>JAEEGH010003128.1_pt1 | contig 44035 bp, 34 predicted proteins | sample 9134181 | NCBI WGS metagenome assembly JAEEGH01 (sample SAMN16246544, study PRJNA631951) | gut metagenome | biome: gut microbiome; feature: rumen; material: DP-attached | host: Bos | place: Iran: Karaj | collected 2018-10 | reverse complement strand
GCCTGACCTACACCGAGGGCATCGGCATTCTGCTGAAGTCCGGCCAGAAGTTCGAATTCCCCGTCTCCTGGGGCGTGGACCTGCAGAGCGAGCATGAACGCTATCTCGTGGAGAAGCACTTCAAGAAGCCGGTGATTCTCACGGATTACCCCAAGGATATCAAGGCCTTCTATATGAAGCAGAACGACGACGGACGGACGGTCCGCGGCACCGACGTGCTCTTCCCCAAGATCGGCGAAATCATCGGCGGCAGCGAGCGCGAATCCTCGCTGGAGAAGCTCACCCGCCGGATTGACGAGCTGAAGATGGACACCACCAACCTCTGGTGGTACATCGACACCCGCCGCTTCGGAACCTGCCCGCACAGCGGATTCGGTCTCGGATTCGAACGCCTGCTGCTCTTTGTGACCGGCATGGCCAACATCCGCGACGTCATCCCCTTCCCCAGAACACCCAAAACCGCAGAATTCTAACACGCCATGCTTATCATCGGTATTGCCGGAGGCTCCGGTTCGGGCAAGACGACCGTCGCCCGCAAAATCACGGAAAAGATCCACGATCACGTCGTGGTCGTCTCGCAGGATTCCTACTACAAAGACCAGAGCCACCTCCCGCTCGAGGAGCGCCAGGCCCTGAATTTTGACCATCCCAACGCCATCGACTGGGACCTGCTCGTCCAGAATGTCCGGGCGCTGAAGGAGGGAAAGGATGTCGAGCAGCCGGTCTATTCCTACATCACCTGCTCCCGCTCCACGACCGAGACAGTCCACATCTCCCCCGCACCGATCATCATCGTGGAGGGCATCCTGATCCTCAACTGTCCGGAGCTTGTAAACGAGCTGGATATCAAGGTGTTCGTAGATGCTGACGACGATGACCGCCTGATGCGGGTCATCGCACGCGACATCCGCGAGCGCGGCAAGGACGTGGAATGGGTGATGGACCGCTACACCAAGACGGTCAAGCCGATGTACCTGCAGTTTATCGAACCCAGCAAGCGGGTTGCCGATATCATTGTTCCTCAGGGCGGCCACAACCGCGTCGCCATCCAGATTCTGACAGCCACCATCAAGCATGCGCTGAAAGAGAAGGAAGAAGAATGACCAAACCCAGACTCAGCGACGAAAAAAAGGCGGGACTCTATACGACACTGGCGTTCCATCTTGTCGCTTTGATCATCATCCTCCTGGTCACCATCACCTCGATGGCCGACCAGGAGTCTTCTTTTGTGCTGGATTTCACCAAACAGGAGGAGCTTGAAGCACGGCAGAAGGAGGAGACTTTCAAGGAGCAGATCAGCCGGGAGCTGGACGAGCAGATCGGCCGGCCCAAGGAGATCCGCAATGCCGCCGTCGATGCCGGAAAGGCCCTGAAGGACGACCGGCACAAGAATCCGGCAGAGGTTTACCGGGAGGCGGAGGAGCTGCAGAAGCGGCTCGATGCCTCGCGCCGCGAAGCCCTGGCCGAGCGGCAGAACGAAGAGTCCGTGGAGGTTTCCCGGCAGAGGGAGCCTGAAGAGAAGGCGCCTTCCTACACCGGCCCCAGCGTGATTGCCTGGACGCTGGAGGGACGCACCCAGCACAACCTTCCGGTGCCCGCCTACCAGGGATACGGCGCCGGTGACGTCTATGTTTCCATTCTAGTGAACCGCAAGGGCCGGGTCGTCGCCGCCCAGGTGAACGAGGCCGCCTCCACGCCGGATTCCCAGCTATGGGAATTCGCCCTCAAAGCGGCCCGCAGATCGGTTTTCAACGCCTCCCTCGACGCCCCGGAGCGGCAGGCGGGCGAGATTGTCTATCGCTTTGTAAAACAATAATTATTTCGTACTTTCGTGGTTTATAACAGACCACTTTTTTTGTCATATACTATGAATCCGATACTTGATTACAACATCAATCCGCTGGTGAGCCAGCTCGGCAAACTGCCGCAGGAATTTACCAAGAAGGATATTATCAACTTCGTCATCCAGAACGACATCCGCATCGTCAACTTCCGGTATGCGGCGGCCGACGGCCGGCTCAAGACCCTGAACTTTCCGGTCACGAACCTCGCCTATCTGGACAGCATCCTCTCCTACGGCGAACGGGTGGACGGCTCCAGCCTGTTCCCCTATATCGATGCCCATTCCAGCGACCTGTATGTGATTCCCCGTTTTTCGACCGCCTATCTGGATCCCTTTGCAGACGCGCCTACGCTCGGCCTGATCTGCTCCTACTTCACAAAGGACGGACTGCCGCTCGAGACCGCCCCGGAATACACGCTCTACAAGGCCCACAAGCTTTTCCAGGAGCAGACCGGCTGCCGCTTCGAGGCGATGGGCGAACTGGAGTACTATGTGGTGGACCGGGATGATGAACTCTTCCCCACGCCCGACCAGCACGGCTACCACGAATCTTCCCCCTTCACCAAGTTCGAGGCGTTCCGCACGGAGGCCATGCGCCTGATCGCCCAGGTGGGCGGCCAGATCAAGTACGGCCATTCCGAGGTGGGCAACTTCCGCCAGGACGGCAAGATTTACGAGCAGAACGAGATCGAGTTCCTCGTCAACCCGGTAGAAACGGCGGCAGACCAGCTGCTGATGGCCAAGTGGATTCTCCGCACGCTGGCCTACCAATACGGCCTCGATGTCACCTTCGCTCCGAAGATCACCGTGGGCAAGGCGGGCAGCGGCCTGCACTTCCATACCCGCATCATGAAGGGCGACCAGTCGATGATGATCGAGAACGGCCGCCTCTCCGACCTGGCCCGCAAGGCTATCGCCGGCTACATGAAATGCGCCGCCGGCCTCACCGCCTTCGGCAATACCAACCCGACCTCTTACTTCCGCCTCGTGCCGCACCAGGAGGCGCCCACCAGCATCTGCTGGGGCGACCGCAACCGCTCGGTGCTGGTCCGCGTGCCGCTCGGCTGGACGGGCAGCAACGACATGGTGGCCCTGGCCAACCCGCTCGAGGCCGGTGAAAAATATGCTGCGCCGAGCAAGCAGACCGTCGAGATGCGTTCGCCGGACGGCAGCGCCGACATCTACAACATGATGGCCGGCCTGGTCAACGCCGCCCGCATCGGCATCAACATGCCGGATGCCCTCCAGGTAGCGGAGGAGACCTATGTCGATGTGAACATCCACGCCAAGGGCAACGAAGCGAAACTTCATTCCCTGAAGCAGTTGCCGGCATCCTGCTATGAATCGGCCCTGATGCTCGAGCGCAGCCGCGCCCTCTTCGAGGACGGCGGCGTCTTCAGCCCCGCCCTGATTGACGGCACCATCGCCAAGCTCAAGGCGTACGACGACCAGCGCATCCGCGAGCAGGTGGAGCGCCATCCCGCCCTGATGGGAGAACTCGTCAACAAGTACTACCACTGCGGTTAAACCCCTGAACCATGGACGGCTCCATTATCGTAACCTACCGCTGCCCGATGCACTGCAAGATGTGCAACATCTGGGCGAATCCGACGAACCCCGCAGAGGAGTTCGAACCTTCGCTGCTCGAAAAGCTGCCCCGGATGCACTCGGTCAACATCACCGGCGGCGAGCCGTTCATCCGGGAAGATATCGAAGAGATCGTCAAGATCCTCCGCACCAAGACGGACCGCATTGTCTTCTCCACCAGCGGCTGGTTCAGCGACCGGATCCTCGCCCTCGCGAAGAAGTACCCCGACCTGGGGTTCCGCATCAGCATCGAGGGGCTCAGCGTGAAGAACGACGAGCTCCGCGGCCGGCAGGGCGGATTCGACAAGGGGCTGCGCACCCTGCTGGAACTGAGGCGGATGGGTGTCAAGGACATCGGATTCGGCATCACGGTGTCGAACAACAATTCCGGCGATATGCTGGACCTCTACGAACTGAACAAGAACCTGAAGATGGAGTTCGCCACCGCGAGCTTCCACAATTCGTTCTACTTTCACAAATACGACAACCAGGTGACCAACCTGGACGAGGTCTGCGCCAACTTCGACGAACTGATCCAGCGGCTGATGAAGGAGAACAACCCCAAGTCGTGGTTCCGCGCCTTCTTCAACCTCGGCCTCATCAATTATGTCCGCGGCGGCCGCCGGATGCTTCCGTGCGAGGCCGGCAGCGAGAACTTCTTCCTCGATCCCTTCGGCAACATCCTCCCCTGCAACGGCATGGAGGAGCGCTGCTGGTTCGCGGCGATGGGCAACCTCAAGGAGGCTTCTTTCGAGGAGATCTGGAATGGGCCGCAAGCTGCCGCCGTGCGTGAAAAGGTGGCCCACTGCCCGAAGAACTGCTGGATGATCGGCTCCGTCTCGCCGGTCATGCACAAATACCTCCGCCAGATACTGCCCTGGGTGGTGAAGAACAAACTCCGGGTGATGCGCGGCGGACGGGTCGATACCGGCTGCATTCCGTTCTACCACGTCGGGAACAACGACCAGCAGGGATTATGAAAATCGTCTTCATAGGCGGCCGGGATATCCGCATCCTGGGTGGTATCGAGAACTATATGTACAATCTCGCCACGCAGGTCGTGCGTCTCGGACACGAGGCGGTCGTCTATTGTGAAAGCGATCACAACGGAACGGAGTGGGTGAACGGATTCAAAGTGGTCTCGATGAAGGGGCCCAAAAGCAACCTGCTCTGCAAGCCCTGGGTGTCGCTGAAGGCCACCCTGCGCACGATTTTCCGCGAAAAGGGGGTCTCCCTGATCCATTATAACGCCTGGCCGCCGGCCCTCTGGAGCTGGATGGCGCGCCTCTGCGGCATCCCCACCCTGCTCGAAGGGCATGGCCACGAATGGCAGCGCAGCAAGTATTCCCCGCGGCAGCAGAAGATTCTCAAGTGGATGGAGCGCCACACGGCTCGCACCAACCGCAACCTGATCATGTGCAGCGAGAGCCAGACACGCTATTTCAAAGCGCATTATGGCCGCGAGGCGGTAACCGTGCCCACGGCCGTCAACCTGCCGCCGGCCGAAGCGCCGCAGTCCGACATTCTGGCACGTTATGGACTGACGCCGGGACGTTTCTTCCTCTCGATGGGCCGGCTCGTTCCGGACAAGAATCCGGACTACCTGATCCAGGGATTTCTGGCGGCCGGGCTCACCGGTTGGAAGCTGGTCATCGCCGGATCGAACGACGCGTTGCCCGACTATGTAGCACGACTGCACGCCCTGGCCGAAGGCCATCCGGAGGTGGTTTTCACAGGCGCCGTCTATGGCGCCGACAAGGACTGCCTGCTGCGCAACGCCGCCCTCTTCTGCCTGCCTTCCACCATCGAGGGGCTCTCGATCGTCCTGCTCGAGGCCATGAGCTACCGCCGGCCGATCCTCGCCTCCGACATCGACGCCAACCGGGAAGTCCTGCAGCCGGAGACGGCCCTCTGGGTGCGGCCCGAACAGGCGGATGACATTGCCCGCGAACTCCGCAGGGCCAGTGAAACGCCCGATTTCACGGAGGCCGTCGAGACCAACTACGCGCTGGTGAGCGGGCGCTATACCTGGGAACGGGTGGCCGCCGGCTACCTGCAGCATGTCCAGACCCTGATTCGGAAACGGGATCAACGATGAATACCTTCAAGCGCATACTCCGGTACGGGAAGCCCTACGGCCGCTACTGGCCGCCTTACCTGCTGCTCTCGATCCTCTCGGTCCTCTTCGGGATCGCCAACTATGCGCTGCTCGGTCCGTTTCTGACCGTACTCTTTGAAAACGAAACCATTACGGCCACGGCACGCCCGGAATTCGCTTTTTCCCTCGATTGGGTGAAGGCCTGGTTTTCCTGGCTGCTGGCCGACACCATCCGCGCCGGCGGTCCGCTGCGCGGGCTGCTGCTGGTCAGCGGGATGCTGGTGGTGGCCTGCTTCCTGGCCGACCTCTGCCGCTACCTCTCGCAGCGCATTCTGGTCAGCCTCAAGACGCGCATGATGGGCAACCTGCGCGAGGAGCTTTTCCACAAGATTGCCGCGATGCCCGTGGGCGGCTACGGGGATTCCCGCAAGGGCGATATCCTCTCGAGCGTCTCCAACGACGTCACGGAGGTCCAGAACAGCATTGCGGGCAGTTTCCATGTCCTCTTCCGCGAGCCGCTGCTGGTAGTCGGATTCCTGGCGATGCTCTTCTACATGTCCCCGCGGCTGACGCTGGTCTCGCTCATCGCGCTGCCGCTCTCCGCCCTGGTCGTTACCCGGATTACCCGGCGGCTGCGGGCCGGAAGCATCGAGGCGCAGAGCCTGATGGGGCGCATCCTCAGCCATTTTGACGAGGCCCTCTCCGGGGCGCGGATCATCAAGGCCTTCCGGGCGGAGCGCTATGTCGAGGACCGGTTCCGGCAGACGAACGACGCCCACCGACGCTCGCTCCGCCGCGTGTGGAACCGGCAGGAGCTGGCCTCCCCCACCTCCGAGTTCCTGGGCATCACCATCGGCGCCGTCGTGCTCTTCTACGGCGGCTGGCTGAACCTGCACGGCAAGCTCGGCATGAGCTGGGAGAGCTTTATCGTCTATATCATGTTCTACTGGAAGGTGCTCGAACCGGCCAAGGCGCTTTCCAATTCCTACGCGCAGATCCGCAAGGGCCTGGTTTCCGGCGAACGGATCTTCGCGCTGCTCGACCTTCCGGAGCGCATCCAAGAGTCGCCGGACGCTCGACCCCTCGCGGGTTTCAGCGAAGGGATTGAATACTGCGGCGTCAGTTTCTCCTACGGGAGCGAACCGGTGCTGCGCGAGGTCAGCTTTACACTGCCCAAAGGCAAGATGGTGGCCATCGTGGGGCCCTCCGGAGCCGGAAAATCCACGCTGGCCGATCTGCTGTCCAGATTCTGGGACGTAACCGGCGGAAGCATCCGCATCGACGGCCGGGATATCCGCTCGCTGCGGCTGGGCGATTTGCGCAGCCTGATGGGAATCGTGCCGCAGGAGGCGGTGCTCTTCAACGACACCGTCTTCGGCAACATCGCCTTCGGGCAGGAGAACGTTACGATGGAGCAGGTGGTGGCCGCGGCCCGGATCGCCAACGCAGACGAGTTTATCTCCCGGCTGGAGAAGGGCTATCTGACCCCGATCGGCGATGGCGGCGAAAAACTCTCCGGCGGCCAGCGGCAGCGCATCGCCATTGCCCGCGCCGTTCTCAAGAACCCGCCCATCCTGATTCTCGACGAGGCCACCTCCAGCCTCGATACCGAGAGCGAGCGGCTGGTGCAGGAGGCCCTGGGCGGGCTGATGCAGAACCGCACGTCGCTGGTCATCGCCCACCGGCTGTCCACCATCCGCCACGCGGATGAAATCATTGTGCTTCAGGAAGGTGCGATTGTCGAACGCGGCACACACGACGAATTGGTTGCAAAAGGCGGACTTTATTCGCATCTTTGCAGTTTACAAGACTTTTCTTAGAAAACAGACACTATGAAAAAATCCTCATCCCTCAACGCCCGCTTCGAGGAGTCCCTCAAGAAGAACTGGGACCGTCCCGCGCTTTCCGATTACCACGGCAAAACGCTGACCTACGGCGAAGTGGCGGAGATGATTGCCAAGATCCATATCTTTTTTGAGTCCTGCGGTATCCAGAAAGGCGACAAGATCGCCCTCTGCTCCAAAAACCAGGCAAACTGGACGGTGGCCTACCTCTCCATCCTGACCTACGGCGCCGTGGTGGTGCCCCTGCTGCACGAATTCAAGCCGGGCGCCATCCACCACCTGGTGAACCATAGCGACGCCAAGCTGCTCTTCATCGGCAACGTCATCTGGGAGAACCTCAACGCGGCGGAGATGCCGGACCTGGAGGCCATCATCACCCTGACGGAGTTCGACGTGGCCTACGCCCGCAAACCGGAGTACACCGAATTCCGCACGAAGGTTGGCGAGATCTTCAAGGAGCGCTATCCGGATTTCGGCCCCAAAGACATCAACTATCATGAAGACAAACCGGAGGAGCTGGCCCTGATCAGCTACACCTCGGGCAGCACCGGTTTCTCCAAGGGGGTGATGCTCCCCTACCGCTCGATGGTCTATAACCTCGATTTCGCCTATACCGCCGAGCCGCACATGAACAACCAGTCGCGCATCGTCTCGATGCTCCCCACCGCCCACATGTTCGGCATGCAGTTCGAATTCATCTATGAGTTCTGCGTCGGCTGCCACATCTTCTTCCTCACCCGCCTCCCGAGCCCGAAGGTAATCCTCGAGGCCATGAAGGAGATCAAGCCGAACCTGGTGGTCTCCGTGCCGCTGATTCTCGAGAAGATCTACAAAAACATGCTGGTGCCCTTCATCAGCAAGAACTATATCAAGATGTTCCTCTCCCTGCCGATGATCGACCAGATCATCCTCAACACCATCCGCCAGCGGCTGATCGACGCCTTCGGCGGACAGTTCGAGGAGGTCATCGTGGGCGGCGCGCCCCTCAACCGTGAGGTGGAGGCCTTCCTGCGCCGGATCAAGTTCCCGCTCACCGTGGGCTACGGCATGACCGAGTGCGGCCCGATCATCAGCTATACCCACTGGGACAAATGCCGCCTCTACGCCTGCGGCAAGGCCACCCAGAAAATTGAGGTCAAGATCGATTCCCCGGATCCGGAGAGCATCCCCGGCGAAATCATGGTCAAGGGCGACAACGTCTTCCTGGGCTATTACAAGAATCCGGAGGCCACGAAGGCCGTCATGGACCACAAGTGGCTGCGCACCGGCGACATGGGCGTGATCGACAAGGACGGTTACCTCTTTATCCGCGGCCGCAGCAAGACCATGATTCTCGGCCCTTCCGGCCAGAACATCTACCCGGAGGAGATCGAGGGCAGCATCAACAACCTCGCTTACGTGGGCGAATCCCTCGTGGTAGAGGGAGAAGAGCCCGGCAGCCTCACGGCGCTCATCTATCCGGACTTCGACGCTATCGAACACGACGGCCTTCCGGCTGACAACGAGTCGCTGACCAAGATGTTCATGGACGAGATGAAGGTCACCAACCTCGAACTGCCTACCTACTGCAAGGTGACCGAGGTCCAGATCTTCCCCGAGGAGTTCGAAAAGACCCCGAAGCGCAGCATCAAACGTTATCTCTACCACCGCCGATAATCCGCACCGCCATGACCGAATTCGAGAAAAAACAGCATCAGTTCGACGGCAGTTATCTGGATATGGCCTCCGTCTGGGCCCGCAATTCCTATTGCAAGCGCCGTCAGGTGGGCGCGCTGATCGTCAAGGACCGGATGATCATCTCCGACGGCTACAACGGCACGCCCGCCGGATTTGAGAATGTCTGCGAAGAGGACGGCGTCACCAAGCCCTATGTCCTCCATGCCGAGGCCAACGCCATCACCAAGGTGGCCAAGAGCAGCAACAGCAGCGACGGCGCCACCCTCTATGTGACCGCCTCCCCCTGCCTGGAGTGCGCCAAACTGATCATCCAGTCGGGCATCAAACGGGTGGTTTACAGCGAAGAATACCGCATTACGGACGGGATCGACCTGCTGCGGCGGGCCGGGATCGAGGTGGTGAAATATGAATAAACCCAACCGGAAACAGCTGGGCGGCTTGCTGCTGATCGTCCTGGCCGTCGTCGGCCTGGCCATTCTGATCCAGGCTGTCGGCACGCGGGAGCGGCGCCTGGTCGGGCGGGCCCCCGTCGTCTCTACGGAAAAAGCGGCATCCGCCCGTCCGGACTGGAGCAAACTCACCGTCATCCTTGACAACATCGCGGCCAACTATGTGGATACGCTCAATGCCGCAGAAATCACCGAGGAGATCCTTCCGCTGATCCTCGCGCAGCTCGACCCGCACTCGGTCTATCTGCCCCCGGAGGAGCTCAAGACGGCCGATGAATCGCTGCTGGGCGAGTTCTTCGGCATCGGCATCCAGTTTACGGTGCCCGAAGATACGGCCGTGGTGAGCAACGTGATTGCCGGAGGCCCTGCCGAGAAGGTGGGCGTCCTCTCCGGAGACCGCATCGTGCAGGTGGATGACACCCCCATCGCAGGCGTCAGCATGCCACAGGATTCGATGGTGAAACTGATGCGCGGCCCCAAAAACACGCACGTGAAGATCGGCGTGCTCCGCGAGGGCGAGTCGGTCTCGTTCGATATCGTCCGCAGCATAATCTCCGAAAAGAGCGTGGACGTGGCCTTCATGGTGAACGACACCACCGGCTATATCAAGCTCTCCAAGTTTACCCGCACCAGCTATTCCGAATTCCTCAAGGCCGCCATCGGCCTGCGGGCAGACGGCATGCGGCGGCTGGTGTTCGACCTGCGCGGCAACAGCGGCGGCTATATGGACCAGGCGCTGCTCATGTGCAATGAATTCCTGCAGAAAGGCCAGCTCGTGGTCTATCTCGAGGGAGCCCACCGCAAACGCGAAGACTTCTTTGCCGACGGCCGCGGGAGGCTGGTGGACATGGACCTGGCGGTACTCATCGACGAGAACTCCGCCTCTTCGAGCGAAATCTTCGCCGGGGCGATGCAGGACAACGACCGGGGCACGATCTACGGCGTGCGCTCCTTCGGCAAGGGGCTCGTGCAGGAGCCGATCTACTTCACCGACGGCAGCGGCGTCCGCGTGACGGTGGCCCGCTACCACACCCCCACGGGCCGCTGCATCCAGAAGCCCTATTCCGATGATTACGCCTACGATATCTACGACCGCTATCTCCACGGCGAGATGATGTCGGCCGACAGCATCAAGGTGAACGATTCCCTGAAATTCGTCACGCCCGCCGGTAAGGTGGTCTATGGCGGAGGCGGCATCATCCCCGACGTCTTCGTCCCAATCGACACCACCCACACGAGCGAGTTCCTCATCAAATGCAACCGCCAGAGCCTGCAGTACAAGTTCGTCACGCAGTTCAGCGACGCCCACCGCAGCCGCCTGCGGGGCATCACCACCCGCGAGGCGCTGGATGCCTTCCTGAAAACGTTGGATCTCAAGCGGGACTTCCTCGCCTTCACGGCCAACCGCGGCCTGACCCCCACCCCGCAGGAGTGGAACGTTTCCGGAGAAGTGATTCTTACCCAGTTGCGGGCGATGATCGGCCGCACCACCCCGCTGGACGACCTGGGCTTCTACCCCATCTTCCTCACGATCGACAACACCGCCCAGGCGGCCCTGCAGAACTAGTTGCCGAGTTCGGAGATGAACTTGATGCGGACCAGGCGGATTTCGAGTTCCGTATAGTCGGGGCCGAGGGCCTTGAGGGCGTCGTTGACGGAGTCTGAGTCGGCCTCCTCCTTGAAGTAGGTGTAGATATCTTCCAGGATGTCGGGGTCCACCTGCTGCTTGATGTAATAATCGATATTCAGGCTGGTACCGCTGGCGATGATGGACTCCACGTTGTCCAGCAGTTCGTCCAGCGTCATGTCGCGCGCCTCGGCGATATCCTCGAAGGGGAGCTTGCGGTCGATGCCCTGGATGATCATCAGCCTTGCGGAGGTCTTGGTCGGCGCCGAACGGACCACGAGGTCGTCCGGACGGACAATCTCATTCTCTTCCACGTACCGGGCGATCAGTTCCACGAACGGACGCCCGAACTTGCGGGCCTTGCCCTCCCCGACGCCCTGGCAGCGGACCAGTTCCTCGATCGTGGTCGGATAGAGAATGGTCATATCCTGAAGCGACGGATCCCCGAAAAGGACCCAGGCCGGCAGGTTGAGCCGGCGGGATTCGGCCTTGCGCAGGTCCTTGAGCATCGCGAGCAGGGCGTCGTCGCCCGTGCCGGAACAGCTGGCGGCGTGCTTGATGGCCGCCACGGCGGCATCTTCCTCGTCATCATCCTCTCCCTCCACGAATTCACGGTCTTCCGTGAGCATCAGCGTATGGGGATCGGCCAGGAATTCGCGCCCCTTTTCCGTGATCCGGACCAGGCCGTAGCGCTCGATGTCCTTGTCCAGCAGCTGCAGCAGGATGCCCTGGCGGATGACGGCCATCCAGAAACGGACGGTGCGGTCCTTGCCGGCGCCGAAGAGCGGATGGCGGTGGTGGTTGTAGGACTTGACCACCGAATTGGTCTCGCCCAGCAGGATGTTGGCCAGGTGTTCCGGCCGGAAGTTCTCCTTGAGGGAATCGATCAGCTCGAGCACAAGCGCCATCTCCTCCTTGCCGTCAAACTCCTTCTTGGGATGGAGGCAGTTGTCGCAGGCGCCGCAGTTGTCCTGCTTGAATTCCTCGCCGAAATAGTTCAGCAGGAAAAGGCGCCGGCACTGGTTCGATTCGGCATAGGCGCGCGTCTCGCCCAGCAGCTGGCGGCCGATTTCCTGCTCGGAAACCGGTTTGCCCTGCATGAACTTTTCGAGTTTCTGGATATCCTTGTAGCTGTAGAAGGCAATGCACTGTCCCTCCTGCCCGTCGCGGCCGGCACGGCCCGTCTCCTGGTAGTACCCCTCCAGGCTCTTGGGAATGTCGTAGTGGATGACGAAGCGGACATCAGGCTTGTCGATGCCCATGCCGAAGGCGATGGTGGCCACGATAACGTCCACCTCTTCCATCAGGAAGGCGTCCTGGTTGCGCGAACGGGTGGCGGAATCCATCCCGGCGTGGTAGGGCAGCGCCTTGATGCCGTTGATGTTGAGCAGTTCCGCGATCTCCTCCACCTTGCGCCGGCTCAGGCAGTAGATGATGCCGCTCTTGCCGGGGTTCTCCTTGATGTAGCGGATGATGTCGCGCTTGGGATTGGATTTGTCCCGGATCTCATAATAGAGGTTGGGGCGGTTGAAGGACGACTTGAAAACCTCCGCGTCGGGCATGCCCAGGTTTTTCTGAATGTCCGACTGCACCTTGGGGGTGGCGGTGGCCGTCAGGGCGATGATGGGCGCCCGGCCGATCTCCTCCACGATCTGGCGGATACGGCGGTACTCGGGACGGAAGTCGTGGCCCCACTCGGAGATGCAGTGCGCCTCGTCGATCGCATAGAAGGAGATCTTCAGCTGCTTGAGGAAAGCGACATTCTCCTCCTTGGTGAGCGACTCCGGCGCGACATAGAGCAGTTTGGTGCGGCCGCTCACGAGGTCGTCCTTCACCTCCTTGATCTGCGCCTTGTTGAGCGAGGAGTTCAGGAAGTGGGCGATGCTCTCGTCGCCGTTGGTGAAGCCGCGGATGGCGTCCACCTGGTTTTTCATCAGGGCAATCAGGGGCGAGATGACGATGGCCGTTCCCTCCAGGAAGAGGGCCGGAAGCTGGTAGCAGAGCGACTTGCCGCCGCCGGTGGGCATCAGCACAAAAACATCGTTCCCGGCAAGCAGGGACTGGATGATTCCCTCCTGGTTGCCCTTGAACGCCTCAAAGCCGAAAAAGTGCTTGAGCTTCAGATGCAGTTCTTCCGATGTGACCGTCATGCCGACTGTTTTGACCTAACGAAATTAAGCAATTTTATCTATATTTGCAACTCTAAATGTGAAACGATTGGTTATGAGTGAAAAAACCCTCTCGGCAGAACAGACGCAACTCACCGGTGCACAGCGCTATTTCACGAAATTCTTCGAAGGCGAATCCGCCGGCGGAATTCTGCTGCTCATCAGCACGGTCATTGCCCTGATCTTCGCCAACGTTCCCGCCCTGCACCCCATCACCCACGTCTGGGAGGTTCCTTTCAACCTGATGATCGGCTCCTACCACGTCTTCGGGCCCGATTTCACCATCGGCAGCTTTGTCAACGACGCCCTGATGGCCGTATTCTTCTTTACGGTAGGTCTGGAAATCAAGCGGGAGATGACGGTGGGACAGCTCTCCTCTGTCAAGAAAGCCACCCTGCCGGTCTTTGCCGCGCTGGGCGGAATGGTCTTCCCGGCCCTGATCTTTACCATTTTCAATCATGGCAATCCCGCAACGGCCCATGGCTGGGGCGTTCCGATGGCCACCGATATCGCCTTTGCGATCGGAATCCTCGCCATCCTGGGCAAGAAGGCGCCCATCGGCGTGAAGGTCTTCCTGACCGCCATCGCCATCGCGGATGACCTGGGATCGATCGTCGTGCTGGCCGTCTTCTACCCGAGCCACGCCATCCACCTGCTCTGGCTGCTGCTGGCGCTGGTGGTATTTGCCGCCCTCCTGATTGCCGGCCGTCTCGGCGTCCGCAAGGTCTGGGTGACGGTCCTCGGCGGCCTCGTTCTCTGGTACCTGGTCTATCTCTCCGGCGTCCACGCCACCATCGCAGGTGTGCTGCTGGCCATCACGGTGCCCTACAAGACCAAGATCAACGAGCTGCGCTTCGGCGTGCAGATCCAGCACCTGCTGGACAAATTCAAGCAGTCTTCCAAGGCCAACATCGAGACCCTGGCCAATACCGAACAGCTGCACGTCATCCACCAGATGTCCGAGCATCTGGACGAGGCCGAGCCGCTGATGCACAAGTTCGAATCCAACCTGCAGCCCGTCGTGAACTTCCTGATCATGCCGCTCTTCGCGCTGGCCAACGCTGCCGTGGTCCTGAACATGGATTTCACGGTTCCGGGCGTCACCGGCCTCTCCCTCGGCATCTTCTTCGGCCTGCTCTGCGGCAAACCGCTCGGCATTTTCCTCTTCAGCTATCTGGCTGTCAAATGCAAGCTCTCCGCACTGCCTGACGGTGTCTCCTGGCCGCAGGTGGTCGCCCTCGGCGTGCTGGGCGGAATCGGCTTTACGATGTCCATCTTTATCGACAACCTCGCCTTCAACGATCCCGGCCTGATCGATACCGGCAAGGTAGCCATCCTGATTACCTCAGCCACCGCCGCCATCGTGGGCTACCTGATTTTCAGCGCCACCGCCAAGAAACTCAAACAAGCGAAATCAACAGACAACAATCAATAAACCTTTTATGAAAGCAATCAAACTTATCGCACTGTGCGCTGCCACTGCAGCCATCCTGTGCTCCTGCGCCGGCAAATCCGCCAAGGGCACCCAGCCGAAAGGCATCACCAACGAAGAACTGAAGAACGCCAGCTACATGATTGGCTACAACTTCGGTCAGATTCTCAAGGGCAACAACTTCGGTCCGATGGACATGGCCCAGATCAACAAGGGTATCAAGGACGCCTGCGCCGATGTCGAACTCGACCAGGAAGTTTTCTATGAGACCATCAACGGCTTCCTCGAGAAACGCAACACCGCGCTGAAGGAAGAGAACGAGGTCAAATCCACCAAGTTCCTCGAGAAGAACGCCCTGGAAGAGGGTGTCGTCACCACCGAATCCGGCCTGCAGTACAAGATTGTCCGCACCGGTAACGGCGTGACCCCGACCGCGCTCACCGACAAGGTAGAGGTCAACTACGAGGGCAAGAACCTCGACGGTGAAGTCTTCGATTCTTCCTATGACCGCGGCGAAAGCGTCACCTTCGGTCTGAACCAGGTCATCAAGGGCTGGGGCGAAGGTCTGATGCATTGCGAAGAGGGTGGTGAAATTCTCCTCTGGATCCCTGCAGATCTGGCATACGGCGACCGCGGTGCGGGCGAAAAGATCCAGCCGGGCGCAGCCATCCACTTCCGCGTCGAACTGATCAAGGTCGTCAAGGAAGAGGCTGAGACCAAATAATTTCGGGATCGCGAGCCCAGTAAGTCAGCTGTTTTTTGGCGTAGTGGCGCGTGTTGCGCTTGATCAGCCGGACAGCTTCCTCCAGGGGATACTCCCCATCGAAATAGCCGAACAGTTCGCGATAACCCACTGTATTGAGAGCCGGCAGGTTGCGATAAGGAAGCAGCCTGCCGGCCTCTTCTTCCAGCCCTTCGGCCATCATCTGATCCACGCGGGCATCGATGCGCGCATAAAGCTCTTCGCGGGGCCGCGTAAGGCCGATCTTGCGGATGGTGAAGGGGCGCTCCTTGCGCGTGCCGCTCCGAAACTCGGAGTAGGGACGGCCGGTGGCAATGCAGACCTCCAGAGCGCGGATGATACGCTGCCGGTTGGCCGGGTCAATCCGCTCCGCCGTTGCGGGATCCAGCCGACGGAGTTCATGGCGGAGGCTCGCCAGCCCCTCTTTTTCCAGCCGGGCGGTCAGCGAAGCGCGCAGGGCCGGGTCCGCATCCGGAAAGTCGTCCAGCCCGTTGCAGAGCGCATCGATATAGAGACCGGAGCCGCCGGTCATCACCAGCGAGTCGTGGGTTTTGAAAAGCTCTTCAAGTAACGCCAGGGCCTCCACCTCGTAGCGCCCGGCGGTGTAATTGTCCGTAACGGAGTGAGATGCAATGAAATAGTGCTTCACCTGCGCGAGTTGTTCCTCGCTCGGACGGGCGGTGCCGATCCGCATTTCACGGAACAACTGGCGGGAATCACAGGAGATGACGGGAGAGCCGTGCTCCAGCGCCAGACGGATGCTGTAGTCCGTCTTGCCCACCGCCGTCGGGCCGAGTACGATGAGGAGCTCGGCCATCGGAGCTAGTCCTCTTTACCGAAATCTTCGTCTACCAGCAGCTGGCCGTCCTCGTCACCGTCGTTCTCCTCTTCCTCGTCGTCCTCGTCAAAGTCCTCATCCTCGTCGTCCTCGTCGGAAGCGGCGGGGCGGGAAGGCTTGATCACGACATACGGTTCGGGATCCACGTAACGGTTGAACTGGTCCGGGTTGTCCCCCTTGCCGTCCAGCAGGGCGGGATACACCTCCCGGGGGTTGAAGTCCGCCTCCCCTACAATCGTAATGATCAGGTAGCGACGGGTATGCATCTCAAAGATGTAGCGGATCTCGGCGGCCTCCCGGGCGGAGAGGTCCGCAAAGGTGACGGCATCCATCGCACCGTCTCCCAGATCGAAGAGGCAATAGCGGCCCTGTCGCGCCCCGGCGGCGTCACGGCTCTCGAAATAGACCATCTGGTCCGGATCGAAACCGTACTGGTTCGCCAGAAAAGCATGGAAGGCAAACAGGTTCATTTCCGCCTTGACGACATAGTCGCGGAAGAAAATCTTGCTCTCGGGGAGCGTAACATGTACTTTGTACAACATGGCCGAACTCGATTATACGGTTGCAAATTTATGAAATATGCCGTACTTTTACAACTCGATGTCAGAAGAAAAACATATCTCCACCGACCGCTACCGCAGTATCTCGGCCCTTTCCACCGGGTCTTACCGGGACAATGGCAGTAAATTCCTGGCCTTTGCCTATCCCGTGGAGAGCGAGGAGGAGATCCGGGAGAAGCTCGCCGCGCTCCGGAAGGAGTACTTCGACGCCCGCCACCACTGCTACGCCTGGCGCCTCGGCCTGAAGGGCGAGCCCTGGCGGGCGAACGACGACGGGGAACCCTCCTCTACAGCGGGCCGTCCCATCCTGGGGCAGATTCTCTCGGCGGAGCTGAGCGACATCCTCGTGGTGGTGGTGCGCTACTTCGGCGGCGTCAAGCTGGGCGTTCCGGGGCTCATCAAGGCCTACAAGACGGCCACCGCGGAGGCGCTCGCCGCGGCCACCGTCGTGGAGAAAACCGCCTGCATCACCTTCCGGGTCCGATTCGGCTACCTGCAGATGAACGACATGATGAAGGTCATCAAAGACCTGGATTTGAAGATCCTCTCGCAGCACTTCGAAAACGAATGCGAACTCACTGTGAACGTGGGACTTGCCAAGGTGGACACTTTCCAGGAGAATCTTCGTTGGGCAAAGGTGGAAATTATTTGATTTCCATGTGAATTGTTATTACCTTTGCTTTTCTTAAGAGAACTACTACTCACAACATTAAACAACACTCAACTATATGAAAAAAGCGTACAACTTCAATGCCGGCCCGTGCGTTCTGCCGCAGGCTGCCATCGACGGTTCCATCGAGGCCCTCAAGGACTTCGCAGGCACCGGAATGTCGGTAATATGTGTTTCCCACCGCTCCAAGGAATGGGACGCCGTCATGGCGGAGACCCGTGCCCTCTGGCGCGAACTGCTCCACATCCCCGAGAATTATGAGATCCTCTTCCTCGGCGGCGGTGCATCCCTCCAGTTCCTGATGGTTCCGATGAACCTGCTCGAAACCAAGGCGGCTTACCTCGAGACCGGTGTCTGGGCAAAGAAGGCCCTCAAAGAGGCCAAAGGCCTGGGCAACGCCGTCTGCGTGGCTTCTTCCGCCGACAAGACCTACAACTACATTCCGAAGGGCTACGAAATCCCGAAGGATGCGGACTATTTCCACATCACCACCAACAACACCATCTACGGCACCGAGATCAAGCATGACATCGACTGCCCGGTGAACCTCGTGGCCGACATGTCCTCCGATATCATGTCCCGCCCGGTGGACGTGAGCAAATACGCCCTCATCTATGGCGGTGCACAGAAGAACGTGGGCCCCGCCGGCGTGACCTTCGTCATCATCCGCAAGGACATCCTCGGCAAGGTGACCCGTTACCTCCCGACGATGCTCAACTACCAGACCCATATCGACGGCGAATCGATGTTCAACACCCCGCCGGTCTTCCCCATCTACGTGATGAAAGAGACCCTCAAGTGGCTCAAGGGCATCGGCGGCGTCGAGGCCATCCACAAACTCAACGTGGAAAAGGCCCAGATGCTCTACGATGAGATCGACCGCAACTCCCTCTTCGTCGGCACGGCAGAGAAGGAAGACCGTTCGATCATGAACGTCTGCTTCGTGATGGCTCCCGGCAAGGAGGCGCTCCAGGATGAATTCATGGAGTTTGCCAAGGCACGCGGCATGGTGGGTATCAAGGGTCACCGCAGTGTCGGCGGCTTCCGCGCTTCCCTCTATAACGCCTGCCCGAAAGAGGCAGTCGAGGCACTGATTGCCACGATGCAGGAATTCGAAAAGCTTCACAAATAAATTGCTGCCGTCATGAAAGTTCTCGTCGCAACTGAGAAGCCTTTTGCAAAGGCAGCTGTCGATGGCATCCGCGCCATCGTCGAGAAAGCAGGCCACGAACTCGCCCTGCTCGAAAAATATACGGATGTCGCGCAGTTCCACGCTGCTGTCGCTGACGCCGACGCCCTGATCGTCCGTTCGGACAAGGTGACCGCCGATGTCATCGCACACGCGCCCAAGCTGAAGATCGTCGTCCGCGCCGGCGCCGGTTATGACAACCTCGACCTGGCTGCCTGCACGGCAAAGGGCATCGTCGCCATGAACACTCCGGGCCAGAACTCCAACGCAGTTGCCGAGCTGGCTATCGGCCTGATGATCTACATGAGCCGCAACCAGTTCACGCCGGGCACCGGCCGTGAACTCAAGGGCAAGACCGTCGGTATCCACGCCTACGGCAACGTCGGCCGCCTGGTGGCCATGATCGCCAAGAACGGCTTCGGCATGAATGTCATCGCCTTCGACCCGTTCGTTCCCGCCGAGAAGATGGCCGCTGACGGCGTCAAGGCTGTCGCTTCCATCGAAGAGCTCTATGCCGGCGCAGATTTCCTCTCGCTCCACATTCCCGCCACCGCTGAGACCAAGGGTTCGATCGGCCGCAAGCTCGTCGCTTCGATGCCCAAGGGTGCCTGCCTCGTGAACACCGCCCGCAAGGAGGTCATCAACGAAGAAGAACTCATCCAGGTGCTCGCTGAGCGTGAAGACCTCAAATATGTCACCGATATCGCTGCAGAGCGCATGCCGGAGATGAAGGAGAAGTTCGGGAACCGCGTCTTCGCAACCCCCAAGAAGCAGGGCGCAGAGACCGCCGAGGCCAACATCAACGCCGGCCTGGCAGCTGCCAACCAGATCTGCGACTTCTTCGCAACGGGCAACCGCAAATTCCAGGTCAACAAATAATCGGTTATGGTCAAAGTAAAACCTTTTGCTGCCATCCGTCCTCCGAAGGCCATCGCCAAGGAGGTTTCGGCACGCCCCTACGATGTGATGAACTCCGTGGAGGCACGCGCGGAAGCCGGCGAGAAATCGCTGCTCCACATCACCAAACCGGAGATCGACTTTGAGCCGATTGCCGGTGAGCACGAGCAGCGCACCTACGACAAGGCCGTGGCCAACTACAAGCTCTGGAAGGAGCGCGGCTGGCTCACCCGCGACGCCAAGGAGTGCTACTACGTCTACGCCCAGACGATGGAAGGCCGTACCCAGTACGGTATCATCCTCTGCGCCAACACGGACGATTACGCCACCGGTGCTATCAAGAAGCACGAGCTCACCCGTAAGGAGAAGGAAGACGACCGCATGATCCACGTCCGCATCCAGAATGCGAACATCGAACCGGTCTTCTTCGCCTACCCGGACAACCCCGAGATCGACGCCATCATGTTCCGTTACATCTCCCACGTGCCCGAATACGATTTCGTCGCCGACGAAGACGGTTTCGGCCACAAGCTCTGGGTGATCGACGACGACAAGGACATCGCCCGCATCACGGAGATTTTTGCCGGCATTCCCGCCTTCTATGTAGCTGACGGTCACCACCGTACCGCCGCAGCTGCCCGCGTGGGCGCCGAGAAGCGCAGCCAGAATCCCAAGCACACGGGCAACGAGGAGTACAACTACTTCATGGCCGTCTGCTTCCCGGACAACCAGCTGAAGATTATCGATTACAACCGCGTGGTGAAAGACCTCAACGGCCTGAGCGGCAAGCAGTTCTTCGAGGCGCTCCAGAAGGATTTCATCGTGGAGTGCAAGTGCGACTGCACCAAGGACGGCGGTAAGTGCGACTGCGAACTCCCGTGCCACTGCACGTGCTCCGAGCCGTACAAACCCTCCGGTCTGCACAACTTCTCGATGTACTTCGAGGGCGTCTGGTACTCGCTCACCGCGAAACCCGGCACCTACAACGATGCAGACCCGATTGGCGTGCTCGACGTCACCATCCTCTCGAACCTCGTCTTTGACAAGATCCTGAACCTCGGTGACCTGCGCACCTCCAACCGTATCGACTTCGTAGGCGGCATCCGCGGCCTCGGCGAACTCAAGAAGCGCGTGGACAGCGGCGAAATGGCCGTTGCCTTCGCCCTCTACCCGGTCTCCATGCAGCAGCTGATCAATATTGCCGACACCGGCAACATCATGCCGCCCAAGACCACCTGGTTCGAACCGAAACTCCGCAGCGGTCTCGCCATCCACGAGCTGGACTAAGGCTGACACAGGAACCTGTGTAAAGTGCTGCCCCCCGGGGTGGCACTTTTCTTTTATTTACACAGGCGGATGGCGGTGAGGAGGCGGCCGCAGGCAGGGCCGTCGCGGCGGGCGGACCAGAAGCGGGAATCTGTGTAGGTGTCCAGGCCGGTGACCGTGATATGCTCCGGCGGGACGCCCAGGGCCTCCAGGAGCCAGCGATTGGCCCGCCAGAGATCGATATGCAGGCCGCCCTGCATCGTGCCGGGCACCCGCGGGCCGCGGTCGGAAAGAATCTCGGCGAGCGGGAACCCTTCCGCGGCAAAGCGTTCTGCGACCTCCGGCCCCACCTGGAAAGAATCCGGGGAAATCCCGGGACCGATCAGGGCGCGCAGGTCGGCAGGTGCGGTTCCATAGCTTTCCCCCATCACGGAAACGGTTTTGGCAACAATCTTGAGGACCGTCCCTTTCCAGCCCGCATGAATGGCGGCAACCGCCTGATGGACGGGATCATAGAGCAGCACGGGAATACAGTCTGCCGTACGGACGCCGATGGCAAAATCCCGGAGGTCAGTCACTACGGCATCGCAATCCTCCGGCCGGCGGCGGGTGCGGGCGCTGACCACGGCAATGCGGTCGCCGTGAACCTGGCGTGGCTGCAAGACCGGAAAGGGCAGGCCGACAGCCCGGGCATGGGGACGGGGAACGCCGGCGGGGCGCAGGGTTGAAAAGGCCGCTACGCCGGAGGCCAGATCATATTTCAGCAGATTGTGCTCCATCGTGCACAAAGTTAGTGAAATCCCGTGGAAATCGCTATATTTGTCGGTTGCCGTGGCAGCCACGGCATTGGATTTGCAGACAATCAAAACAACAAATCATACTATGGAATCACAGAAAAAGCAGAACTACACGCCCGCTATTATCGTGATGTTCGCCCTTTTCTTCATGATCGCCTTCGTCACGAACCTCGCCGGTTCGATGGGCGTGGTGGTCACGAACCAGTTCGGCGCCAGCAAGGCCCTCAGCCAGCTGGGCTCCCTGGCCAACTTTATCGCCTATGCCTGCATGGGCATTCCGGCCGGCCTGATTCTCAAGCGCAAAGGCTACAAATTCACGGCGCTCGCCGCCGTAATCGTAGGCTTTACCGGCGTGGGAATCCAGTTCCTCTCCGGCTACCTGGAGAGCTTCTTTGTCTATGTGCTCGGCGCCTTCGTGGCCGGCTTCTCCATGTGTATGCTCAATACCGTGGTCAATCCGATGCTCAACACCCTCGGTGGGGGCGGCAACCGCGGTAACCAGCTGATTCAGTGGGGCGGTTCCTGCAACTCGATTGGCGGCACCATCGCCCCGTTCCTGGTAGGCTGGCTCGTGGGCGGCTCCATCAAGGACGCCACCGTGGCCAAGGCCGCACCCGTCATGATCATCGCCATGGCCATCTTCGCCATCGCCTTCGTCGTGATTTCGCTCACCCGGATTCCGGAGCCGCACATGGAAACGGCGGAAGAAAAAGCGGCCCGCCGCGCCGGGAGCAAGGTGAAAGACCCGCACAGCCCGCTGAGTTTCCGCCACTTCGTACTGGGCGCTATCGCCATCTTCTTCTATGTAGGCATCGAGGTGGGCATTCCGAATACGGCTAATGTCTATTTCTCCGGCCTGGATTGGGTGGGTCCCGCCATCACCGGCACCTTCATCAGCGCCTACTGGCTCTGCATGCTGTTCGGCCGTCTGATCGGTGCATCGGTCGGCGGCAAGGTCTCCGGCAAATCGATGCTGGTCTGGACCTCCGCGGCAGCCATCCTCTTCATCCTGCTGGCCATCTTCATTCCCGAACAGGTTACCCTCGGCGGCAAGGCGCCGCTCAGCCTGCTCTTCCTGACCCTCTGCGGACTCTGCACCTCCGTGATGTGGGGCGCCATTTTCAACATGGCGGTGGAGGGACTCGGCAAGTACACGGCTGCGGCTTCCGGCATTTTCATGGTGCTGGTCTGCGGCGGCGGTATCATCCCCTTCCTGCAGAACCTGCTGGCCGATGCGACCCTCTTCGGCGCCAAGGTCGGTTCCATGAACAGCTACTGGCTGATCGCCCTCTGCCTCGGCTACCTGATCTTCTATGCCCTGCGCGGATCGAAAAACGTCAACAAGGATATCCCGACCGAATAATACCCGCTCCATGAAAAAGTTATTCACCCTGTTCGTCCTGGGTCTGGTGGCAGCCTCCTGCGCGCAGAAAGACCCCAACTTCTGCTATATTGAAGGCAAGGTGAGCGGCCCCTACGAGGCGGAAGGCGCCTCGCTCAGCATCGCCGCGATGAACGAGAATTCCACGGTCATCGAGCTGAAGGAAGACGGCACCTTCTCCGCCATCCTGCCTGCCGACAAGACGACGATCGCCCGGGTCTCGCTGACCGAAAAAGATCAGCGCCGCTCGAAGTACCGCGCCGAATTCATTCCGGAGAGCGGCTCCGTCAAGATCATCCTCGATGAGAACATCCGGGCGAAAGGCGGTTCCGTCAACCGCGCATACGACAAGTTCAAGGAGTATTCCCGCGAACTGGCTACGGAGTTCAACGCGCTGGACATGGACGACCCCGCTTCGGAAGCCAAACGAGAGAAGCTGGTGAAAGCCTATCAGGGACGGTGCGAGAAGCTCTTTGCCGACAACGCCGACAACTGGGTGGGACTGATGGCCCTGACCAACCTGATGTATGATCTGTCGCTCGAAGAGCTGGATGCGCACCTGGCCGTCGCGGCCGACTTCATCCGCGACAATCAGATGATCCAGGACTTCCACGCCTCGCTGGAGGCCCAGGCCAACACCGCCGAGGGGCGCCCGTTCGTGGACTTCTCCGGTGTGACGCCGGAAGGCAAGCCCGCCAGCCTGTCAGATTTCGTGGGCCGGGGCAACTATACCCTGGTCGATTTCTGGGCCTCCTGGTGCGGCCCCTGCCGGCAGGAGATGCCCAACATCCGGGACCTCTACCGGACGTTCCACCCGCGCGGACTGGACGTCCTGAGCGTGGCGGTCTGGGACAACGACAACAGCCAGAGCCGGGTGGCCATCCAGGAGATGGAAATGACCTGGAACCACCTGTTTATGGGAATGGACAAGACGCCGACCGAACGCTACGGGATCTTCGGCATTCCCCACCTGATTCTTTTTGCGCCGGACGGAACCATATACAAACGCGGGCTCCGCGGCGACGAACTCCGAGATACAATTGCAGAATTATTTAATTGATATGAAAAAGTTATTGTTCATGGCAGCCGTGCTGCTGACGGCTTCCACCGCGTTCGCGCAGATTGACCCGAACGCCCCCCTGCAAAGGGACCCCAACCTGCTGTACGGCCAGCTCGACAACGGGATGACCTACTATATCATGCACAACGATCTGCCCGCCCAGCGTGCAGAGTTCTACCTGCTCAATGATATCGGTGCCATCCAGGAGACGCCCGCACAGAACGGCCTGGCGCATTTCCAGGAGCACATGTGCCTCAATGGCACGAAGAACTTCCCGGGCAAGGGAATCATCGAATACATGCAGAGCATCGGCGCCAGCTTCGGCGGCAATGTCAATGCATCGACCGGCGTTGAGCAGACCATTTACATGTTCACCAACATCCCGGTAACCCGCGAGGGCATTATCGACTCCACCCTGCTCGCCATCCACGACTATGCCGCTTTCGTGACCAACGATCCGGTCGAAATCGACAAGGAGCGCGGCGTGATCATCGAGGAATGGCGTACCCGCCGCACCGCCGACTGGCGCATGATGGAGAAGACCTGGGAGACCCTCTACAAGGGTTCCAAGTACGCTACCTGCAACGTCATCGGCACCAAGGAGAACCTGGAGACCTTCCCCGCTGAAGAACTCGTCAAGTTCTACCAGACCTGGTACCGTCCGGATATGCAGGCTATCGTCGTGATCGGCGATATCGACCCGCAGCAGGTGCTTGAGAAGGTAAAGAAGACCTTCGCCGACGTCCCCGCCCGCGTGAATCCCGAGCCCAAGGGCGTCTATCCTACGCCGGACAATGCAGAACCGATCGTAGGCATCATCACCGACCCGGAGGCACGCACCACCCAGGTGAGCGCCTATGTCAAGAGCCAGCCGATGCCCAAGATGTACATGAGCTACGGTGTCGGCTACATGACCGACCTGCTGAAGGATGTCATCAACGCCATGTTCAGCGAGCGCCTGAACGATATCGCACACCAGCCGAACGCTCCGTTCCTCCACGCACAGGCGGCCTGGACCCGCGTCAACAACTTCATGGATGCCTTCCAGATGGTTGCTGTCACCAAGGACGGCGAGGGCGCCAAGGGCCTTTCAGCCGTGCTGACCGAGGTGGAAAAGGCTCGCCGCTACGGCTTCTCGCAGGCAGAATACGACCGTGTCAAGACCAACATGATTGCCCAGGCGGAGCGCGCCACTTCCAACGCCTCCACCCGCCGCAGCCCCGAACTGGTGTACGGTGCAATCGCAGATTTCCTCTATGGTTACCCGATGATGGCACCCGACTATGTCGAGCAGCAGCTGAAGGGCTACCTTTCCGTGATTCCGCTCGCACAGATCAACCAGATCGTGGCGGCAACCGACTACAGCCAAAACCTCGTCATCATCTATACGGCGCCTGAAAAGCCCGGTCTGACGCATCCGACCGAGGCTGACCTCGCCGGCATCGTGACCGCCGTCAAGGCTTCCGAAATCCAGGCCAACGAGGCAGAAGAAGAGATGGGCGAACTGCTCGACGCCTCCAAGCTCAAGGGCAGCAAGACCCGCAAAGAGGCCGGCGGCCTCTACGGCTCCACCGTCTGGACGCTGCGCAACGGCATCCGCGTGACCATCCGCCCCTCGCAGTACAACAAGGAAGAGGTCCGCTTCAACATGAGCATCCCGGGCGGTCAGTCCCTGATTGAAGATGCGGAGATTGCCTCGATGGACAACAACGTGATCACGCTCTACAGCCAGCTCTGCGGTCTGTCCGACTTCCCTGCAACGAAACTGACCAAGATGCTCACCGGCAAGATCGCTTCCGAATCACCCTACATTGACGATCTCTACCACGGTGTCAACGGCTCCTGCGCCCCGAAGGATCTCGAGACGCTGCTCCAGCTGGTGTATCTCCAGGTGGTGAGCCCGCGCTTCGTGGAAGATGAATTTGCCCCGGGCCTCGCCCAGATGCACGCCATCGTCCCGAACCTCGAGAAGCAGCCGGACTTCAAACTCTCCAAGAAGTATCTGGAAGTTGCCTACAACAACAATCCGCGCCAGGAACTGATCTCCAGCGAGAAACTCGCCAAGATTTCCCTCGCTTCCTTCGAGCGTTCCTACCGCAAGCTCTTCTCCAACCTGGCAGGCGCGAACGTGATTCTGACCGGCAACTTCGACCCGACGACGGCCAAGCCGCTGGTAGAAAAGTATATCGGTTCCCTCCCCACCAAGAAGGCCGGCAAATGGATCGACCGGAAGGTGGATCTGGTCAAGGGTCAGGTCAGCGAGACCTTCACCGTCCCGATGGAGACCTCCAAGACCAGCTGCATCCTGATTGCCAGCGGAAAGATTGACGCCAACCCGCGCAACCGCCTCATTCTGGAAGCTTTGAACGATTGCATGGACCAGCTCTACACCGAGACCATCCGGGAGGAAGAGGGCGGTACGTACGGCGTAGGCACCCGCGTCACCTCCGTGAGCATTCCCAAGCCCGAGGCGCAGATCTTCATCCAGTTCGACACCGATCCGGACCGCGCCGAGAAACTGATCGGCATGGCCCTCGACGGTCTCCATTCGATGGCTGTCTCCGGCCCGACCGACGTCCAGCTCTCCAAAGCCAAGGAGAACATGCTCAAGCGCGTTCCCGAGAGCCGCATCAACAACCGCTACTGGAGCGGCGTCCTGCTGCAGTACTACAACACGGGCAACGACCTCGACACGGGCAAGGAGGATCTGATCAATTCCATCACCGTGGACGATGTCCGCAACCTCGTGAAGGAACTGCTTGACCAGAACAACCTGATCAAGATCGTGATGAATCCGGAGAAATAACCGGAAGATTCAAGTCTTACGCGGAGCGGCCGGCCTACTTCAGGCTGGCCGCTTTTGCATCACAGCAGGCGCAGACGAGGGTGCCGTCGGGCTGGCGGCGGAAGCGGCGCGGGGTGCGCGGGTCGGCGTTGGTGATGCACTTGGGATTGGTGCAGCGAAGCGCGGCATCGCTGAAGAGACCGCGCTGCGAAGGGGTATCGCGCTCTTTCCACTCCAATAATTTGGTAATGAGCGCCATGCGGACAAACTTGCCATATTCTACCTGGCGGAAATAGGCCGCCCGCGGATCGGCATCCACCTCCACGGCTATCTCGTTCACGCGCGGGAGCGGATGCAACACGGCCATTCGCTCCTTGGCGAGCGCCATCTTGGCCGCATCGAGCACGAAACAGTCCTTGACCCGCTCATATTCTTCCTGGCTCGGGAAGCGTTCCTTCTGGACACGGGTCATGTAGAGGACATCCAGGTCGGAGATTGCCTCCTCGATGGAGGTTACCTCCCGGCAGGCGATGCCGCCCTTCTCGCAGACCTCGCGGCGGAAATCCTCCGGCAGGCGCAGTTCTTCGGGCGAAATCAGCACGAAGCGGACGCCCTCGTAGCGGGCCATGGCCTTGATGAGCGAGTGGACCGTGCGGCCATAGCGAAGATCGCCGCAGCAACCCACCGTCAGGTGGTCCAGCCGTCCGAGCTCCTTCTGGATGGTGATCAGGTCCGTAAGGGTCTGCGTGGGATGGTTGTGGCTGCCGTCGCCGGCGTTGATGACCGGCACAAGCGAGGTCATCGAGGCCTCGAAAGGCGCCCCTTCTAAGGGGTGGCGGATGGCCAGAATATCTGCAAAACAGCTGATGACGCGGGCCGTATCGCCCACGGATTCCCCCTTGGCAACGGAGGCGTTGGTGGCGTCGGCAAAGCCCAGGACGTTCCCGCCCAGTTCCATCATCGCCGCGGTGAAACTCAGCCGCGTACGGGTGCTCGGCTCATAGAAGAGCGTGCCCAGTTTCTTGTGGCGCATCGTCTCGGCATAAGCGGCCGGGTTGGCGTACATCGCTTCGCCCAGGGCGACGATTTCGTCGGTCTCGGCGCGGGTGAGGTCGGTGGGGTCAATCAGGTGTTTCATCGGAAGGAATGTATTATTTGATCCAGCTTTCGTCGGAAGGATTGTCGCGGAACTGAAGGATACGGGCCTTCCAGTCGGCGGTGATGTATCCCTCTTCGGCAGCCACCTCAACCAGCGTGTCGAGGTTGGAGAGGGAGTGGTTGACCACGTTCGCAGCGGCGAGCCGCTCGACGCTCTTCTTCATGCCATAGGTGAAGATGCTGACGATGCCCAGCACCTGGGCGCCCTCTTCACGCAGGGCCTCCACCACTTCGATGGCGCTGCCGCCGGTGGAAATCAGATCCTCCACCACGACGACCTTCGTGCCCGGATCCATCTTGCCTTCAATCCGGTTGGTGCGGCCGTGGCTCTTGGCTTCGCCGCGGACATAGCCCATTGGGAGGTTGAGCAGCGTGGCGGTGATGGCGGCATGGGCGATGCCGGCCGTGGAGGTACCCATCAGCATTTCGCAATCCGGGTGATGCTGGCGGACCAGTTCTGCGAGTCCGGCCTCCACCTGCTCGCGGACCGCGGGGGCGGAGAGGGTCAGGCGGTTGTCGCAATAGATGGGGCTCTTGATGCCGGAGGCCCAGGTAAAGGGCTGTTCGGGACGCAGAAACACGGCACCGATCGAGAGAAGTTCCTTGGCTATGATTCGTTCCATATAATTGTCTGTTAGATGTCTAAGAAATCTTTTCTGCAACGGCGCCACGCGGCTACGGGATCGTCGGCCGCCGTTATGGGCCGCCCGACGACGATATAGTCGGAGCCGATCTCCCTGGCGCGGGCCGGGGTGGTGATGCGGACCTGGTCGTCGGCCGCCGCATCGGCGAACCGGATTCCGGGGGTTACCGTCATGAAGGCCGCCCCGCAGGCCTGCTTGACCATACCGGCCTCCAGCGGCGAGCAGACCACGCCGTCCAGCCCTGCTTCGCGAGCGTTCTGCGCATATTTGACGATGGTTTCGTTGATGGTGGCGCCGATCAGCAGCTCCTGCTGCATCCGCTCCTCGCTGGTGGAGGTCAGCTGCGTGACGGCAATCAGCAGCGGACGGGTGCCGTCTTCCCGCGTGAGACCCTCGAGGGCCGCCTTCATCATCTCAATGGTGCCGGCCGCGTGAACGTTGGTCATATCCACGTCGAGGCCGCTCAGGACCCGCATCGTCTTGCGAACGGTATTGGGAATATCGTGCAGCTTGAGATCCAGGAAGATCCGGTGGCCGCGCCGCTTGATTTCCCGGACAATCTCCGGGCCGGCGGCGTAGAAAAGCTCCATGCCGATCTTCACGAAAGGCTTCTCCCCTTCCGGAAAACGGTCCAGGAAGGTGAGGGTCTGCGCCGCGCTTGCAAAGTCGCAGGCGATGATGACGTCTTTTGCCATATCAATTGATTTTCAACTGTTTCAAATCTTTCAGCCCGAGGCGTTCCATCACTTCGGGCAGTTGTTCGATGATGCGCTTGCAGGCCATCGGATCCACCAGATTGGCCGAGCCGACCTGCACCGCCGAAGCGCCTGCCATCATCATCTCGATGACCTCTTCCGCCGTGGAAACGCCGCCGCAGCCCATGACCGGGATCCGGCAGGCGTGGGAGACCTGATATACGGCCCGCAGGGCGATCGGGAAGACGGCCGGGCCGGAAAAACCGCCCGTAGAGGCCGCCACGACCGGCTTGCGCGTACGGATGTCAATCCGCATGCCGAGCAGCGTATTGATGACGGTAAGCCCGTCCGCACCCGCCTCTTCGCAAGCACGGGCGATGGCCGTGATATCGGTCACGTTCGGCGTCAGTTTGACGAAGACGGGCTTCGAGGAGACCTGCTTCACGGCCCGGGTAACCTCGGCGGCCACCTTGGGGTCAGTGCCCAGCGCCATGCCGCCGCCGTGCACATTGGGGCAGGAGACGTTGACCTCAAGGATGTCGATATCGGCGCAGCCTTCGGCGCGTTCCGCACAGAAGGCAAAATCTTCCACACAGAAGCCGCTGATGTTGGCGATGATGGGTTTGCGATAGATGGCCCGCAGGGTGGGTATCTTCTCCGCGAGCAACTTTTCGATGCCGGGATTCTCCAGGCCCACCGAGTTGATCAGCCCCTGGCGGCACTCGGCGATCCGGGGCAGCGCATTGCCGAAACGGGCCTCGCGCGTGGTGCCTTTGAGCGAGATGGCCCCCAGGATATTGATGTCATACCACTCGTTCAGCTCCAGGCCGAATCCGCAGGTACCGCTGGCCGGGATAATCGGATTGTCGAGGCGGATGTCGCCCAGGTTGACGGAAAGATCTACCATACCAGTTCCTCCTTTTTAAAAACGGGGCCCTCTTTGCAGGTGCGTTTGGGCCCGGCCGTCGTCTGACAGGTGCAGCCGTAACAGATGCCTGCGCCGCAGCCCATCCGCTCCTCGGTGCTCACCTCGCCCGCCTGGCGCAGCTGCTGGCAAACCGCCTTGAGCATCGGCCGGGGGCCGCAGGCATAGAAATAGTCCGACTTGAGAACGCACATCCGGATGGCGTCGGTCACAAAGCCCTGGCAGCCGGCCGTGCCGTCGGCCGTTGCCACGATGACGTCCGCGCCGGCCGCTTCGAGTTCCCTCTCCAGGAAAATATCCGCCCGCGTGTTGAATCCGAGCACCGCCGTGACATGGCGGTCGGCTTCACGCAACTGCTTGCAGAGGAGCAGCAGCGGAGCCACGCCCACGCCGCCGCCGATAATCATGGCCTCCTTGTCCCTCGGGGTCGCTTCGATATCGAATCCGTTTCCCAGGCCGCAGAGCAGCTGCAGCTGGGTTCCGGGCGCCAGGGAGACCAGCTCCGCGGTGCCCTCGCCCATCACCTTGACAATCAGGGTCAGAAGGCCCGGCTCGCAGTCGCAGACCGAGATCGGACGGCGCAGGTAGCGTCCGGGGACGGAGACCATCACGAACTGCCCGGCGCGGCGTAGCCCGGTGGTATCACCGGAGAGGCGCAGCCGCCAGGTAGCCGTCGCAACCGGTTCGACAGCCGTCAGGAGAAAGGTTCGCTCATTTGCCATATTCCGCGTCGATGGTGGAAATACCGAGGGTAATCTCTTCGAGGACGTCGAGCAGCACGCGTACCGTCTCGAGTGCCGTGAAGATGGTTACGTTGTTTTCTACGGCCGCGTGACGGATCTCATAGCCGTCGAGGTGGGTGCTGATCTGGTTGACGTCGATGGTGTTGATGACATAGCTCACATGGCCGCGGCGCATCGTCTCGATGATATCCTGGCTGCCCTCGCTGAGTTTGTGGAGCGAGCGGGTGCGGATGCCGTGGGCCTTGAGGAAGGCCGCCGTTCCCTTGGTGGCTACAATGTTGAAACCCAGGTCGTAGAAGCGGCGGATGAGGGGCAGTGCCTCCTCCTTATCCTTGTCGGCGATGGTGGCCAGCACGGTGCCGTAGTTGACGACGTCCATGCCGGAGGCCTGCAGCGACTTGTAGAGTGCGCGGGTGAGGGAATTATCGTATCCGATGGCCTCACCGGTGGATTTCATCTCCGGCGAGAGGTAGGTGTCGATGCCCTTGATCTTGCCGAAGGAGAAGGCCGGCGTCTTGACGAAGTGGCGCTTGCGCTCGGGGAACATCACCTCGGTGATTCCCTGTTCCCTGAGGCTGTGGCCGAGCATTACCTTGGTGGCGATTTCCGCCATCGGGACGCCGGTGGACTTGGAGATGAAGGGAACGGTACGCGAAGAACGCGGGTTCACCTCAATCACATAGACATTCTCGTCCGCATCCACGATGAACTGGATGTTGTAGAGGCCTTTGATGCCGATGGCCAGACCCAGTTTGACGGTGTCCTCCTCGATCTGTTTCTTGACCTTGTCGCTCAGGCTGAACGGCGGATAGACGCTGATCGAGTCGCCGGAGTGGATACCGGTATGCTCGACGTGCTCCATGATGGCGGGGATGAAGACATCCTTGCCGTCGCAGATGGCATCGACCTCCGTCTCCTTGCCGAGGATATATTTGTCCACCAGCACCGGGGAGTTCTCGTTGACCTCTACGGCGTTCTGGAGATAGTGGCGCAGGTTGGCCTCGTTGCTGACGATCATCATCGCGCGGCCGCCGAGCACGAAACTCGGGCGTACCAGCACCGGATAGCCGATTTCCGTAGCGGCGGCAACACCGTCCTCCACGTTGGTGACGGCGCGGGCCTTGGGCTGCGGGATACCGGTCTTGCGCATGATCTCCTCGAAGAGCTTGCGGTCTTCCGCCTTGTCGATAGCTTCGATGTCGGTGCCGATGATGGGCACACCGAACTCCACGAGCGGGCCGGCCAGGTTGATGGCCGTCTGGCCGCCGAGGGTGACGATCACGCCGTCCGGCTTCTCGAGGTTGATGACGCTCATCACATCCTCCACCGTCAGCGGTTCGAAGTAGAGTTTGTCGGAGATGGTGTAGTCGGTGGAGACCGTCTCGGGGTTGTTGTTGATGATGATGGCCTCGTAGCCCGCCTTGCGGATGGTCCAGATGGCGTGCACGGTGGAGTAGTCGAATTCGACGCCCTGGCCGATGCGGATCGGGCCGGAGCCGAGCACCAGAATCTTCTTGCGGTCGCTGCGCACCGACTCGTTTTCCTCCTCATAGGTGGAGTAAAAGTAAGGCACGTAGGTTTCGTGCTCGCAGGCACAGGAGTCGATCATCTTATAGACCGGAACGATGCCCGCACCGGTGCGGAAGCGGATAATTTCCGCCTCGCTGCGTCCCCAGAGCTGGCCGATATACTTGTCGCCGAAGCCCATCCGTTTGGCCTGCCGCAGGATATTCACATCCATCGGGGCGGCAGCCAGCGTACGCTCCATCCGCACGATATTGTAGATCTTCTCGAGGAAGAGCATGTCGATCTTGGTGCGGTCGTAGATGCGCGCCAGGTCGATCCGCAGGCGCAGCAGCTGGGCGATGGCGTAGAGCCGGTCGTCGGTCGGCGTGGAGATATAGTCGAGCAATTGCTGCTCATCCCAGTTGTCGAACTTCTTGCTGTGGATATGGCAGACGCCCGCCTCGAGCGAACGGACGGCCTTGAGCATGCTCTCTTCCAGCGTACGGCCGATCGACATCACCTCGCCGGTGGCCTTCATCTGGGTACCCAGTTCGTTGGAGGCTTCGCTGAATTTGTCGAAGGGGAAGCGGGCCACCTTGGTGACCACATAGTCGATGGCCGGTTCCGCGCAGGCGGGCGAGCCGGCGATCATGATCTCGTCGAGCGTAAGACCGACGGCGATCTTGGCCGTCACACGGGCGATCGGGAAACCGCTGGCCTTGGAAGCCAGGGCGGAAGAACGCGACACGCGCGGGTTCACCTCGATGATATAGTAGTTGAACGAGAGCGGATCCAGGGCGAACTGCACGTTGCAGCCGCCTTCGATATCGAGGGCGCGGATGAGCTTGAGCGCGCTGTCGCGCAGCAGCTGGTACTCCTTGTCCGTGAGGGTCTGGGCCGGGGCCACGACGATCGAGTCGCCCGTGTGGACGCCGACCGGATCCACATTCTCCATGCTGCAGATGGCGATAGCCGTGTCGTTGGCATCGCGCATCACCTCGAATTCGATCTCCTTGAATCCCTTGATGCTCTTCTCCACCAGCACCTGATGGACCGGCGAGAGGGCCAGGGCGTTGCGCATCAGCTCGCGGAACTCCTCTTCATTGTTGGCAAAGCCGCCGCCCGTGCCGCCCAGGGTGAAGGCGGGACGCAGAATCACCGGATAGCCGATCCGTTCGGCCTCCTTGACGCCCTCTTCCACATCGTAGCAGATTTCGGAAGGGATGACCGGTTCGCCGATACTGATACAGAGTTCCTTGAACTTTTCGCGATCCTCGGCCTTCTCAATGCCCTCGAAGGAGGTGCCGAGAATCTTCACGCCGCACTCCTCCAGCACCCCCTTGCGGGCGAGCTGGACGGCCAGGTTCAGACCCGTCTGGCCGCCGAGACCGGGCACGATGGCGTCCGGACGTTCGTAGCGGATGATCTTGGCGATGTATTCGAGTTTGAGCGGTTCCATATAGACCTTGTCGGCCATATGGGTATCGGTCATGATGGTTGCAGGGTTGGAGTTGACCAGGATGACTTCGTAACCCTCCTCCTTGAGTGCGATGCACGCCTGGGTGCCGGCATAGTCGAATTCGGCAGCCTGGCCGATCACGATCGGACCGGAGCCGATCACCATCACTTTCTTGATATCCTTTCTCTTAGGCATTGTTTTGTTCCTCCATCATGGCAATGAAACGATCGAATATAGAGACAAAATCCCGGGGTCCGGGAGCCGCTTCCGGGATAAACTGGACGGAAAGAACCTGGTCCTTGCGGTTTTCAAATCCCACGACGTATCCCTCCGGAACCGTGACGAAGGTCGGCGTCAGGTCGAGCCCCTCGACACTTTGCACCGCGTAGCGTTGGTTCAGCACGGCCACGGCGATGCGCTTGCCGGAGAGGTCGCGGACCGGATGGTCTCCGTGGATGCCGCAGCCCATGTCGGAAAGCTTCGCCCCGTAGGAGAGGGCGAGCACTTCGTGGGAGAGTCCGATCCCGAAGAGGGGAAGCTGCCCTTTTAGCTCCGCCACGAGGGCGCTGACCTCAGGCACCTCGTACGGGCTGCCGGGGCCGTTGGAAACCAGTACGCCGTCCGGATGGAAGGCGAGAATATCCTTGCTGGCGGTATTGTAGGGCACAATGGTGACGTTGCAGCCCAGCGCATTCAACCGGCGGATGACCGAATACTTGATGCCGCAGTCCACCGCCACCACGTGGAACCGGTGATTCGGGGTGCGGGCCATCCAGCGCTTGCGGCAGCTCACCTTGGGGACGAAGGTCTCTTCGACGGGCGTTTCGGCAATCAGGCGGAGCGCCTCTTCGCGCGGCATGTCGGCCTCCACCAGGGCCACGCTCATCCGCCCTTTTTCGCGGATAATGCGCGTCAGGGCGCGGGTATCCAGCCCTTCGATACCGGGGATGCCGTGCTCTTCCAGCTCTTCTTCCATCGTCTTGGTGTAACGGAAGTTGCTCGGAGTGTCACAGCATTCGCGCACGATCAAGCCGCCCAGGAGCGGGGTGCGGGTCTCATAGTCTTCATCAGTGATGCCGTAGTTGCCAATCAGCGGATAGGTCATCACCACGAAACGGCCGGCATAGGTAGGATCGGAGATAATCTCCTGATAACCGACCACGGAGGTGTTGAAGACCACCTCGCCGACGCGGCGGCAATCTGCGCCGAAACCGCGGCCGTAGAACTCGCGGCCGTCTTCCAGTACCAGTTTCTTTTCGGGTCTTTTCATTGTATGGTAGGGATTTCCCAGATTAGTTTTCCGTTTTTGAAGGTCTTCGTCACACGGCCGCGCACCCTCCAGCCCTCGAAGGGGGTAGAGCGTCCTTTGGAGAGGAATTCGCAGCTTTGGATTGTGAAGGATTCCTGCAGGTCGATCAGGGCCAGGTCGGCCTGTTCACCCACGCCCAGGCCGCCGCCGATCCGGAAGATGCGGCGCGGCGCGGTGCTCATCGCCTCGATGAGCCGTCCGAGGGAGATGCGGCCCGGCTCCACCAGTTTCGTGTAGAGCACGGGGAAGGCGGTCTCCAGGCCGACGATGCCGTTCAGGCTGTGCGCGAAGCCGCGGGACTTCTCTTCCGCGGTATGGGGCGCGTGGTCGGTGGCAATCACATCGACGGTTCCGTCTGCGAGCCCTTCGATCAGGGCCTCGCGGTCGTCCGCGCTGTGAATGGGCGGATTCATCTTGAAGCGGCCCTCATCCTGAATATCCGCCTCGCAAAGGGTCAGATAGTGCGGCGCCGTCTCGCAGGTTACGCGGACGCCCCGCCGCTTGGCCTCGCGGATGAGTTCCACGCTGCGGCGCGTGGAGATGTGGCAGACGTGGTAGCGGCAGCGCGTCTCGGCGGCCAGTTCCAGGTCGCGGGCGATCTGCATCCACTCCATCCGGGCGGGATCGCTCTGCGAGAGGTCTTCGCAGTGGGCCACCACCAGGCAGTCCTCCCGCGCGGCCAGGGTCATCGCCTCCCGCATCACGGCTGCCTCCTGAATACCGCTTCCATCGTCCGAGAAGGCGATACAGCGCGCCTTGAGCGCTGCCATATCCACGACCTCCCGCCCGGCGCGCTCACGTGTGATGCTCGCATAGGGGAAGACATCCACCACCGCGTCGCGGTCAATCAGGGCCTGCTCGAGGGCCAGCGTTTCCGGACTGTCGGGCGCCGGATTCAGGTTTGGCATGGCGCAGACGGCCGTATAGCCGCCACGGGCTGCCGCCAGCGAGCCGGTGCGGATGGTCTCCTTTTCGGGGAAACCGGGCTCGCGGAAATGGACATGCACATCCACCAGGCCGGGCACCGCCAGGGCGCCATGTCCCTCGGTAACGGAGGCTCCGGGAGCGGAAATGTGCGGAGCGATCTCGGCGACAACCCCATCCCGAATAAGCAGGTCCGCCTTTCTTAAAAGGCTCCCCTCCAGCAGGTTAACGTCTTTTATGATGCGGTCTTTCGACATAAGCGGGCAAAAAAATAGACAGCCTAAGCTGTCTTCTGTCAGGGTCTGACACAGGTGGTATGAGAGGTTCTCTTCATCGCCAAGTGTTATTAGTGCAAAGGTATAACTTTTCACACAAACGATTGCAAAAAACTTTTCAACCGAAAATTGAGGATAAATTTTCCCGGAAACCCCGATGCAGGTCACTGAGAGACATTATCTTTGTGCTTTGACTTGTCAAAGCACTATACCTATGAAAAAAATCTACACTGGCAAGACCAAGGACGTTTTCGCACTCGAAAACGGCAACTACCTCCTCAAATTCAAAGATGACTGCACCGGAAAGGACGGCGTGTTCGATCCCGGTGAGAACTCTGTCGGACTGACCATCGAAGGTGTCGGTGACGTCAATCTCCGAATGTCCATTTATTTCTTCGAGAAAATCAACGCCGCGGGCATCCGCACCCATTTCGTCTCCGCCAACCTGGCAGACACCACGATGGAGGTGCTTCCCGCCAAGGTGTTCGGCAAAGGACTGGAAGTAATCTGCCGCCACAAGGCAGTGGGCAGTTTCTACCGCCGCTACAACGATTATATCGAAGAGGGAGCCGACCTGCCCGCCTATGTGGAGATGACCTTCAAGAACGACGCAAAGGGCGATCCCCTCGTCACCGAGGAAGGCCTGATCGTGCTTGGCGTGATGACGGCACAGCAGTATGACGACATCGCCGAGATGACCCGCAAGATCACCCAGATCGTCGCAGACGACATGAAGGCCAAGGGCCTCGTGCTCTACGACATCAAGTTCGAGTTCGGCTACGACAAGGACGGCAAGGTGATGCTCATTGACGAAATCGCCTCCGGCAACATGCGCGTTTACAAAGACGGCAAGTATATCGACCCGATGACCCTCTCCAAACTTTTCTTCGCCAAATAGCGTATGAAAGTCAGCATCATCATGGGGTCCAAGAGCGACTGGGGCGTGATGTCCGGCGCTTGCGAAATCCTCGATGAATTCGGGGTCCCGTACGAGAAGAAGGTGATCAGCGCCCATCGGACGCCGCAGTTCTTCTGCGACTACATGGCCGGCGCCCGCGACCGCGGCGTCTCCATCGTGATCGCCGGAGCCGGCGGTGCCGCCCACCTGCCCGGGATGGCAGCCGCCCTCACCGATCTTCCGGTGATCGGCATCCCCATCAAGAGTGCCGCGCTGAACGGACTGGATTCCCTCCTCTCGATCGTTCAGATGCCCTCCGGAATTCCCGTCGCTACGATGGCCATCGACGGCGCCAAGAATGCAGCCCTCTACGCCGTCGCCATCCTCGCGCTGCAGGATGCGGCGCTTGCCGCCAAGTTGGCGGCTTTCCGCAAAAAACAAGCAGACAAAGTCCTTCAAACAGAACTGTAGGATGCAATCACACAGAATTTTCGTAGAAAAGTCTTCGGAGTTCCAGGTTGAGGCGCAGAGCCTCAAAAACGAGTTCAACGAAAACCTTTCTCTCTCCCTCCGTTCCCTGAGGTTGCTCGCCGTCTATGACCTGTTCGGGTTCTCCGACGCGCTCCTCGAGAAATGCCGTTACACCGTCTTCGGCGAACGGGTGACCGACACCGTCAGCGATACGCTCCCCCTCGCGGGCAAGCGCTACCTGGCCGTCGAGTTCATTCCGGGCCAGTTCGACCAGCGGGCCTCCTCGGCCGTGGACTGCGTCCACCTGATCGAGCCGGACGCGGACGTGCAGATCCGGAGCGGCCGCCTGCTCATCTTCGACGACGACCTCTCCGACAAGGACCTGGAGACCATCCGGCACTATTATATTAATAAGGTGGAAGCCCGCGAGAAAGATCTCACGACGCTGGTTCCTCCCGGCGTGGCGGATGTACGCCCCCTGGCGTCGCTCGACGGTTTCACGGAGATGGAAGAGAAGGATTTCGCCCCCTTCTGCAAACAGTGGGGACTGGCCATGAACACCGACGACCTGCGGGAAGTGGTGCGCTACTTCCGTCAGGAGCGCCGCAACCCCACCGAGACTGAACTGCGGATTCTGGATACCTATTGGAGCGACCACTGCCGCCACACCACCTTCACCACCGAACTGAAGGAGATCCGGATCGAGGAATCCTTCCTCAAGCCGGAAATGGAAGCGGCGCTGAAAGAGGTCGGGCGGGTGCGCCATGAACTGGGCCGCGACCGCAAACCGCTCTGTCTGATGGAACTGGCCACCCTCGGCGCCCGCTATCTGCGCGCCAAGGGGCTGCTGGACGACATGGAGCAGAGTGAAGAGAACAACGCCTGCAGCATCTTCGTGGACGTGGATGTGGACGGCCGCACGGAAAAGTGGCTCCTCCAGTTTAAGAACGAAACCCACAACCACCCGACGGAAATCGAGCCCTTCGGCGGCGCCTCCACCTGTCTGGGCGGCGCCATCCGGGATCCCCTCTCCGGCCGCGCTTACGTCTATCAGGCGATGCGCGTAACCGGTGCTGGCGATATCTGCAAGAGCGTGGCGGAAACCCTGCCGGGCAAACTGCCCCAGCGCGTGATTACCCGCAAGGCGGCTGCCGGCTATGCCAGCTATGGCAATCAGATCGGCCTGGCCACCACGCTGGTCCGCGAGATCTACCACGAAGGCTACACCGCCAAACGCATGGAGGTGGGTGCTGTCGTAGGCGCCGTAAAGGCGGATGCCGTCCGCCGCGAGAGCCCGGCTCCGGGCGACCTGATCCTGCTGCTGGGCGGCCGGACGGGCCGCGACGGAATCGGCGGTGCGACCGGTGCTTCCAAGGAACACAACGAAGCCTCGCTCGAGACCTGCGGCAGCGAGGTGCAGAAGGGAAACGCCCCCGAGGAGCGCAAGCTCCAGCGGCTCTTCCGCCGCAAGGAGGTGACACGCCTGATCAAGAAATCGAACGACTTCGGCGCCGGCGGCGTCAGCGTCGCCATCGGCGAGCTGGCTCCGGGTCTGGACATCCACCTGGAGCGGGTCCCCGTCAAATACAGCGGCCTCAACCCGATGGAACTCGCTATCAGCGAGTCGCAGGAGCGCATGGCCGTGGTGATCGAGGCCGGGGCGCTGGAGGAATTTGTCCGCTACTGCGGCCAGGAGAATATCGAGGTCACGCAGGTGGCTGAGGTGACCGACCGCGGCCGGATGCGAATGTACCACCGCGACACCCTCGTGGCCGATCTCTCGCGCGAGTTTATCGACAGTGCCGGCGCGCGCCACGAAACGACTGTCACGATCGGTGCCGTAGCGCCTTGCGATCCTTTTGCCAAGCAGGTTGCCGGAGAGAGCCTCGCCGAGAAATGGCGCGCCCTGATGGCCTCGCCGAACGTCGCCTCCCAGAAGGGAATGGTGGAACAGTTCGACGCCACGATCGGCCGTTCCACCGTGCTGATGCCTTACGGCGGTCGCCGGCAGGCCACCGAGACCCAGGTCTCCGTCCAGAAACTGCCTGTCGAAGGCAATACCCGGACCGCCAGCATGATGGCCTTCGGCTACGACCCAAACCTCTCTTCCTGGAGTCCCTACCATGGCGCCGCTTATGCCGTGGTGGATGCCTGCGCCAAGGTGACGGCCGCCGGCGGAGACTTCTCCCGCATGCGCTTCTCCTACCAGGAGTATTTTGAAAAGATGGCCTCCGAGCGCAGCTGGGGCAAGCCCCTGTCCGCCCTGCTCGGTGCCCTGAAGATGCAGCTCGCCCTGGGCCTTCCCGCCATCGGCGGCAAAGATTCGATGAGCGGCACCTTCGAACACCTCAACGTACCGCCCACCCTGATTGCCTTCGGGATCACCACGGTCGATGCCGAAAAGGTCATCTCGCCCGAATTCAAGGCAGCGGGTCACAGCCTCCTGCTCGTGGAGCACAAGCCGCTGGAAGGGAGTATGCCGAATACCGACCAGCTGAAAGAGAACTGGAAAGCCGTTCATCAGGCCATTCTGGCTGGCAAGGTGGCCGCAGCCTGGGCCGTCGGAGGCGGCGGCGTGGCGGAAGCCCTCGCCAAGATGGGATTCGGCAACGGGCTCGGCGCTGAAATCCGCTGCGACGAGGCCACCCTCTTCGACGCCCGCTACGGTTCGATTCTCCTGGAGGTCTCCGGCGAAGCCGCACTTCCGAACGCCCGCCGGATCGGCTGCGTGATTGACGCGCCAGAGATTCGCACCGACCGCGAAACCCTGCCACTGGAGACACTGGAAGAGGCCTACACGGGACGTTATACCAAGATTTATCCGGCCACCGTCCAGCCCGCGCACCGCGATATGCCGGCCTGGGCCACCGATGCCGCCCCCGTGCAGCCGAAAGTCTATCCCGGGGCGCCCATCGAGCATCCGGTGGTCTATATCCCGGTCTTCCCGGGTACCAACTGCGATTATGACACCGCCAAGGCTTTCCGCCAGGCCGGAGCCGAGGTCCGCTCGGGCGTCTTCTGCAACCTGACGGCAACGGATGTCTCCGACTCCATCCGCCGGATGAAGGCGGCCATCGACGATTGCCAGATTCTCGCCTTTTCGGGCGGTTTCTCCTCCGGTGACGAACCCGACGGAAGTGGAAAATTTATCGCCAACGTGCTGAACAATCGAGAGATTGCGAATGCTGTCAATGCCCTGCTGGGCCGCGGCGGTCTGATCCTGGGTATCTGCAACGGCTTCCAGGCGCTCGTCAAGAGCGGACTGCTGCCCTTCGGCCGGCTCGGCGCCGTCACGAAGAAATCCCCCACCCTCTTCCGCAACGACATCAACCGCCACGTTTCGCAGATGGTCACCACCCGCGTCACCTCTGTGGCCTCTCCCTGGCTCGCCGGCATGAAGCCCGGCGACCTGCACACCATTGCCGTCAGCCACGGTGAGGGCAAGTTCATGGTCAGCGAGGCGATGGCCCGCCAGCTGTTCGCCGCCGGCCAGGTGGCCTTCCGCTATGCCGATCCGCAGAGCGGCGCAGCCACGATGGTCTCCCCCTTCAACCCGAACGGCTCCTGCTATGCCATCGAAGGCATTGTCAGTCCGGACGGCCAGATTCTGGGCAAGATGGGCCACTCCGAACGCTATGAGGAGAATCTCTTCAAGAATATTTCCGGAGAACGGGTACAGCCCCTCTTCCGCAATGCAGTCAATTATTTCAGAAAAACACAATAATATCAGGATATGAGCATTTTCGGTGTTTATGGCGCCCAGAACGCCGCCAGTCTGGTCTATTATGGCCTTCATTCCCTCCAACACCGCGGACAGGAAGCCTCCGGTATCGCCTCTTTCGATGAAAACGGCAAAGGCCTCCGCCACCGCGGGCTCGGACTGCTCGGCGAGGTTTTCAATCAGAACATTCTCGACACCCTCAAGGGCAGCATCGCCATGGGCGGCGTCAAGTATGCCAACGCCTCCAAAGGCGGCCTGGACAATGTTCCGCCCCTCTTCTTTCACCACCATTCGGGCGACTTCGCCATTGCGAACGACGGCAACCTGATCAACCGCGACGAAGTGGTCCGCTACCTCGAATCGCGCGGTTGCATCTTCATGACCGACACCGACAGTGAGCTGATGGCCTGCCTGATCAAGAAGGAAGAGTCCGGCGAAGACCGCATTTTCAGTATCGTCCGCGCCCTGCAGAAGATGGAGGGCGGCTTTACCTTCCTGATCATGACCAAGAACCGCCTCTACGCCTGCCGCGACCGCAATGGCATCAAACCGCTGGCGCTCGGCAAGTTGAGCGACGGCTACGTGGTGAGCAGCGAGACCTGCGCCTTCGACCTGGTGGGCGCCACCTTCCTGCGCGACGTCGAACCGGGCGAGATCGTCACGATTGACCACCACGGCCTGCGCAGCATGATGTACGACGAGCATCCGCGACACCTGATGTGCGGCATGGAGTACATCTACTTTGCCCGTCCGGACAGCGATATCGACGGCTGCAACGTCCACGCCTACCGCAAGGAATCGGGACGCCGCCTCTGCCGCGAGTGCCCGGCCGACGCCGATATCGTCGTGGGTGTTCCGGACTCCAGCCTGAGCGCCGCAATGGGCTATGCCGAGGAATCGCACCTGCCCTATGAGATGGGTCTGGTCAAGAGCAAATACGTGGCCCGCACCTTTATCGAGCCTTCCCAGTCGATGCGGGAACGGGGCGTGAAAATGAAACTCTCCGCCGTGCACAGCATCGTGGACGGCAAGCGGGTCGTGCTGGTGGACGACAGTATCGTGCGCGGCACCACCTCCCTGAAGATCATCAACCTGCTGCGCGAGGCCGGCGCCAAGGAGGTGCACGTGCGTATCGCCAGCCCGATGATGACCCATCCCTGCTTCTACGGCGTGGACACCTCCACCAAGGAAGAATTGCTCTGCTCGCACCGCACCCTGGAAGAGGCGCGCATCAAGATCGGCGCCGACTCGCTGGGTTACCTCTCTCCGGAATCCACCGTGGCATCCTGTCCGGGCCGCGAGGCCCTCTGCCTAGCCTGCTTCACGGGCAAGTATCCGACCCCCATTTACGATCACGAAACCGAAATCAACAAATAGCCTATGGCACAGAGTTACGAAAAAGCAGGCGTCAACCTGGAGGCGGGATACGAAGTGGTCCGCCGCATCAAACAGCATGTAGCCTCCACCGCCCGGAAGGGTTCGATGGGGGGCATCGGCTCCTTCGGCGGCATGTTCGACCTCTCCGCCCTCGGCATCCGGGAACCGGTGCTGGTGAGCGGAACCGACGGCGTGGGAACCAAGTTGAAGATCGCCTTTGCGATGGACAAACACGATACGATCGGCATCGACGCCGTGGCCATGTGCGTCAACGACGTGCTCGCCCAGGGCGCTGAACCGCTCTTTTTCCTGGATTATGTCGCGCTCGGACACAACGTTCCGGCCAAGGTCGAGGCAATCGTGGCGGGCGTGGCCGAAGGATGCCGCCAGGCCGGCTGCGCGCTGGTGGGCGGCGAGACGGCCGAGATGCCCGGCATGTATGCCGACGGCGAATATGATATCGCCGGCTACACCACCGGTGTCGTGGAGAAGTCCAAACTCATTGACGGCAGCAAAGTGGCCGTGGGGGATGTCCTGGTGGGCATTGCCGGCAGCGGCGTCCACTCGAACGGGTTCAGCCTCGTACGGAAAATCGTCTCCGATGCCGGACTCCAGTACACCGATTCCATTCCGGAATTCGGCGGCCGGACGCTGGGCGAAGTGCTGCTGACCCCGACCAAGATCTATGTCAAACAGGTGCTGGATGTCATCCGCCACTGCGACGTGCACGGCGTGGCCCACATCACCGGCGGCGGCTTCGACGAGAACATCCCCCGCATCCTGCGCGAAGGCCAGGGCCTGGAGATCCGCGAAGGCAGCTGGGAGATCCTCCCGGTCTTCAAGATGCTGGAGAAATGGGGCGGCGTGCCGCACCGCGAGATGTTCAACATCTTCAACATGGGCATCGGCATGGTGCTGGCCCTGGACGCTTCCGAGGCGCAGCAGGCCATCGACATCCTGACCGCCCACGGCGAGAAGGCGAGCGTCATCGGCTGTGTCACCGACAAGCCGGGCGTCAAC
>JAEEGH010003127.1_pt1 | contig 44046 bp, 16 predicted proteins | sample 9134181 | NCBI WGS metagenome assembly JAEEGH01 (sample SAMN16246544, study PRJNA631951) | gut metagenome | biome: gut microbiome; feature: rumen; material: DP-attached | host: Bos | place: Iran: Karaj | collected 2018-10 | reverse complement strand
CCCCTATCACTCCCAAAAGCCTCCCGCCCAGGGTGGGGCCAAATTATACAATATTACCTTGAAAATATTTTAAAAGCCACAATATTGCAGGGTAAACATCGATTATTATGCGAAAAATATCTTTTTTTCTTGTGTATATAAATAATAAATAGTATCTTTGCCATTGAATATTCAAAAGCAATAAAGTATATACAAATACAGGCAATTATGTCTAACAAACAACTACCCTATCATTTTATCAAGACGCTGATACTCTTGATATTGTTTTCATGTGCGCAGACATCACTGGCGCAATTCAATTCTGCTCCTGCATTCCCAGGGGCTGAAGGCTTCGGTCGCTACACCACCGGTGGACGCGGCGGACAGGTAATCCATGTGACAAACCTCAACGACGATGGCGAAGGTTCTCTGCGTGAAGCAATAAAGACAAATGGAGCACGCATCATCGTGTTCGACGTGGCCGGCATAATAGAACTGCAGTCGGACCTGAAGATAGAGAAGGACAACTGCACCATACTGGGACAGACGGCACCGGGCGACGGCATCTGCCTCAGGAACTATACTTTCCACATCAATGCCAACAACGTCATCGTGCGTTACATCCGCTGTCGCATGGGCGATACGGAAAAGAACGATAACGATGCCATGTCGGCAAGTCACAAGACGGGAAGCTATAAGCAAAACATCATCATTGACCACTGCTCGGTGTCATGGTGCGTGGATGAGTGCGCCTCATTCTACGGCAACGAGTTCTTCACACTGCAGTGGTGCATACTCTCTGAGTCGCTGCGCAACTCCGTACACGACAAAGGCAGTCACGGCTACGGCGGCATCTGGGGCGGCGACAAAGCGGCTTTCCATCACAACCTCCTGGCTCACCATGACTCACGCAACCCGCGCTTCGACCACGGCTATTTATCTGAGCAGGACGGCATCGTTGACTATGTGAACAATGTGGTTTACAACTGGGGAAGCAACTCCACCTACGGCGGTGAGAACAAGCCAGGACTTCAGCCGAAGAAGTTTAACATGATAAACAACTACTACAAGCCGGGACCGTACACCCTGACGACTTCAAAATATAACCGTCTGCTTAACCCTACAACCAGTTGTGGAAACTGCAGCAGCAACAAAATAGACATAGTGCCGGGCAAGTTCTATATCAACGGCAATAAGGTGAACGGCGCAACCGTCACCCTAAACACTTCATCCACAGGTTGCAACAACATCGATTTCGACAGTGGATATGACTTTTCAGCCTTCAGAACCAACTGCATATCAAACTACCGCTACATATCGTCTTACGTGGATTTCGACATGTACAACACCATATCGCTCCACTCTGCCGACAATGCTTTCGCAAAGACCGTGGCATACGCAGGCGCAAGCCTCAGCCGCGATGCTATTGACACTCGCATAGCAACAGAGACGACCAACGGCACTGCCACATATGGCGGTAGCAACGGTTCTACCAACGGTCTCATCGACACACAGAGCGACGTGGACGGATGGCCTACATACAGCGGTACGCCAAAGACAGACACCGACAATGACGGAATACCTGACGACTGGGAGACGGCACACGGACTGTCAAACTCTGTAAACAACGCAGCAACATACATGCTCGACTCTCGCGGTTACTACACCGACCTTGAGGTATATGCCAACTCCCTCGTGGAGAGCATCACCAAGGCAGAACGCGCCGATGCCACAGAATCTTTCGAGGAGTATTATCCTCTTGACGAGCAGGGAAGTTCCACAGATGACATTAGCGGAACATTCTTCTCTATGACAACAACAGCGACGAGTGATGTCACAGTAAATGGCAAGTCAACCATAAACCTTGCAGACTATGCCACAATAACAGGAGGCACCGCTTCACTGTATAACGGTCACAACGATGCAAAAGTCTATATAAAGTCAACAGGAATTACTCTGGGAGGTTCTGGCAACTCTTATGTAAAGATAGAACTTGACCACGCACTGCAGGCTGGCGACATACTGACCACAACAGGCGGTGATGGAGGTCATCTCGCCACAGCATACACCAACGAATCAACGAACAACATCAGCGGCAACACATTCGTGTTTACAGATGATTTCACTGGTGTCAGAACGCTTTACATCATGCGTGGTGCATCACCATATCCTACTTTCTCATCCGTCACCATAACACGTCCAAGTACAACCTGTGCATTGACAGACGGCGAGGAATATACAGCAACGTCTGACACGGAGTATGAGGAAGTGACATTCACCAAGACTTTCAGCGCTACACTGGCCGGCAAATGGACGGCCCTCTATGTGCCTTTCGCCATCGACATCGCTGACTATACGGACTTGTTCGACATTGCAGAGATAACGGCATTCACACCATACCGCGACACAAACAATGACGGCGTTGTAAATGATGAGGACGACGACATGCTGATAGTGACAAAGATCAAGAGCGGCGCCACACAGCCTAACATGCCGTATCTCATCAGGGCTAAGACAGCGGGAGACATCACCATCATCCCAGTGAACAACACAACATACGCCGCCACAAACGGTCAGAAGGTATGCCAGACCAACAAAGCGACATACACCTTCACTGGCCTCAACCATTCGGTGGTTGCCAACTCTACCAACAACTACTATTACATGTCGAACGGCAGCATCAGTCACCGCACATCGGGCGAGACAACGATAAAGCCCAACCGCTGGTATATGACTGTAAGCAACGCTAACAATGCAAAGGCATCTTTCGGCATCGCCGTAATAGACGAAGACGAAGCCACTGGCATTTCTCTCAACAAAGAGGTGCAGAGGCTTTCACATGATGTCATACACTCTGTAAACGGTATGCGAATGAACAGCAGCAAGAACTTACCGGCAGGCATTTACATAAAGAACAACAAAAAAACATTGTGAAATGATGAAAAAGAATTGCCACTACATACAACCAAACATCAAGGTTTTCAAGACAAGCCATGCAACGATAATGGCGGCATCGGCCATCGAAGTAACAGAGAACGGAGAGGCCGACGCAAAGGCTGCCAATTACTTCATGATGGAGGACGAGGACGAGGAATAATAACATTCCTCGCAAGACACGGCTATATGCTACACTCAAGAAATACATTTTAAAAAAACGATAACCATGAAGAAAAAAGAGTACACTATTCCAACATTGGTGATAGTCAGATCCAGACCAGTGAGATTGCTGAGTGAATCTGGCGACCTTACCAACCAAGGAGATCAGACAACCGGCGACCCCGACGATGACGAGGAGTTTGACGGTTTGTTTGACTGACATGAAAACACAAACCAAGTGTTTAGAATTAATTATTCATGGAATTAATACTATTCTCTGCCAGGCACCATAAATTCTCACGAAAGTCACAAGTTTTCTCATAAATTAAATTTTATGGAAAAATTCATGATAATTCATGGAAATTAATGGTACGCCGTAGGTAAGGATAAATTTCCATAAAAATTTAGCTAACTAACTTCTATCAAAACTTTTTATCAAAAAACTAAAAATGAAAAAACATCTTTTCATATTACTTCTTTTAGCACTGACCGTCGTCACGGCCAATGCACAAAGAAAGACTGACCCGCTGGACCGTGGTCTGGTGGCAGTCAAGGTCTCCAACGGAGTATTCGTAAGTTGGCGTCAGCAGGCTGAGGAATACTACGACGTAACGTATAACCTGTATCGTAATGGAACGAAGATAAACAGCGAACCGCTGACAGTGACAAACTTTACAGATGCCAGTGGTACGACATCGAGCACCTACACAGTAAAGGCAGTAGTAAAAGGTGTAGAGCAAGAAGCATCTGCAGCAAAGAGCGTATGGGCTAACGATTATCTTGAGATCACACCACAACATCCTTCAGCCATTCACTCTACACTTGTTCCTAACGATGCCTGCGCTGCTGACGTTGACGGCGACGGACAAGTGGAGATACTCATCAAGTATGACAACAAGAATGAGGTGGACAATGCCATGCAGAAGAACGGCTGGTACAATGAGCACACCATCTTCGAGGTAATGAACCTTGACGGTTCGGTACGCTGGTGGGTGAACTGCGGTCCAAACATGGGTGACTTCCAAAACAACGAACAGAACATCGTGGGCTACGACTGGGACCAGGACGGCAAGGCTGAGGTGCTCATGCGACTGGAGGAAGGTTCCACCATACACATGTCTAACGGCACAACATATCAGATAGGAGCCGACGGACAAAACGGCACTGCATGGACAAACTATCGTGAACCACGCGGCCTTGCTGCTGGTGCAACTACTGTGGCACTGGCTTTCGGACTTCCAAACAATGCTACGGCCACAGCTGCAGACGACTGGGTTACCACAAGCATTCAGAACGGTGTATTGTATGCCACGACTACAGCCAACGAAACAGAGGGTGACGGTGTGCATGCCACCGGTCGCACAACGACAGTCACCGTCAATGACGGAACCAATGAAACAGAATACTCTATATTCCAGTTAGACAAGACAGCAAGGTCAGTGGAATGGTTCACTCACTATGGCAAGGAGTTCCTTGTATATTGCAATGGCGAGACTGGTGAAATATACGACATCATTGATTTCCCATGCGCCCGACTGGAAAGCGACGAGACTGACCTGAATGCTGCATGGGGTGACGGCTATGGCCACCGCTCAAGCAAATACTTCTATGGTGCTCCTTATCTTGACGGACGCAATCCGAGCATATTCGTGGGACGCGGTATATACACACGCCACAAGTTCGTGGCTCTCGACGTGAACAAGAACACTCACAAACTCTCTGAGCGCTGGCGCTGGATGAACAATTCCAACGGTCCATGGAAGGGACAGGGCTACCACAACTACGCCATCGTTGACGTGGACTGGGACGGCCGCGACGAGATAGTATGGGGAAGTATGGTTATCGATGACAACGGTATGGGACTGTCAACCACTGGTCTGGGCCACGGCGACTCACAGCATCACGGCGACCTCAATCCGTATGTGCATGGACAGGAGGGTTTCTTCTGTAATGAGGACAACCCAGGCAACAACTACCGTGACCTCACTACATCAAAGATTTATTATCGTTTCGTGGCTGGCAGAGATGACGGCCGCGCCATTGCCGGCAACTTCAGCAATGACATCCCTGGTTCCATCGCTTCAAGTTCTCGCGACTCTGAGAATCCTATCGGCCTGCTGGCAAACGAACACGTTGGCGGATACAGCACAGACGGTATGTCGCAGAACTTCCGTTGCTACTGGGACGGCGACCTCTGCGAAGAGACATTCGACGGTACTGGTTCACCCAACTATGACGATCATCCAGGTGGTATATATAAGTTTGGAGTAGGACAGATAAAGGAACTGACAGGTTCGCTGACCAACAACTGGACAAAGGCCACCCCATGCTATATGGGCGACATTCTGGGTGACTGGCGCGAGGAATTCATCATGCGCACCGCCGCAAACAAAATCCGCATCTACACCACTACCATTGAGACGCCTTGGCGCAACTACTCACTGTGGTACGACCACCAGTATCGTAACGCTATGGTATGGCAGATGTGCGGTTACAACCAGACTCCACACGTATCATACTTCCTCGGCGAGATGGAAGGCATCACCGCCGCTCCACCTGCACTGACGATGGCAGGACGTACTGAGATTGCCAACGGCGGCACAATCAGCACCACCGACAACACTCTGATTACATGTGAGACAAACGACATGACCGTCAACGTAGCCAACGGTGCTTCTCCTTATATCTATATAGACAACGCTCCGTCATGGGTACAGGGTTCAGCACCGTCTGAGGCAACATCCATGCAATACGACATCACCTACAAGTATTACACCCACACACTCACGGGCAGCGCCTTCACCGGCAGCACCCGCATAGTGAAGCAGGGTGACGGTACGCTGAAACTGCCTGATGTAACACAGACATACAACGGCAACACCGACGTATGGGGAGGTGCACTTGCCTTCAACGGCACCATGCAGAACAGTCCGCTGTGGATGAACCGCCACACAGCTCTCTACACAGCAGGAACATTCAACCAGCCTGTGACCATGGAGTATGGTTCAAGGCTCTACATCAGCGAGACCGCTGCAGAGAACGGTGGATCACCTGAGAATGTTGACTACCAGAACGCCACATTCAAGACCCTCAACCTACACGAAGGTGCAAGGGTGGTGTTTGACATCAACAAAACAAGAGGACAATATGACAAGCTGACCGTAGAAAACCTCAACCTGCGCAAGACGGTATGGGAATACGGTCCTGAATACGTTGCACCGGTATTCGAGGTAAACTCTGCCAATTCTAAAATCTCTGTCGGCACATATCCACTCTGCGATGCAGAGAACATCAGCGGCGACATCAGCGACATCGCCATAGAGAGCGCCACTGGTTTCGCAAGCAACACCGTACAGACACTTGAGAATGTGGACGGCACGATATACCTCAACGTGGCATTTGAAAACGAGGCATACATCGGTTCAAAGAATAACATTTCTTCTATCTGGACAGAGTTCTCACCGTCATACACGTTAGAGGCAGGAAACAGCTGCGAGTTCAAGTTCACCAACTACGGTGGCAAGAACGATAACTACAACTGGATTCTTGCAGCCGTGAACGGTGAAGGCCACTCTACCGCTGACCGCGCCGACTATGCTGAATACTTCAGCCTCCGTGCCGACGGCGTGGCACTTGCTCCTGGTCACAGCACCACGGCATCCAACGTCACGATAACGAAAGACTGGACTGACGATGCTACATTCGTTGCAGATATGGCAGAAGCTGACGTGAACATGACCGTAACATACAGCAACGCACACGAACTGAACGTGACGGCTGTTATCACTTCCAACACCGGCAACGAGTACAACTTGACCGCAACTTATACAGGTTGCAGCGAAGATGCCCTGACATTGTTCTTCACCGTTGACCACTCGCACATGACATATCCTGAGGTTACGAGAAGAGAGGCTGCACCGCAGGTCAAGATGACGTATGTGAACTATAACGATCCGAACGTTTCGTATGGTGAGGTAGAAACTGCAGAGACCGGTTACAACAGTGTTTCCAACAGCGTAGGCTTTGCCAAAACAAGCTGGGATGTAAACTTCATCACCTATATGCAGGTTGACCTTTCTGAATACAAGGGCAAAGATGCCAAGAACGTATTGCTCACTTTCGATGGTTCGGGAGCCATTGCCGGCACTCGCGCCATGATATTTGGCGTAGGTTACAACACCAGCACATGGTCAAGTGACATGACATACAACACCGCCGATAAGACCATCACCGTATTGGGCGATGCACAGGGAGGTACGGCAACAGAGGAAACAGCATTCGACACCTACACATTCGACATTACCAATGCCTTCACTGCAGATGCTGACGGTGTACTCAACATCATTGCTTACGCAACAATAGCCGGTGGTGCATACATACAGAACCCATCTGTCAGCATCATATTCGCTGAAGAAAGTGAAACCGTAAGCAACGACCCAACAAACATTGTGAACAGCGGCGAAGTGCTCTATCAGCAGGACTTTGAAACGGCAAGCACAATCAGCAATGATTGGAGCGCTACCCAGTCTGACCGTTTCTTCTCTGAGCAGGATGACTTGGGTGATGACACACACTACGGAAAATTCAATGCTCATGCCACGAATGGTAGTACGTTCACATTCTCTGCCCTGCCAAGTGTAGGTGATGGCTATACCACGGCAAGCGGATATACCCTTGACTTCGACTTTGCTGTAATCCCAACCGATGGTAGCAGTAGTTCTGGTGCCCAGACAGCTGAGTTCAGAATCCTTGACACCGGTAATGCAGAACTTTGCTCATGGAAAGTTACAACACAAGCCCATACGGATGCAGCAAACTCAACTGGCACATTCTCTCTCAACCGCACAGAGACAGGCACATTCACTGCGAACCTGGAGCCTTACTGGTATCATGTCAATATCAAAGCCTCTGCCGACGGTACATTCATGACCGTGACCGACAAGGCTGCTGGCACATCAGAGGAATACACCATTAATGAAAATCTGATATATGTTGGCAACTGGACTTATTATACAGGTAAGACATACGGTGGTCTGTGCCTTGACAACATCACACTGAAACAGCTTGTGCCAGCCGAACTCACACTTTCATCAACAAGTGCCCTGCCTGACTATGAAGAAGGAAGATACAGCACCGTTACCGTTGACCGCAACTTCAAGGTCGGTTACTCTACGCTCTGTCTGCCGTTCAACATGTCAGTAGAGAAGTTCACTGGCGGCGACACAGAGGCATACGTGGCATACCTGAGCGACGTGACAGACAAAAACGGTGAATATACCCTGCATTTTGTCAACGCCGCAGAGATAGAAGCCAACCGTCCCTGCATTATTTACCTTAGCAAGGCTCTTGATGCTCCGTCATTTTCCGACCTTGCCGTACACAGTGCAGAAGCAGGCTATCTCACCGCTGGTTCATGGACTATGACAGGCAACTACACACCGGGGGTTTCAATGTATGGGAAATACGGTGTGGCAAACAACGCCAGAATCATGAAGGGCGGCAGCAATTCCACCCTCAACGGTCTGTCTGCCTACATCACCGGACCTGCCAATGCTAATGCAAAGATTGCATTCGGAAGCATTGACGAGGAAGACACCCCGACAGCAATAAACGCCGTAAACGGTGAAGCATCACTAAAAAACGGAAAGTTTGCTGACAACGATGCCATCATAATCAGGCATGGTGACAAGAACTACAGGGTTAGCGGCATAGAAGCTAAATAATCCGATTTAAGTAAACAAATAGAAACAGCCCGTACCAAGTGTTGGTACGGGCTGTTTCTATTGTTGGTACTACTTGTACCAGCACATGGTACATATGGTACCAAGTGCTGATACTATTTATTATTTCACCATTACCTTGCGCACAGTGCCGTCATTCATGCGGATGATGTTGAATCCACGCTTCAGACCGTTGGTCTGACGGCCTATGATGTCATACGTGCCGGCAGACTTGTACGCTGCGTTCTTGACTGTCTTGACATCCGTTGGGTTCGGAGCCTCGCCTCCAAGGTTGTCCATGCAGAAGTATGTTGCGGTGGTAGGACCGTAACTGTTCTTCTTAGTGGTTTCAAACGTGAAGGACAGGTCTTTCACCGTACCCAGTTCAGTGAGGTCAACCCATGTCCACTCATTGATGTAGTAGCGGTCAGCCTCGTCGTCAGCGCGGTAGTCAGCCAGATATACGTCGATGCTGTTGCCGTTGTTGGCAGTGATGGTCAGCTTCAGGAAGTCGCCCTTGCCGAATGGAAGTCCACCGTCGTCGCTCAGTCCGTCGCCGTTCACGATGTTGTCAATGGTGTAAGCATCGTTGTTGATGTAGAAACCACTGATTACCTCACCGTCAGGGTTGTTCATGACGTAAATCTTACCACCGTAGTAACCAGGATATGCCACCATGTAGTTCTCTGAACCCTCTGCACCGCCGCCAGTAGCGTTCTTCCACTGTCCGAGGAAGTAACCGTCGAAGTTGGTCGATGTCATGTTGGTATAACCGTAGTTGCCCCAGTAGCCGCCGTAGTCAGGCGAATAGAAGTTGTCGAACTTGAATGAACCGCTCACAAACGAGCCAAATGGCAGGTTGCGGCCGTCCTCATAGCTTTCCTCCTCCAGGTAAAGGTCTTCAAACGTAGCTGCAGCCATGTCACCGGTAACGATGACGCGCACGGTAGCGGTGTCTGCCCCACCTTCACTGTCGGTTACGAGGAAGATGTAGTCGGTGCACTGTGTAGGTTCGTCCGTTGTCATGAAGATGTCGTCAGGCATCTCGTCGAAGGTCTCGGACAGCAATACGTTGTGCTTCTGGTCCATCCATGTCAGGGTGTAAGGAGCTGTGCGCTCGTCAACCGTCACCATAGCCATCAGTGTAACCGTTGAACCGGCTTCCATTGTCTCTTCCTCGTCAGAGTTGTTGATGAAGACCATAGCCTCTGGCTTCTCCAACGGCACAGGTGTTACCTCCATTGTGAATGCTGCGGTCTGGCTTGCAGCCTCAGCGGCGTTGCCACGCAGGCTGACGGGCAGCATGTAAACCACATACTCCTCGCCGTCGGTGAGGTTGCTGATGGTGATTGATGTCTCTGTGTTGGCTGCCACATCCTGTTTGGTGTCGGCAGCTGCCAGTTCATCAGTAGTAGGAGCATCCTCCGTAGATTTCTTCACGATGTAATATACAGTAGAAGCCATGTCGGTCTTCACTGATACCGAAGCCACACCGTCAATGTGGCTAACCACTGCGGGATAGCCCTCCTGCATTACAGGAGCACCCACTGCATCAGCGTCAAACTCATATGCACCGATGGTGATGTCCTCCTCAGGACGAGCCTTGCCGTTGATGTCGGTGGTAACGTATGCAAGTGCAAGTGCCTTCTGTAAATCACCTTCGAGGTTGTCGGCAGGTTCAAGGACTGCATCACTCAGGAAGTTCACCTTCTTGTTGATGCTGCCTGTTGCGCCCGTATTCTCCACGAAGGCGGCGAAGTCACCATTAGTGCCGGATGAGGCACGGAAGAAGGTTGCACCTGCAGTGTAGATAATGTTGTTCTGGAACGTAATCTTGCCGATATTCTCATCATTATAGAGGTTTACTGCATAGCCACTGCCCTCGTTCTGTATGATGTTGTTAATTACGTTCACGTTCTCACCGTTGAGCTTGTCAAGCAGCCAGAGTGCCACACCCGTATTCTCGCCGTTCAAACGGATGGTGTTGTTGGCGATATATACGTTGCTTACAGCCTTGTCGGTGAGTTTTACGCCACCGTAACTTGTATTGAGTGATGTCACGTTGACTACGTTGTTGGCAATGATGATAGGAGCTTCGGCAGTACCTGCCATCTGGCGCAGATACATACCTGCGGTGTATTTAGACGGTGCGAGGTTGAAGGTGTTGCCCGTAATCTCACTTGACTGACTGTAGGTATCGCGCAAAGTAAAGTCAAGCGCACCCATGGTGACATTAGTAGTAACGTCGTCGGTAAGGATCACGGTATTGTTGCGCACCTTCACGCCGAGTTCGTCATAGCAGTATATAGCCTTAGAGCCCTGGTTCCTGAAGGTGTTGCCCTCAATCACACCGCCCACTTCCTTAGGCAGTGCCACATAGCTTGTGCCACCCATGCTAACACCGATATATCCACCTTCGAGCAGTGAGTTGCTGACGGTCAGATAGTCGTTGTTGCAGTTTGCCACATCCTGTGCATAGTGGCCTATGAGGTTGATGTCTTGCTGATAGCTGGTGGTAGTGGCAGTGTGTATGTAGCAGTCGTCAATCGTTACATGGCGGCTCTCATTCTTCACCATCACCACGGCGTCATAGCTCTGGTCGGTGGTGGTAACCTCCACGCCCCTGAGCGTGACGTAGCTGGCCTCATAGAATGTAACCACGCCATAGACCTTGGAGTGCTGGTCGTCGCTGTATCCGCCAGAGGTGTATTGGTCATGGTAAATCTTCACGTCGCGGTTTCCGCTCTCACTCTGAATGTAGAGGGGGTTGGCAGAGCCCATGCCCTTGATATAAGGTATGCGCACGCGTTCGTTATACTCACCTGCACGTATGTTGAGTGTTACAGGACCTTCCATGCCTATTGAGCTGAGGTCGTCAATGGCAGACTGTATGGTAGCATAGTCAGGATCGGTGCCACCTACGGTATAGACGCCGCTCTTGCCCTGCGCCACGATGACGCTTGCCGTAACGGCAGACTCATCACTGACGGCAACGAACTGGCCGCCGGCAAAGATGCCTGCAAGGGATGCCTTGACAGTCTGGCCTTCAGTAGCCTCCGGACTGATGTCGTATGCCACCCAGAAGTAGTATGTATTGCCTTCGGTGATGGTGTACTTATCGTTAAACTCCTCATTGGCAGAGAAGCCGTCAGCAGTGCCGGTCTGATAGATATGGTAACCAGTTATGACATTGAAGTCCGGCCCTGAAAGGTTGAAGCCCGTGATGTCGAGCGGTTTCTTCTCACCCTCTGCCTCAACGATAATCTTCAGCATGCGGGCGTCGGTCTGTCCCTTCAAGACCTCGCCTACGCTGACATCTTCTGTAGTGATGCTCTTAACATATACGTCCTGCTTGGTGTAGGCGCTTACCTCTATGGCGAAGCCTGCAGGACCGCTGGTGCCTGTGGTGAACTGCACCGTTATCTTGCCGTCCTGGCTTGTGGCGCGTACAGGCAGCTGCTCAAGCACCTTGTCGTACATAGAGTACTGTGCATCATAGGTGCCCTCTGCGTTGTCCTTCTGGAAGATGTTCAGCTTGGTGGTGTAATATACATCCCATGCCTTGAACTTCAGCATGATGCCATCGGCAGGCGACTTAGGCGCAAACGTGACGGTGCCCGTGAAGCTGGCTGACGCATTGCCGTCGACTCCGCCGTCATCATAGAACATTATAGGTTTTCCTTCTGCAACAGTAACCACTCCATTGTCACCACTCTGCAACACATACATGAGCTTCAGCGTGCGTGAGCCTTCTGGGTCGCCAGCCTCAACGGCTGTCTCCTGTGTGCCGCACTTTACTGCCGTAACCTTTGCGTCGATGGCAGTTTCTGCCACAGCCTCATCGCTGACGTCTGCCTTTACGGTAAACATATTGTTGCCCTCTGTGAGCTCTACTGCTTCAGGGAAGGCTACCTCTACCTCTGTAGCGGCAGCGACCTCACCTATCTTGACATCACCTTGCCATACGCTGACCTTGCTGATGCTTGCCTCTGTACCTTTGAGGTTTAACGTAATACTGCCCAACTGCAATGGTTCAAGGTTGCCCGTGGTCTTGACATTGACAGTAAGCAAATCAAGGTTTGTGGCTCCCACTGAGGCATCGGCAACAGAAGCCTGTGATACCTCAACGCCCTCAACGGACATTGCCACAGGGTGGTATTCTGACACCGTTGCAGTCCAACCTTTATAATAATATGAGGAATAGGAATTCGGACAGAACACCACCGTCAATGCACCGTCGGCAGCCGTAGAACGCAGAATGCGGTCTGGGCCTACAGACTGCTGACTGTTATCGTTGAGTTCCCACAGCAGAGTGCCGTTAGTGCCCTGGCCTGCATAGACCTTGAATACTGACTTGGTACCATAGCTGGTAGAAGAATACTGCACCTCGAAGTCGCTGAAGTCTATCTGGCACACCATGCCGTCATGTTTCGGCAGGAAGACATTGATACGGTTGTCTGTACCTGATTCGCAATAAGAACTGTAGGCTGATGCATTCTTAGTCTCAAAGCCAACGGAAGCGTTGACAGTCTTTGTCACCGTGCCCTGACCAGAATAGCTGAGCACGACGTTCTTAACAGTGCGTTCTGCTGCAGCAGCAGTGACAGTCTCGGTGACCTCAGCACCGTTTACCAATGCCGTGACGCTAAGGAGCTGTGCGCTGACCTTGTCGTCATTAAGGGCCTCGTCGCTCACGTCATATTTCAGGGTGAACGCATTGTCGCCCTCAACAAGTGCCTGCGGTGACTGCAAGTCAATGGTGAATGAAGCTGCATTGACGTCTGCCTCGCCCACCTTCGCAGTGCCGTAGTAGAGTGATGCCTTCGTTACGAGCGAGTTGGTTTCACCTGCACTGAACGCCATCTTGGTAACCTGCATGGCTGGCTCGGTGTCCTTGGTCTTGACAATAATGTTGAGCATATCCTGCTCTGTGTCGCCAGCTGCGAGTGTCTCTGAAGAAGCGGCAGCAGCAGTGACGCCGTTGAAGGTCATTGCCTGTGGTACGAAGAGGCTTACCTCTGCCTCAAAGCCATCGGCGGCAACGGTTGACGGTGCGTCACTGTAGAGCACTACAGTCAGCGAACCGTCAGCGGCACTTGAGTGTATTATATCGGTCTCGTCTTTCTGCAGGGTCCTGATAAGGTTGTCGCTGCTGACTTCCTGACCGTTGTAGATGCGCAGTTCCTGATTGTAGTATGTTCCGTGCCATATACTGTTGTTGGTGAAGTTCACCATCACTTTCTTGCCACTGACCCCAGGCAGGAATGTAACCTTACCGTTGGTATTTGCCTCAATGGCTCCGGTCTTGCCACCCTCATCAAAGAAAGACAGGGGTGTTTCGCCAACTGTCACCGTCTGGGGCTCACTGCTCATCAGTACGATGGCAGGATTTGCCACCTCTACACTTGTAGCGGCAGTGAAGGGAGCGATGCCCTCCGTCTGTCCCTGTGATGCTATCTTCGTTATATCTACCTGTGCCTTGGCACCTACTGCAGCCGTACTGAGGAAGTCGCCCACGACGGTGAAGGTGGTGGTGCCGTCAGAGAGGGCTTCGTCAAGCGTAAACACATAGCCGTCACCGTCAGCACTTACCGTTGCTTCTACCTGCGTTCCATCCTTGAGCAGTTTTAACGCCAACGGGTCGAAAGCACCATCGTTCTTCGTCATGGTGAAACCGATGTTTGTCACATGGTCAGGATTCATGACACCCGTAGCAGTGACATAGGCGTTTGCAAGTGCCACATTCTGTCTTGACGACAAGGCTCCGCCAATGCCGTCATAGTTACTGCCTGCACCTTTGACGGTCATATTCTCCAAAGTTACGCACTTCACCTTTGCCACCCAACCGTCACATTCCTTGGCATATCTCCACAGCATACCCACGGAGAGCATGCCGTCTGCAGATGCCGACGTGTAGGTCTTGTTGGAGTACGTACCGTCGAGTTTGTCGAGCACTGTGCCTTCAGGCAACGTGGAAGTCTTGCCCAGCGCGACGCTGTACTCGAAGGTGCCCTTCGGGTCAGGGTCTCCGCTGTACACCCACACCTCGCCCATCCATCCAGTGCCGTCGTTGGTCACATCGATGCTCTCAAAGGTGATTTGAATACTCATACCTTCGGCTGGCTTGAACACCGTGAGCGAACGCGAGTTGTTCGACGAACTGCTCGCTATGCTTCCAGTGCCTTTCCAGTCGTAGAAGGTAATTTCCTGGTTGGCAGCCACATTAATGACCTGCCGTCCCCATTGCTCCTGCAATACTACGTCGCCATCCTGCGATGCCCATGAGGACACGGCAACAAACGACATAAGCAGCAACAGCAATGCATGTTTAATTACTGTCTGCATTACTAACTTATATGAATTTAAAAAATAATATTTTATACCATAGTGCCTAACCCACGAGTGCAACTAAGGTTATAGTATGATGTTGGCAGGTCTTCTGACTTTCTCCAGCTGTCATAGCCTTCCCACAAAGTCCAATACGGACTATGCAGTGGCTTGTTTTTAATGACGCTATAACAGAGATTACAGCAGCGGGACTGTTCGGGATTTTCACCCGATTCCCTTTTAAGCCTCTGCCTCACGGCTATACCATGAAACATCGGCACCAAATCCTATAGCGAAAATGCGAGTGCAATATTTCGCACGAAGCAGTTAATGAGTGTCTGCGTAGCAGGCTCATGGTCGCTTATAGCGAAAATGCGAGTGCAAAGTTACTAACTTTTTCCGAGAAAACAAAAATATTTTGCGAACAAATGATACAATGTCTTTTGAACGCAAAATATTTATTTCAAATTTCAAAATTGTTCCTCACGTCAGTGTGAACGTCATACGGTGGTATGGCGTAGGTCCGTACTCGGCTATCGCTGCACGGTGTTTCTTAGTAGGATAGCCTTTGTTTGACAGCCAGTCATACTGCGGATACTGCTCTGCCAGCATATTCATGTAGTCATCACGGTATGTCTTGGCAAGGATGGAGGCTGCCGCTATGCTAAGGTATTTGCCGTCTCCCTTGACGATGGTGGTAAAGGGAAGCGTGCCGCCCTGCCCTCCTCCTGAGGAAACGGCACTGCTACGCTTTTTCTTCACAGGCATTTCCAACTCGTTACCAAACAAATCATGCTGTACGGTCTGTTGTCTGTTCTTCTGGAATGCCTCCACACTTCGCTCTTCCTTGCCAGGAACTCCATTCAGCACATTCTCATCAGCGCCCCCTCTTGCCTCTGACAGCAGGAGGGGAGCCGGATAGTATGGGTCGAACTTATTACCGTCGATAATGAGTTCCTCCGGTCGCACACTGAGTTTGTCAAGTGCGCGGTGCATGGCGAGGTATGAGGCATGGAGTATGTTTACCTGGTCTATCTCCTGCGCCGTACATACTCCTACAGCCCATGCCACGGCATCACGCTCTATCTCTGTGCGCAAGGCATAGCGTTTCTTCTCCGTCAGTTGCTTGGAGTCATTGAGCAGGTCATTATGATAGTCGGGCGGCAGTATAACCGCTGCGGCATACACACTGCCGGCAAGGCATCCGCGCCCTGCCTCGTCGCATCCTGCCTCTATCACGCCTGTATGATAAAAAGACTTTAATTCACTACTCATAACTTATAACTCATAACTCATAACTTACTTGTAATACATCTGTCCGCCGGCATCCACGCCTGCTGCACTGACCGTAACGCGCGTCTCACGACAGTTGTTGTATATCGTAGTGGAGAACTTACCATCTGCATCAAGCTTCACGTTAGGATTCCAGTACAACGTGCGACGGTAGTCCTTTGGCTCTGACGGCTTAGCATTGCTATAGTCGGGAGAGTAGAACTCCTCCGGATAGGCTATGCCGTCCATGATATAGCGGCGGTCACGATATGTAGGACGTCTGCCATCGTTCTCTATCGGCACGAAGTCGAATGTCACATCGGCCACGTTAGCAGCCACCACGTCACCGGAGTCGGTACGCAACTCATAGTCTGTATAAGCCTTAACATACTGCATACGCTCGAGACGCAGGATTTTGAACACGTCAGCCTGTGACATTTCCTTGTCAAACTCTGTGCTGCTAGGGGTATAGTTGCGGTAGAATGACGTACCGTTAACCAAGGCACGTACATTTATATTATTCTTACGTCCCATATTTCCGAAGAGATATGTTGCGGCTGCATAAGGGAAAGTACGGAAGTCCACTACGCCGAACATCAAACCGCGGTCTGTCAGCTCATTATACAAATCGTATGCATCCATCACTATGGCTGGCTTGTTCATGTCTATGCCACGACGACCACGACGGCGCGCCTTAACCACGACAGTCTGCAACTGGTGCATACCTGCCAGTTTGCTTGTCTCGGGTATGTTAAGGTCATCTTCCTCATCTACAAACTGTAGTTGCGGTGAGTTAGTCTGATACCATGAATATGGTTTGGTAAAACGAGGGAAGAAGACGTCTTGCTTGACATAGAAGTCAGGGAAAGCACGCTCATTTAAGAAATCCTTGTCCATCTTGCCTGTCTGCATATTCTTGCTTATTGAATCAGACGGTGTATAAGCCTTGGCAAACAGATATGCCCAACCATAGAATGGAGGCATGTTTATCTTGAAGTGTCCGTAACGGTCTGTACGTGTTATGGCACCTGCTATCTCATCGTTCTTGTTTATCTCTGCCTCAACGAGTATGTCTGGCCTTACGCGGCCGCTGATAAGCTCTGAAGCATCACTGTAGTTATCACTGATATCCACATCATATCCCTCGTCTCTAATAACAGTGGGCGGTCCGGCAAGATTATACACCACAATCTCTATTGGCTTGTCAACGGGCTCTATACCATGCTCTGCACGCATTTTGTCTGCAATAGAGGAGCCGCCTTTCCTGCCTACTCCTTTCAGGTCCTCATATTCCAATATATTGGCCTCGGCTGGTACCGTATATACCGTTCCCTCAAAGGTCAGTCCCTTTTCAGGCTCATATTGCATTTCCTCTACATGCTTATACCTGCGCCAGCCCTGCACCTTCATAAGCAGGTCGAGGTCTGACAGGTGTTTTGCGTCATTACTCTCAAAGTAGTATGCGGGATAGGCTATGAAGCCTTTGAGTTCTGAAGACAGCAGCATATCGGTCATGATATTTCCGTTGTCATATCCACGCTCGTCGGTCTGTGCGTCACGTATTGCCAGGGAAATGGTGGTAGGATGTTGCTCACCGGCATCTACCTTCACGTCTATTGGTGCGTAGGCATCAACGGTAGTCTTTGCTCCTACCTCTGCACCTGACGCAGTCAAGGTGACATTCACTGGTTTGCCATAGTCGCCGTTATTAACGAAGAAGAGTCGTGAGGCAAGCGGCTGTGCGTTGTCATCATATATTATCAGTTCGTTTACGCCAGTCTGCAAATCAGCCTGCTGCAACTGTATCTTGTTTGATGACAGGCGTTGGAATGTCATCAGCCTGCCTCTGCACAGTACGGCGTATGCGGCTGGTGTCACGCCTTTGGCAGACAACGACACTGTTTTCTTCTCTGCATCAAAACTTAACGCTACACCTTGTTTCTTGGCTTGTGGCAAGGTAAATGTATAGTCTTTGCCTCTCCAGCTGAACGTAGCCGTCAGTGGTGTCTCTGTAGGTGTAACGGTCATTTGGCCCATACCGAGATGCTGCGTCTTTATCTTCATTCCATTACTGAGTGTTCCCTCAAGGTCGAAGTTCTCTCCATGGTTATCCTTCACCTCAAAAGCGAGGTTGCATGGCAAGCCTTCTATCAACTGGCCGCCTTCTGGATAGAACGACATGGTGAGAAATTCCTTATCTTTTAAGATACGTGTCTTTGGACGGTGTGACATATATCTGTCAATATAGTTTCCTTCCTCCGTAGGTTTCTGATACACCGGCACGACACGTGAATAGAGTCCGTCCCAGTCACGATAGAAATCATTTGCCTCTCGTGAACCGAAAAACTCCAACCTCTGGTCACGGGTATAGTCACGTTCCGTTACATTGAAGTTCAGCTGCCAGCGTGTATAGGCACGTATCTCATAGAAGCCAGAATATAGGGAGTCTTCCAATATGAACTGTCCGCAGGTGAATCCATTGTCGCTGACTACGATATGCTGTCGTTCCACGAGATAGCCATCTGGCGTAAGCAACTCCACATAGAGCAACTTACTCATGTCGGTAGGACTAAGGTCGTCGGCTCTCACCACGTATGCCTTATACCACAGCGTGTCGCCCACGAAATAGGCACTGTTGTCAGTGTGCACATATATCTTCTCCTGCACTTGCGAATTATCGCGCAGCATAGTTTCAAGGTCGTCAATTGGTGCGCCCTTGACTACAGAACAAAGACATAGAATGATTGTTAATAATAGTAGACATCTTTTTTTGGTCATAATTATTCTCTTGTTTTAAAATGTTATAACGTAAAACTTGATTGAATGATTCATGTTTAAGTTCTTAATAGTATCTCAAAATCCGTAGATTCTCGACTTTGTCAGGCTTTACCTATATTTAATGCAAAGGTACAAAAGAATTTCGTTAATGAGCGTTACCCCCCCCTAAAAAATGTTAATTCACAGATAATTTGTCTATTTTTTTGGCTCTATTAATCAAAATTTGTCACTTTGCTATCAAAAAAGCTATTTTTTTCGCTATTAGCAAACTTTCATCTTTGTTTTTACGATGCAAAATATAACAAAGGTTTAAACACCCATTGTGCACTAAAAGCTATCATTTTACATCGTAAAAGCTATCATATTACACCGTAAAAGCTATCATATTACATTGTAAAAGCTATCATATTACATTGTAAAAGCTATCATATTACACGGTAAAAGCATAGCTATCATTTTGTCGTTTCATACATATCTAAATTCGTGCTGATCTTATCACGTAAACGATATAGGCTTGATATGATAAAAAGGACATTTAAGGTTACCTGTCATGAAAAAAGGAAGGCAACCGCATAAGCGATTGCCTTCCCCATTAATAGTATGTGTTATATATGAATGTTATCACTTGAAAGGCAGATACCATACTCCTTTAAAGCCTTTGAACTTAAGTTTGTCATAAAGCCAACTGTCTCCGAAGCTACCACCATAGATACCACTCTCGTTCTTATGGCGAGCCATACGCTGAAGGTCACCGAAGCGACGTCCCTCAAAGGCAGCCTCAAGTGCGTACTCGTCACAGAGGATGTCTTCCATTGCGTTGACTCTGTCCTCATTGGTGAACTCTGAGTTGTAGTATTCTGCGAAGTTAGGATATTTCTGTCTTACAACCGCAACGGCAATCTGTGTGTTGCTCATCTTGGCTATAGCAGCATCTATAATCTGCTCTTCTGTGTTTTCAGCTGTCTTCTGAGCTGCTATTTCCGCATCTGTCAGACCGCTGATAACACGCTTTGAATACTTGTTGAATATTTCTGCCAAGGCAGCATCCTGGTCCTCATACAGCCAATTGAGCCAGCTTGTATATACATTTTTCTGCTCATTGTATTTAGCAATCTTATCTTTCAAGCCTGTATTAGGATATTTCTCTGCCAACTTATTCAGCTTTTCATCCAATATGGTAAAGTAATTATAAGTTGACTGGACATCGCTTTCATCAATGGTATATCCTGCTCCATGCAAGTGAATACCGCAGAGTGTACCTGAATTAAACAGACCCGTAGAGGCATCATAGCCACCACCCTGTTCTGCACTCAGGCCCTTTGGCAGGAACTCTATGTTAGGAGCATTGAACTCATCTGACTGACCACTCAGCATCTTTGCTGCACGTGTAGAGAGATAGTAACGATCCTTACCGAACACTCTGATACGCGGATTGTCGAAAGTCTGATGCTGATAAGCCGTGTCAATGTAGTTTACAAGACTTCTGTCAAGGCCATTCTTCAATACTGCGAATGCTGCATCAGGATATCCCATACGGTTCATTGCCTCTGCAATGCTGAGGAACACCGTTGAGTTACGATACAGGTAGAACGTACCCAGACCTGGCTTGTAAACGTAGGTTCTGTCATCGTATGGCTCATCACCAGTAGTCACAATACTGAAACGCATGTCACCCAGTGGTGCACTGCTAATCTGACGGAGAGATGACGTTGACGTTGGCATAACCTCATAATAGAAAGGTTGGTTTGAATACATCTCCTTGAATTCATCAGAAGGCTCTACCTGAATGTCTGTTGTTTCATAGACACCATTAAGAGTATGCTGTGAATAATAAGAACCACCAGATGTCTCATAGTACATATAGCCAAATGCCTCTGGTACTGCTGTTGTCTGACCCTGCAACATACTAGTTGCCATTGGTATGTAGCTTATGACATCTTCCGGAGCCTCATTTGACCTAAATATATTATTCCACGTTAATATAGACGTGAATGATGTAGGAAGGGACCTATAATAATCACTCGGCGCCACTATTTTTTTCCTATCATCATATGTCATTAACGGATTGAGGCATACCATCGTTTTCACTTCTGTCTCAGATGCATTGTATTTAAGGTAATCATAGTATGACTCTACAGACTTACTGTAATTTCCGTTTTCAAGATACAAATCACCCAAGACAAGGTTTATAGGCAGGAAGCACTTTGATGGACGAATCTTCTTACTCCTTGAACCATTACCACCTATTTCCACACTTGTCTTGCCAAATGTAGGAACAGACTGGTATTCTGGTCCCCACTCTGATTTTAACTTCTCAAGATATGCTGCCTCCTCTGCAAGGATAACACTTGCAGAAGTGGTCTGCTGCTGAGAGTTAATATCAGAAATCGTCATCACTGGCTCTGTAACGTATGGCACGTCACCATACTGACGAACTAATTGCAGGTAAGTCCATGCACGTATTGCCGCTACGGCAATATATTCGTTCATTGCAACATACTGCGAACCTGTCACAAGGTCAGTCTTACGATGCTTCAGATAATAGTTACAGTTGTTTATGACCTGATAGTACTGATAAACACTGTCATATTTATTGCTTGCATCTGCCTCAAAATTTGACATGGCACGCAAGTCTGTCGTAGCATATACTGTTGTCTTGACCAGATCACCACGAAGCTCGTTCTGGAAATAATACTGGTCAGCAAGCTGCTGCATTGCCTGAAGTATGCCGTATGCATAGAATACGGAGTCAGTCTTCTGTGACAGCGAAGGATCATACAACTGACTGTTACTTTCGGTCTCAAGCATGTCAGAACAAGAGACCGCGCTCATTAGCCCAACGGCTGCAAATAATGTATATAATATTTTTTTCATTGTGCAAATCTTTGGTTTATAAGTTAATCTTCACACCAAGTATAAATGAGCGACTCTGGGCAATATTGCCGCAGTCAACTCCCTGATAGAGTACACTGTTACCCACACTGAACTCAGGATCATTGCCTGTATATTTAGTCAATGTAAAGAGGTTACGTGCTTCACCCCATACTGATACTCCCTGCAACCATGACTGCCATGACTCAGGAACCGGAATCTGGTAAGCTACGCTCAGTGTCTTCATACGCAGATATGATCCATCCTCTATCCAACGGTCAGAGAAGCGGTTGTTTAACTTTGGATCATTAAATGCCAAACGTGGGATATCTGTTATCTGACCCTCATAACGCCAGTGTCCTATCTCTGCAACCTGCTGGTTGTAAAGAGAAGCTCCTGAGTTCAGGATGTAACGCTGGTAGTTATATACGTCATTTCCCACACTGTAGTTGAATGACATGTTGAAGGTAAATCTCTTCCATGTCAGGGTTGCGAAGATGTTACCATAGATGTCAGGGTTCGGATTACCTATTACAACCTTATCCTGCTCGTCGATATAGCCATCGCCATTCTGATCTATGAAGTGCACGTCACCTGCATTAAAGGTATAGTCTGCTCCTGTAGCATCCTTATACTTCAGATAGTCTGTGCCATTATAAGCCGTAGCAGCCTCTGCCTCTGTGCTGAACACATGGTCTGCTGTCTGGTAGCCATAGAATACTCCTGCAGAATAGCCTTCTTTTGTCAGGATATTGTTGTCGCCATATACAGATGTAGTGAACTCACCATCGGTAAGCTTGCCTACCCTGTTTTTGTATGAACCCATTGTTGCACCTATCTCCAGGTGAAGATTCTTCTTCTCAATAGGCTTGCCGCTGAAAGCTAACTCTACACCGTAGTTGTCAAGGCTTCCGTCATTAATCCAATAGTTGTTGATACCACCGATTGGATTGTCGAAGCTCTTTAGTGACAACAAGTCTTTTGTTCTGTGATAATAAGCATCTACGCCGAGACTCAGACGGTTGTTAAACATATTAGCCTTGAAGCCTGCATTGTACTTCAGAGTGGTCTCCCACTTGATGAGGTCATTACCTACGTTGCTGATCTTAACACCTATCTGGTCATTATTATAACGAACGGTAGAATAAGATGAACGTGCAGCATAGTTAGAAATATCATCATTTCCGCTTACGTCAAAGCCACCGAACACCTTCAGGTAGTTAACGAAGAAGTTCTTTGGGAACCACTTCTCATTAGACATAACCCATCCAATCTGAGCACTTGGGAAGATAGCCCAGCGCACACCTGCAAGACCTATACTTGCCTTGCTGCTCACATTGTCACCGAAACGGCTGTTTGCCTCCAACAAGAGTGACAGTGTTGCATAGAAACGATTTGCATAGCTATAGTCTGCACTTGCATACCACTGCATGTTCTTCCATACGTCACTATGACCTGTGATGTCTGAGCGATGAGCTACATTCATCGTAGGGTTCTTGTCATTACCGGTACTTGTAACATACTGAGTGCTCAACTCACTGTCATCGTAAGAGAAATATGTATAGCGGAAACCTCCCATTACAGCCAGGTCATTTGCACCATACTTCTTATTCCAGTCTATGTGAGTATTGCTTATGATGTTTGTCTCCTTAGAGAAGACAGACGCAACTTTGCTATATACTCGGCCCAGGTTCTCCACATAGAACGATGGCATACCTCCAAGTGGACGATAATATGCCTGTGCGTTACGGTTCAGGTAGTAACTGAAGTGCGTAGTTGCAGAGAGGTTTGGCAGGATGTTCCATGTAGGAGCAATAGCTACGTTGAAGAATGTATTCTCATTCTTGTTCTTACGCTCGCCATTACCTTTCTCTATCAAAGCAACTGGGTTACCTAAAGAATACTTGTAAGAGTCGAGTGAAGTGAAGAGGTCATCAGCCTCACTGAGCAATGATGTGAAGCCGCCTACATAGTGATTGTACTGATATGCGTTGAGCAATGGGCTCTTTATCAATGCCATCTGTGTAGGTGATGTCACTGTACTGAGTGACATATCCTCTGCAAAGCCGTCATCAAACAAATATGTGTTTGTACGAGAGAACGACATGTCAAACTTCGTGCTGAGGTTCTCAAGCAGACTGATGTCTGTATTGAAACGTACGTTGATACGGTCAAAGGAAGTTTCCTTGATGTTCTTGTCTATTGAACTGTAACCAACTGAAAGGTGATACATACCTATATCATCACCACCCTGCACGTTTATACTATAGTTCTGTGTTACAGCAGTACGATATACGTCATCAGTCCACTTTGTATCATTATGATACATGTTGTAGAAGTAACCAGACTTGTCGTCATTGAGGAAACGGAAAGACATCAGTTTTCCCGTATTTGTCATATACTCCTGAACCACAGGCACTGTACCGAGCTGCTCTACGATATAGTTACGATACTGACTTGCATTCATAACAGTAGGCAGTGAAGGTATTGTTGTAATGCCGGCAGAAGCCTTGAAGTCAATGCGTGTAGCCATTGAATGACCACGCTTTGTCTCAATCAGGATTACGCCATTGGCACCACGTGCACCATACAATGCCGTAGCATTCTTTACCACTGTCACCTTTTCTATATCCTCTGGTGAAATGGCTGACAGGATATTGAAATAGTCTCCCAGGTGAAGTGAGTTGCGGTTACGCTGCATGTCCAGCTCTACACCATCAAGAATAACCAATGGCTGTGAGTTGGCATTAATGGAATTGATACCACGTATAAGCATCATGGCACCCTGCTCCTCGTTACCATTGCGCATGATTGTACGTATGTCGGCACCGAGTTTCGCACCTATCTCATCATCTATTGAAAGTCTGTTGCCGGTAGCGGTAAATGAATTCTGAGATGTGTAAATCGTTTTCTCATCATACATTGGACGGAAGTTGTCTGACAACATTGATACCTTTACCGTCTGTTTCTCGTCGGCAGCATTGATACCTACATGCTGTGACATGTGACGTGGAGCCTGTACATATAAAGATGTAGTATATGTTGGCACCTTTATGGTGAATTCACCAGTTGCATTCGTCATTGCAGTGAAACGATTGTCATCAGTAGCCTGCACGCGTACACCTGCAAGTGGCTGACCGTTTGCCTCATCTACTACGATACCTTTTATTTCACATGTAGGAACATTGTCCACAGCGGTCTTACGCTTCGGCTGCTTCACGGTTGGTGCTTCTTCTTCCTCAAAAGAATCATCCAATTCATCCTGAGCATAAACCGCGCATGACAATGTAGTTGCTATAAAGCAGAGCAGAAGCCTCTGGCCCAAGCGCTGCATAATGTCATATATATTGCTCTTCATAACTATTCTTCGTTATTCTTTGTTAATATCTTCATTCCTTATCTGACTTTGTAATGAAGTAATCGTTTGCCTCTACAGGAACCAGATAGACTCCAGCAACACGCAGCTCATGCTCATACGAGTTACGCTTCGTAGATGTATTAAACTTCTGTGTATGACACATCATAAGACTTGGGCAAGCCTCCGTACCATAGTATGATACAGGGAAGGTAAACTCACCAAGATCGATAACCTGGGCATAGCCTGGCTCTGTCACGATGTGGCGAACCTTACTCACTACAGATTCCTTTGGTCCCCATGATGGGTCAGCATTCTCGCTAAGGAACAGCTGCTGATGCTTTATCACTGGGTCACCATTCTCTGTTGAGTCGGTATAGTTAAGGTAGAAACTGAGATAATATGGTTTCTGCTTAGTAATTATGCCTTCTTCTACATTATCCAGTATCTGGTTAGGAATAGTCAACACATATATATGATATGTCGTTGAAAGAACGTTACTGATATACTTATCATCCTGTGGTCCCGCTATAGCGAAATCCAACTCTGGTATTGAGGACTGTGTGGTACTTTGTGTGGTCGTAAACGTGAAGTACTTTGAGTCACCACTCTTCTCACCAAGAATGCGATCATAGAAATAATCAGGGACATACTTAAACAGAGTATCACGTTCGCCACCCTTCTTGAATTTTTCCTTTGCAATTGAGAACACACCGCCTGCACCATTCAACACACGTACGAGTCTTTTGGTTGTAATAATAGGCTCAAAAGTCTGCCATGGCTGGAATGGTATAGAGTCCGTAAGTCTTACGAAACCGTTTGACATACGATATTTCTCCAAGGTATGATCCTCTATGTCCTTGGCACTTACCAAAAAGTCTCTGGTAGTACTGAAGACACTATCAACCTTCGTACCACCTCCAGAGAGCAGTACGTCGTTACATGGATAGCCGTGTGAAAATGCCAGATCTGAAATCATCATTTTCTTTGTCAATGAGTCGGTAAGGTAAGCGGGATCTGAAGTTACCGTAATATCTGCCTTACCATCGGACACCTTCATTGAAGCGCCGGCAACCGTCGTAGCTGTCAGGTCTGTGTAACTCATCTTCTTCAGATACTTGTAGTCATTGTGTATCCTGTTGTATGAGTTTGTCCATGCCTTGTCATTTGGGAACAGCATAGTGTATAAACTGTCCTCATTCTCAAGCTGCGCACCTAATATGCCATTTATTACAGAGTTGCGGTGAGCATACTCTATGTACTCATAGCTCTGTACGCCATTGACGATACGACCTAACACTGAGTTTGACTCATCAATATACTGTTCGTCATACTTCTTGACATATTCACGGAACAAGTCGCAACCTTCTATCTTGTCAAGATACTCGTATATGTTGGTATAGAAGCCCTCATTACCATTGGTGATATGTATCACACCGTTACTTGAAGGAATGTTGACATTGTTGGTGAAAGTAGCATCGCCATAATGCAATGGTGAAAAGGCATGAGTCTTAGCATTGAGTGACAAAAGTGTTGACTCCTCTAATGCTGCGTTGAGAGGATGGTTGAACTGTACCACATGCTGTTTTACGAACTCCTTCAGCACGATTGCTGTGTCCTCTGGCAGGCCAGACTCCAATATCTGTAATACAGAGTCGGCATTGTAAGTACCATCCTGCGGTGCAAACAAAGTGTAGAATGTAGGAGCATCCAAATTAGACTTGAAGCCTACCTTCTCCACAATCTCTGCGAACTTTGACAAATTATTGATCTCACTGATATTCTGCCACAATGTCTTGCCACCAGTCATACCGAAGTCATCTGGAGCAGTATTGTAGTCTGAGAAATCGGAGCATGAGGTAGCAGCAAGCATTCCGCCTGCTACTATCATCATACCTATTTTATTATTGTACTTCATAAGAATCGTTCTCTTAAACGGTTAATATACTTGAACTACTAATTATTCAACTTATATGTTTAACTAATTAGTACCAGTCCTCCATCATTGTCTGACTGTTTACGATACCTGTAGGTACGAGTTCTACGAAATCGAACGACCATCCAAGGTTTGCAGCATTCGTGATGAGGTTCTTTATTCGCAACCAGTAGTCAGTACCCTGCTTGAACTGCTGTGTACATACTACACGGCGCAGCATCATCGTGCCATAGCCAGATTCTGTGCGACAGCTTGTGCCACCTGTCATCTGCCTACAAGCTGCATAAGGATCATCTGCTGTCACCGTCAGCTTGTTTGTATTCGTATTATACGTAGCACGAGAGAATGAGGCAGGTGCACGCATATAACCACGTACGTGCATCACCTGATCGCTCTCTATACCAAACTCCTCATTGTCTGGGTCCACGTCAATGAAACCGAAAGAAGCATTCTCGTATGGATTCAGCTGTGCATCAAATGGTGTACCTTGTGCCACCATCTCTGCCTGGTCACTTGACTCACCAAGGTAGAACTGCATCATACCACCTCTGACCATAGGAGGATAGATAATGCGAAGCTCATATTCACCTGTTGGCACATGAGGCAACTTGAATGCTATGTCGTATGTATCCCAACCCTGGAACTGGTCTGAGTTATGCGCACGCCATGCACCAAGCACATTAAAGCGAAGCACTGTATTTGGATTGTAGCATACGATATTGTCAAAATAGTTAACGTCGAATGCCACACGGTCACCATTACCACCACCATTCATATTTGAAACCTGTGATGATGTTGCATTTCTGATACCGTTGTTTATCAACTCATACAAGAATGTAGAAGAGTCAAGACGGATACGCTCATAGAATGAAGCGACAGTCTGCTGATCATACTTCAAGATTCCGTTGATCTTATGGATATATCCATTAAGGGTACCCTTGTTGTATGTACGATCAATCTGTACACCTGGGAAGACAATCGGGTGAGTAGCATCAGAACCCAGCGTTCCATACTCATCTGTCAGAGTATTGTTCTGACGATAGCGGTTAATCCACAGCTTAGGTTCCTTGCCCTGTGAGTTAGGATTGGTTGCCCATACCTTCAAGAGAGTGTTAGGCAACATCGTCTCAAAATACTCCTGAGGCTCATATCCAAATGATACATTCCACACAGACTGATTGCTGTTTGTCTTCTCATATACAATCTGGTCAACAGGCATGCCTGCGCGAAGTATGTGATAAGCTACAAACATGTGGAGTACGTTCCACTCATTAGTATAGTCATCGCCAGTAGAAACCTGGATGCCCTTCTCGTTGAGATAGTTATACCAAGCGGCAGAACCTCCATACCATTCCTTGCACTTCTCTACCAAGCTCTGGAAGTCTGTAATTCCTGCCTGCGCAAACACGTCGTCGCTCTCAGCGAAGATGGTGAATGCCACCTTACACTCCGTAGGGCAGTACAATGCATTACCATCACGGTCGGTAGGCTTACTTTCTGCAAGAGAGAACGTAGTGTCCTTCTTCTCTACTGTGAGTTCCATGTCTATACCTGTAGCCTTCAGTGCCTCTGAGAAGATGCTGAAGTTCTCATCAGTAGCCAACTGCTCAGCTATAAGACGGTCCTCACGGCGAATCATACCTGACAGCTTCTGTATCAGACCATTTGAACAAGACACGTCACCCTCAATGATGTAAGAATCTGGACCGAGCCATGTCTTACCATTATCAATATGTACGTTTACATATCGTCCGAGCAACATGGTGTTCCACGTTGTCTGACCAGAAACATCTGCCATGGAGCACTCATCGCCTGAAAGGTGATACTTAGCCAAATCCACGCAAAGTTCCTTTGGCATCAGCTCTACCTTTTCCATCACATCCAGACTCTCAAAGTTTGGAACTTCCTTGATGCCGTTGTGCAAAGGCTTCACTATTCCGTCACAAGACTTATCGTTATACAAAGAATCCAGATACAGAGACACGCCCTCGTTTACAGGAGCAAAACAAGAATATTTGCCCCATGTTGACAAGGTATTTGCATAGATTGTCTTCTTCAATATAGCATTGAAGGCAGACAAATCCTCATCATTCTCCAAAGTCTGCTCTATAGTAAGATCCAATGCAGTGTAAAGATTCGACGCATCAGGCTCATCCACACATGACACCACCATAGGAGTACCAAGCATGGCTACTGCAAACAGAGAGAGAGTTTTGCTTTTTATGTTAATCTTCATAATATTCACTATTTTAAGTTTAAATAGAATAAAAACATTATCTATTAATTACGTGAAGATGATGCGGAAGCCTTCCATACTGGGTTCTGCTTCAACTTTGTGTTCACATCCATCTGTCCTGTATTAATAGGCCAATAGAGATAAGGCTCTGTAGGCATCTTACTTGCCATTGCCGCAACAGAAGAATACTTAGCCGTCATGGCAAGCGTAAGCATCTCACTGTAGTTAGCTACATAGTTACCTCCCTGCTGATCGAAAGTCTTGTCATATTGTACACCCGATACATGGCGATAGTTATAACGCATAAGGTCAAACCAGCGCTTGCCCTCGAAGCAAAGCTCACGGGCACGCTCCTGAAGTACCAATGACTCCATCCTATCCTTATATACGTTAAATTTCAATACATTCGTAGAGCCATCTGGCAATGCACGAACATTAACGGCATAAACGAGGTCGAAAGCCTGCTGGAGATAATCTACAGACTCGGAACCATCACCCTCATTGCCTTCGTCTTCCTCTGCACCGTCACCGGCATCCTGATTAGTCAACTCGTTAAGCTGTACCAATGCCTCTGCCTTCATCAGCATAATGTCAGTAAGACGATACAATATCCAGTTAGGACGTACATTGTTCACATCCGGACCAGATGTCTCAGCCTTCTTATTGCAAGACGAAGTGGCAATGAACTTACGTACGGCGTACTGATCCTGACCGCTGTTTGCTGCGAAGATGAACTCATTCTGGCGTACGTCATCAGTATTCTTGAATAAATTCGTACCACTGGTACTACCACTATACACGCCATAGTTGCTTGTCGTCATGAAATAAGAGGTAGCGCCATTGTTATTACCATTGAACTTATAGTACATCTTCAAGACGCCAGGGTTAATTCCATCACTAAGTATGTTATTAACAGAAGAATAATAGCGATACTGTATCTCAAATATACTTTCTTCTGAATTCATACCATGTATAGTACGACCGTTACTATTAACACCTTCTGTTGAACCAAACACATCATCATAATAGTCGTCACTGTTAGCAAGATAGTAGTCTTTCTCCTGCTCGCCACGCAACAATACGTGAGCATTTTTCTTTGCTGCTATGATTTTGTCGCAATAAGCCACGCACTCCTCGTAGTCAGCTTTTGCCTGTGCAGGATTGTCCATCTGATTTACAGAAGCACGCCACAGATAGATATCAGCCAACAGGGCATGAATAGCATCCCTTGTCATGTAACCCTTATCTCTCCAGTCACCATAGGTGTTAGAAAGCAGTGCATCTGGCTCTACCTCCTTAAGGTCACTGATACACATCTCAAGAACCTCTGCAGGAGCTTTCTGCTCAATCTCACGCTCCTGAGCGTCATTCATATAAGCCTCTGTGCTTACTGGTACGTCGCGGAACACTCTAACCAGATAGAAATAACAGAGTGCGCGCAGGGCCTTAACCTTTGCTATGTCTGCCTTATAGTCACCTAATGTATAATTAGGGTCGATTGAAACCACTCCCTCTGCCTTGGCTATCACGAGATTGCAATAGTTGATGGCAGAATACAGGTTATTCCAATTGGTAAATGCGTTGCTTGGAAGTATGTTCAACGAATATACCTGATTAAGGTCCTGTACATACGCCGTAGTATTTGTCAGCGAAACTGAGTTTGAAAGCTGCAGCTCATCAGAGCGGAAATCGCCCCATACGATGAGATTACGCTGCAGATCCTCCGACTTCAACTGGCTATATGCAGCAGCCACGATGCCTGACACATCTGACTTTGTCTGCCAGTAATCTTCGTCCACAATCTTATCATCAGGAAGTATCACAGTATCCACACATGACACCATACCGAGACAGACTGCTATTATTGATAATATTTTTTTCATATTATGTTTTCTCTTTACAATTATATGTTGTATTTTAGTGTCACATTATCAGAATCCGAAGCTAAGACTTGCGGTTACAGACTTGTATCTTGGCGTATTAGCTGTATCAACAGCTGGTGCATACGTAGCAGCCGCAATCTCAGGATCAATACCTGTATATTTTGTCCAACAGAAGAGATTGTTCATAGTGACATAAGCTGAGAGAGAATTAAGTCCCCACTTCTTTACCATCTTCTTAGGGAAGCTGTAAGATACCTGCAGGTTCTGGAAGCGGAGGAATGCTCCGTCCTCTACGAAACGTGAGCTGACCTCATAGTTATAGCCAGCGTTATACAATGCACGTGGCAGCTCTGTCACGTCACCATCCTTACGCCAGCGGTAGTTCACGGAAGCACACTGGTTATCGGTACCGTACATGCTCTCAAGTCCCATACGGGCTGCATTGAGGATCTTGTTACCCCAACGATATGTGAAACGTGCTATCAGCTTCCAGTTGCCATACTGTGCAGTGAGTGAGAAACCACCCTGGAGCTTTGGCAGTGAGTTACCAAGGTAAACGATATCAAGCTCATTAATCTGACCATCATGGTTGATATCCTCATAATGAGCGTCACCACCCTGGAACTGGTACTCTGATGTACCATTGTAGTATCTGTAAACAAGATGCTGTGGCTCTCCGTTATTAGTCATGATGACATGACCGTTAGCATCGGTAGCGACAGGGAACGTCTTGCCGGCAGCCAGCTGCTCGTTTATCCAATTCTCAAAGTCAACAGATGTCCAGTTGGCATTCTGCTGTCTCATCTTTGTATTATAGTTGGTCAGGTATTCATAAGAATACTGGAATACGCCCTTTGACTGGTAGCCATAGATAGAACACAGAGGAGCACCTATCTCTACCTTGTTCATACGTGCTGCATTGCCACGCTTTGTATAAACATCCTCAAACTTCGTATTATATCCTGCGAGCACGTCCTTGTTCATCTCAAGCAGCTCGTTGGCATTCTGTGCCATGTTCAAAGCAGCAGAGAGAGTGAATTTCTTTACCTTCAGGAATTTATTTGCATTGATAGAAAGCTCCCAACCCTTATTTTCGATCTTACCGATGTTGGCAAAACTTACCACTGTGTAACCAGTAGTAGAAGGTATTGGAGCATTCTTTACTATAAGGTCAGATGTCTTCTCCTTATATATATTAAGGTCCATCTCGATTACATCATTCAGGAAACCGAGGTTGAAACCGAGGTTAAGACCCTGACGCTTCTGTGGCTTGAGAGTCGTGAGTTTCAGACCGTCAAGAGTAGTGTATGCATCTGTACCATACGTACCTGCAGATGGCTTATAGGTATTGTAGAACTGTGCAGCTCCTGCACTTGTACTACCAGAAATACCCCATGAACCACGGATACCGAACATAGATACGACCTTACGCAATGGTTCGAAGAACTTCTCGTCACTGAGGTTATAACGTACAGAAACAGAAGGAGAATAGAACCAAGGATTATCAGGACCGAATCCAGAGCTACAGTCACCACGCAGTGAGAAGCTGATGTTGTAACGCTCCTTGTAAGAGAAGTGTGCATTGTAAACCCAGTTCTGAGATGCAGTCTTCACTGTTGAGAGAGAGTTGCTCATATCACGGTTGTTAGCCTGAGCCTCAATAGTCTCCAAGCCATTTGGCAACTGGCTCTTTGCTGCAAACTGATAAGAGTAGCGTCCTGTGTTACACTCATAACGACCAAGCATTGTGAGACTGAAGTCCTCATTCTTGAAATAAGGTGTAAAGACGAGCTGTGCACGTGCACCGAGCTTGAAGTTGTTCTTCTCAGTGTTGGTAGCATAGTTATATGTCTTTGAATCGTAGTCTCCGTTTGACAGGCTACCTGGCATATATGTAGGCAGCGAGTATGCATAGATGTCGAAATATACACGACCGTCGAATGTCAGACGGCTCTGGTTGCTCTCTATACCGAGGAGTTCATACTTCAGGTTGAAATCAGGTACGATGCTGTATGTCTGCTCCTTCTGCCATGAAGAGTTAGCATAGGCAACAGGGTTACCAATCTTATATACCGAACCCATTTTCTCTGAACTATAGTTACCAGAGTATGGTGTCAGTCCCTTGGCATCATTTCCGGCAGGATTCATCAGGTAGTATTCACCATTGTTACGGTAGATAGACATATTCGGAGCCATAGCGAGCGCCATAGCGAGAATATTGTTGTTAGAGTTACCGTTCTTACTTGAACCAAGTGTATAGTTCTTCAGGTTGTCTGTATATGTCAGGGCAAAGTTCGTAGAGAACTTGATACGGTCTGACACATTATAGTCAAGTACGAGACGTGTTGTCAAACGATCAAGACGCTGCTTGATGATAGTACCAGTCTGATGGTTGTAGCCAGCAGAGATACGGAATGTAGCCTTCTGTCCACCACCGGTAATGTTGACATTTGCTTCATGCTGCTCACCGAACTGCTTCACCTCGTCCACCCAGTCTGTGTTACGGTTCCAGTAGTTATACTCAGGCCAAGTCTTGTCGTAGTTAATCTCGGCAATGTTCTTGGTTGCGTCAGCACTCTGTGTTGGGTTATAGAATTCTTCCTTAAGCATCATGGTGTACTGGTCACCGTTAAGCAACTGGTATCCAGCAGGCATCCATGTACCTGTGAACTTATATGAGAGGTTTACCCTTGGCTTACCACGCTTACCACGCTTTGTAGTAATTTCTATGACACCGTTTGCACCACGTGAACCCCAGATAGCCGTAGCGGCAGCATCTTTGAGCACGTTAATTTTTTCAATATCATCCACATTGACTGCAAGCAAAGAAGAGAAAGCTTCGGTATCTGCATTCTCGAAGTCAATGTCACCTTCATTATAGTCAAAGATCTTATCATCAACTACGATGAGAGGGTTAGAGTTACCAGACAATGATGATACACCACGCAGACGCATTGTAGTTCCGGAACCGAGGTTACCAGAGTTACTTACGATATCCAGACCGGCAATCTCACCCTGCAGAGCCTCGTCGGCAGAGGTGAACGCCATACCTTCCACCTCAGAGAGGTTGAATGTCTGCTGTGACACCGAAATCTCTTTCTTTTGGATGTTCAAGCCACCAGCATTAGCACGGCGACCACGCACGGTCACCTCATTAAGTGTTGTCTTTTCATCCTCAAGTTTTATAGCGAAAGTCGTTTCGTTTCCTATTTTCTTTTTCCACGTCTTGCTACCTACGTAAGACACGACGAGCATATTCTTTGTATTCTTAACTTCCATGGAGAAGTTACCCATCATATCTGTCTGCGTAGCGTTAATGATACGGTCATTAGCATCACGCTCCGTGACGTTTGCGAACATAACCGGTCCCATTGCGTCTTCAACAGTTCCTGATATGACGACTCCCTGCGCCATCACCATCTGTGTTATGACGAAGAGTATGAATGTCAGTAGAACCTTTTGTTTTGACATAATATTCATGACTTCTTTGTGTTAAACTTAAATTAAATAGTGTTAGCGCACTGCTTTTTTCGCAGAACCGGCATTATTCCATTTGCTGTCATACCTACCGTTCGTGCTGAAGCAGAGAGGTGTGTCGATACCATGTATGGTAACGAATGAAGAATAGTCGATAGCACCCGTAGATGTCCTGACTATGTCGCGTGCCAAGATATTGGCATTAGCGCTTCCATACGTCACGCTAACCGTATTACCAGCCTTGTCGCGCACGTTCAGCGTGCCGTTACCACCGCTGACGCCCAGTGTCTGTGCAATACCGAGGTCATCAGTGCAGAATGTCTGGTAAGAACCGCTGGCAACAGTGTTGTCAGCAAAGACAGAGTTGTTCTGAATGTGGTAGAACACGAACTGACGCATTACGTCAATCTTCTTACGTGCCTCTGCAGATGCAGCAGCATAGCCAGAAGGATTCGTTGTTTCCTGATTATCCCACTGACTGAACAACGCCTCCAGCTCATCCCATGTAGGCAGACCAGCTGCATAAGCCTTGTCCATTGCATCGTCTGTAGGAGCATATACTGTATAGTTATATGCACCGAGCATGCGCATACGCGCATCGTACAGGTCTTCACGTATAGGATTTAAGTTTGTAGCAGCAAACATCATATAGTTTGTCTGCTCTGACTTGTGAGTCTTCTCGTTTTCCTCATCACTGAGTCCTGCAAACTTCAGGATATCGGTATTTCCTTCAAAACCACTCATGAAGTCATAGAACTTCTCAAACTTAGATGAGAGTACCTTATATGTACTTGTAGTAGTAGGCTGTATAGGAGTGCTGATGAGGTAGCAAGTACCATTCTCGATATTTGCCTCTGGATCGGCATCGGTACGTCCAGTCCTACTATACTGTGTAAGCACCTTGGCAGCAGGAGCCTTGCCTTCAATCTGGGCACCACCCTGAACTGTCTTTCCATTACGTGCAAAACCGTCTGGAACGTAGATTGCACCACCATGCTTCGTCTTGTAGTAGTGATTTCCGCTGAGTCCATCCTCATTGCTGTTGAGCACTACTACATGATAGTTCAGCATGTCCTGTATCTGGGTAGAGTATGTACCTTTCTCGATATTCTCCTCAGTGTATTCTCCAAGTTCGGTGAACACGCCGTTCTCGAACAGGCCCTTCTGCACCATTACATTGAACTTAGAATCAGTTGCTGCGGTGTTGAAACGGAAGCGCAGTGCCTTTGTGCCATAGTTGTCGGCGTCATATATTGACGTTGGGTCGATATACACGAATGTACTGTTATCTTCTGGTACGAACACTGCATACTTTGACTTCATAGACATGAGGTAGTAGTACATGTTCACGCCAAGTGCAGGCACCTCACCGGCAGTAACGGCATGGTCATTGAGCATCTGTCCCATGCTGCGCATGTTCTGATATACGGAAGCCGGACCGAGTACTGAGTTATAGAGCTGTGGAGCAAAGAACTTGTCCATCTTGTATATAACGCCGTTGTTGGCAATCTTGACATCATACTTGCCGTCATCCTTCATGTGAACGTCGTCGAGTTTCACGCCCATGAACTCGAATGCATCGTTCTGCACGGTAGAGAACTTGCTTGGAACGGTCTTTGAGAAGTTAGACTTCAGCAGGTTGTTCAGCATGTTGGTGAACACAGAAGGGTCGCTGTTATAAATAGCGTCGAAATGCTCACCGAGGTTCTCACGCGTATTCTCCAAATCTGGGTTACCGAGGTTCTTGATGATGTATGCACCACCGCCACCGTTCTCCTTGAAATAATCCCAAAGGGCATCGTCTGTTGGTGCAAGGACTGCAGCAATCTCTGCATTAGCCGAACTTGTGGCATTTGGCTTATACTGGTTCCATCCTGGATCGAAGTTAAGCAACTGTGACTCTGTATGCACGTCGCTTATCTTGCCATCCTCGTCAGTATAGCGATCCAATTTCTTGGCACCATTTGACATCTGGCTATAGTAACGTATGGCATATACATTCTCGATTGTTGCCTCACCATTCTCAATAGCCCACGCATTATAGTTGTTCTTTGTGGTAACGTCATTGAATGGTGCGCAATAATAATCCAACATGCGTGAGAAAAGACTGGTACCAGAACCAGACTCTGTACCTTCTCTCAGCACCTGTGCCATATTGCCCGGTGGCTCAAGAACGCCGTCAAGCTGGTGTATGTAACCATTCTGACAGGTTACATTGCTTGTTATCACCTTATGATTGAAGATGTAAGCATCTCCGTCAGTGTACTCATTTCCTGTAAGTACAGAGAAGTCGTTATTGTCTCCTACGACCGTCATGCCATTGTTAAGCATATACTCACCGGTGAAGTGTACCATCGGTGCCACGCTGTTATCGTTGACGGTCAGGATAGCTCCCTTGTCAATGAAACGTGTGAACGAAGCATTGTTCTTAGGGAAATTCTGAGAATACAGTGGTTCAATGGTATTAGTCAGCTGCAGGTTGGTAGAGTGCTTCACAGCCTTACCCTGCAACAGTTCACCACTTGAGTTCTGCTCAGAAGAGATGTTACCAATAAGAATGGCATTGTCAATCATTGACGAATAGAGCAGCTGAGCCTTCTGACTGTAGGTAAGGTCTTCATAGCTCCTTGCTCCATAGCGGTTGTTGCCATCTTTGAAATAGGCTTCAAATGCCGCATCGTTCGCAGGGAAGATGGTCTTACTACCAGTATGACCAAGAACTTCACCATACCCCATGTCGTCAATAAGCCTCAGATACGTATTAAACGAACCTGAAAGCGTCTTCGGACTCTTCAACTCTCCGTAAATGCTCTCACCAAGCCATGATGGCAGGTTCTCCTCATCGACTACATAGTCTTTTGAGCAAGATGCCATTCCAATGCAAACAAGAGATGCATACAAAATGAGTTTTTTCATAAAGATTGATAGTTAGTTTATTTTTAATTTATTTAATTTCAAAGAGTTAGTATATAATGCCGCGGGTTACGTACGAACACAATACACCCCTGCACTATATTTGGTTATGCAAAATAAATAAAAATTTCTGAATTATACAAATTTTTAACATAAAAACTTGAAAAAAATACAAGTTACAAAAAAACAAACACACCCCTAATGAGGTGTGTTTACTATAAAATAAATCTGCTGCCTAATAATGCCCATAGGCTGAAAGTACATAGACATATACTTTATCCTCCAATAACTTGAAAACAACATCATGACCCTCGACACGAAGAAGGTGGCGGGAAAACGGTGAGGACGAAGCGCAGACACTGTCTGCGCCTACAAGGTAAGACTGGCGCGCTTAGCCACAGGCTTCGATGCAGCAGGATAGACCAGAGACAACAAGACTGCAGAAATATAAACTATAATAAAATATATTACATTAAAATTTACACATGCAAAATTAACAAGAAAATTTGTTATATGCAAGATAAAACGAAAAAACTTCGCTTGAATGTTCAAGCGAAGTTTTTTTATTAGTATGATATGATATCTTACTTTACCTGTGCGCCAGCAGCATTGAAAGTGCCATTAGCAGTCTCGATTACGAGCTGACCATCAACGATCTTCTTTGCAGGAGCAGCAGCCTCTGTGCCATCAGCAGCAACGTTAGAGATAGCGTCTGCACCTGTTACAGTAAACTTTAAATCGATATCATGAACCTCTTTATTGAATTGATATCCATTAGTTTTCCAATATGACTCCATAAGAGAAACCTCTGCCTGTTTCATATTAACAAGACAGGTAGCTGCAGCATCAGAAGGAACAGCAACTGTGAATTTTGCTATCTTACACTCTTTGGCAGTATAATTTGACTTAGAGCCACCACCAAGAATACCTGCACTAACAAGATTACCATTAATCGTAGCAGGCTTCAAAGCAAGATAGTATTCTTCTGTCTCCTCATCTACAGCCCAATTATCCTTTACTGCCAAAAATTTCTTGACTACATAACCTTCAGGGAAAGTAATTTCTTCAATACCAATTGACTGACCACAATCATCCTGAACAATATTCAAGAAGAAAGTATTATCCTGTCCAGCAACGATATCACCGTCTACTGAAAGATAAAGATAGTTTTTAAATGCTGAAACGTCAGTAGTTACTTCCGCATTTGCGCCAAGCGTGCAGAGAGCTACAGCAATAAGTGTAAATAATTTTTTCATAATTTTAAGATCTTAAATGTTATTAAATAATATTTTCTATTTTCGTTTATGATGTTAACCAAAGGGGCACTGACGTGCACCCTTGATTATCATCTATATTGTTTTTACTCTACAGTAACACCGAGGAAGATGTTAACTGCGGCATTAGCATCAGCCATTGAGATTTCGCCGTCACCATTTATATCAGCTGCGGTAACATCGAAGTTTTCGATAGTTGACTTATCCACAGCAAGGAAGTAGTTAACGATAGCGTTAGCATCAGCCATTGTTACCTGTCCGTCACCGTTAGCGTCGCCTACTATAGAAGCGACCTCAGCAGCAGTAATCTTCTCAATCTTGAGGTTGTCGAACCAGCAACGACGACCAGCATTGTCGTAACCAGACTTCACCTTGAACTGTGTGAATGGCTCACCGCTGAATGTCTTCCAGTCACTGATAAACTCACCCTTTGGAGATACGCAAGTAAGTTTTGCCTTCTTTGTACCATAGTCAACATACAATACGAAATGATGCTTATATGCGTCCTGGTAGTGATTAGCCACATCACCCTTGTTAGCAGACTTATCAGGAGCATAGAACTCTCCCTTTTCTCTCAGTCCACATGGGTCATAGCCCTCTGCAGTTGGATCAACATTACCATCACCATTGAAGTAAATGCCTGATACATTTTCATCATTCTCGTCCAGCAAGAAGAAGCCTACCTTTTCAGAAGCCTTATTGGTCAGGTAGCCAAGCCAAATATCACATGATACAGAATAGATATTTGAGCCAACCTCTCCAAGATCTACAGGAACGGAACCTTCACTGACTCCGAGGACAAGTGCATCTCCATTTACAGTCTCACCATTAACGTCAACACCCTGTCGGCTTGAGTTATCTGCGTCAGGACCAGAGGTAAAGTTAGTAATCGTCATTGCGCCCTGAGCACCTGTGATAACTGCGTTTGCTCTAACCTCATCCAAGTTAACGCCTTCTTCTGCTGCAACAGCTTTATTAGCGAAGTCGATGTCAACCAATGTTGAATATATTTCAGCAGGAACACCATCAGCGAAATCCTGCTTTGCAGTCTTCAAAGCTTCAATCTCTTCCTTTATAGCATTTGCATTATCCACTGTGTAATCAGCGGCTAACATTTCAGTCTGCAAGTTCTTAGCCTTTGCAATTTCATCAGCCAACTTTTGTGAATTAACAGACATTGAGTAGAGACGATCTTTCAGCATGATCTCAGCCTGCTCAATAGCAGAAGCGAGCATATTAAGAGTATCATTTACAGCAACAATCTTTCTGTTTGCAGCGAGAATATCTCGAACGCCTGCATTATAAACAGTGTAAATCATCTGAGAATTTACGCTTGTTGCTGAAGAATCAGCACAACCTGCAACATAAGTATCCCTAATAACAGAGATAGAATCCAAGTTTTCGAAATCTGCTATCTTTGGAGAAACAGTATCGACACATGCCTGAAGAACAGCCTTACCCCATATATAATCAGCGTTTGCAAGATTCTCTGCAGCAAGGCCTAACTGAGTACGTCCTGTAGTAACCTGCTCCTTAACCTTCTGCCAGTACTTAATCTGATCAGAGTTAAACTCACCAGACAGTTTCACCATCAGCATAGGATTATAGAAGCGGAAGTCACCACCACCTTTAAAATCATCATAGCCTTCATTATAAGACTCCCAGCCGATATTTACGGTCTGTGTCTCTGTAATTTTTGCAATGACATACGTTCCCTGGCTATAGTCTCTTGCATATATTGCGACTGAATCAGACTTCTCATCACCGATGAACAAGCGCATAGCACCGAAATCGAATGCGCGGTTGTTAACGTATCCAGTCATCTGAGAGAAGCGCTGACCATCAAGAGCCCACACATACACACCAGGCTCCAAGGTCTTTGTCATCTCTACGCGACTCGTTGTCATAGCAAAGCCCTTACCATAGTTACCAAAAACAATATAAGGCAACTGTTCTGGATATTTATTCCAATAGTGGCATATTCCACGACTACCATTAAGTGTCAGATTCCAATCACCGATTGCCGTCGTACCATTTCTTCTCTGAACCTCTTCATCTGGCCAATAAGTACCTTTCTTACAACTATTAAAATAGTTTTCAAAGTACTTAGACATGAATTCATCCAACACTGAGTTCAAGTCATCAATTGCAGTTGGGTCTTCACTGAATTCCGCATTCTCTACGATATCAATATTCTCTTGAACGCCTTCTACATCAGCTTTCAAAGATGGGTACTTAGAATAGTCCTTTGACCAATCATAGCAATCCAAGATAGCCTTAGCCATCTCCAGGGTCTTGCCAACTTTACGGTCATCAAAGCCCTTCTCTGCTTCCTGAATCTGGACATCAGCGATTTCCATTCCCACCGGCATACCTCTGAGAACGAAATACCAAGTACGAGCAGCGCCATCTCCCTCTATAGCATAAGAAACAGTCTGCCACTCACCAGTCAGCATCACAGCATCAGCAGCGCAAAGGTAATTCTCATCTGAATTAATACTTCCACCTGTGTTACTAACAAGGCTCAGATAAGGGTTAACACCAGATGTCTTTGCTGGAACATCAGTAACAGTAAATTTTCCATCTGTACTTATATCACTTCCGAGAATCCTGTTTCCCTCAGAATCAATACCTGTAGTAGTATGTGTACAAACAGGCTCATTTGGTGCAGCTACAGTACTAGCAGCCTTAACCTTGAAGCTAACGACATAAGTCTTGCTTGCATCAAGAACACCAGGATCAATCTTATAATAGAGACCATTAGCGGCACCGAAAGTATTACACTGCAGAGAGTTAACGCCTAATCCATTAGCATCTCCTGGATTCACGGCAACAAACGCCCCGAGCTCAGTAGCGTTTAACGACTGCCAACCATCAGTATTGGCGAATGTTCCGTTTGTACAAATGTTTTCCGAACTTAAGATTTGGAATCTTCCCTGCGGGGTATAGACAAGGTCACCCTCCCCAAGCGCAAAGCTTGACAACGATGTCATTGCAGCCGCAGCAAACAGAAGTAAATGTTTCTTCATAATTGTTTTGGTGTTAGTTAATTATAATTTAAGTGATTTGTTTATGTCCGTTGATTTTGTATATTGTGTTTATAATATTATGTGTATCTCTCCTTTATTTTTCTGCAAAGTTAAGTGTTTTTTTTGAATCTACCAAATGTTTTACGAAAAATAATAATATTTTCGATAAAAAAATTAAGTTTTTCAATTTACAAATGGCATTGCCTGCTTTGCAGGAAAGCAAAGGGACGCAGAGATGTGATTAAGACCGCCCGGCACAAGCCGGACGGTCTTAATCTTCGTTCTGTTACATTTCCCTGTCAGCCGCCTATTGGCCCAGGAATATGTTGACTATGGCATTGGCATCAGCCATGGTAATCTGTCCGTCGCCATTGACATCAGCATGCGGCAGGCTGATGCCTTCAGCCGTACCACCGAGGAAGTAGTTTACTACCATGTTCGCATCTGCCATGGTGACCTGGTCATCCCTGTTAGCGTCGCCAATAAGTTCAATATATCCTACATAGAGGCATCCTGTCTTTGCAAGAAGCGTGTTGTCCCAACGGTTCTTCCAGTAGTAATGCACAGGAAGCGTAGGCAGTTCGTAGTTCAGCTTGCCTGCTACGTTGATATGCGGAACTTTTACAAAGATGCGGAATGAGTCAGTAACTTCCTCATTAACAAATATAGGAGTGTAGTCAGGAGCATAGGCCTCGATAGTAGTACCCTCTGCAAGATTTACTACAGTATTACTTCCATCACCCAATATTGCCGTATTGTAGGCAACTGAAGACGTTGAACACTTCTGCAAGCCGACCTTTAATCTACCTGTATTAGAAAAACTAATAGTATTATCATCAAAATACCATAGAGTTTTCGTCATACTCGTTGAACTTGACGGCCAAAGTGTACCGTTCACCGTAACGGTAGGATTCTGCATTGGTCGTGTCTTAGCAGCACTTGTACTAGCGCCACTACAACCAGACAGCACTGCGCCTTCTGCCACTGTCAATGCGCCCGTACCAAGCGAGGCACCCACATTCAAGCGCAGTTCGCCTTCTGAAATCTTAACCGTTCCTGAGTTCTGCCATGCGGCTGAGACTGTCATGGTACATGTACCTATCTTTTCAAAGTTTGACTTATTGGTACCGCCAGCATCATAAAGATAGCCGTCAAACGTAAAGTCCCCAAGAGTCTCCGAACTATTTCCTACGCGCCATGTGTTGCTGCCCGACGGAGCTGTTTGGCTGTTGAAGTCTGCAATTGGATGTTCTAACACGCCTTTACCAGTAAGCTTACCTATAGTACAGGTATTAGCTACCGCAGCCACATACGCCTTTTCGCCAATGTCAAGTGTACCATTCGCAAGATTCCAGTCAGTCTTTATAGGCATCACTTGTGAGGTATTGGTGTATTTCACCGTTCCTTTAAAACCGCTCCAGTTACCAGTAATACGAGTACGATTAACGGTGTTGGTGGTATTTACGGTAATTGTGCCTGAACCAGACACTGAACAAGCTATATCCTTATAGCTACTTCCCGGCAAATCCCATGTAACGTTAGCGCCTGCATCTACGACGATAGGACTTGCGAGGACTCCTTGACCTGAGAGTTTAGAATTGCCCTGCAAAGTTATAGTCTTGGCATTGGCAGTACCTGTAAAGTTGTATGTACCGGCTTTTACGGTTATTCCGTTGGCAGTAAGACTACCTGTCAAGGTCAGCGTACCTGCGCCAGCCTTCGTAAGAGCACCGCCCTGTGAGGTAGCAATATTTGCCGCCTGTGTGAAGGTCAAACCTGTCGGAACGTCAATCACGCCATTATCTTTATAGCAGATGATTTTCTGCTCACTCGTGAATGAGGCTGTTGGAGAAAGAGCGCCACCACCTGTAAGCGTGATGGTCTTGTCGATAGTACCAAG
>JAEEGH010003126.1_pt1 | contig 44066 bp, 35 predicted proteins | sample 9134181 | NCBI WGS metagenome assembly JAEEGH01 (sample SAMN16246544, study PRJNA631951) | gut metagenome | biome: gut microbiome; feature: rumen; material: DP-attached | host: Bos | place: Iran: Karaj | collected 2018-10 | reverse complement strand
CCACGTCCTGGAACGAAGCGGCCCTGGTCGCGGACGATGTTCTGGTCGTCTCCGTGAAAACCGACAAGAACAATATGGAGAAGGAAGTGGTGTTCACCAAGGAATCCACGCTGATGAGCGGCAAGGTCAACGTCTTCGCCCCGGACGGCAAGGGTTGGGTGCTGCCCAGCCACTACGCTTCCGGCAAGGGGACCGAGGGCAAGCCCTGGGTGATCACGACGCCCGAGCAGATGACCTATATCAAGGATGACCTGGCGGCCGGAGAGATCCGCTACTTCCAGCTGGGCGCCGACATCGACATGACCGGCATTGACTGGGAGCCGCTCAACGCGGCCAGCCCCTATGACAAGCAGATCGACTTCGACGGCGCCGGCCACACCATTTCCAACTTCAGCTGCTCCGCCGCTTCCTACCCGAGCTTCTTCGGCGTGCTGTACGGAAAGTGCCACGATGTCAAGTTCGTGAATGCGACCATCAATGCCAGCTCCAAGGGATGCGGCATCCTGGGCGGTTATGGCGGTACTTCCGACAAGCCTTGTGAGGTGAACCGGGTCCAGGTCCAGGGTACGGTGACCAGCACGGCCGGCAACAACGTGGGCGGTCTCTTCGGAACGGCCCGCGAGGCGACCATCACCGCCAGCGGCGCTGACGTGGTCATCACGAGCGCGGGACAGATGGTCGGCGGACTGATCGGCGCGGATGCCGGTCTCGGCGTGACGATCCGCGACTGCTGGACCTCCGGCTCCATCACCTCCTCGTCCTCCATCTGCGGCGGCATCGCCGGAGAAATCCTGGCGACGGGCAGCTCGATCTGCAACAGCTACTCCACCGCTTCCGTGACGACCCAGTTCATCTTCGGCGGCATCGTCGGACGCGCCGTTGCCGGCCAGAAGTCCAACAAGGCCAACTGCGAGGGCCAGGATCCGCAGAACCACTTCGAGGGCTGCATCGCCTGGAACACGCTTCTCAAGTCCGACTTCGTCCCCGACGCGAACGAGCACTACAGCAGCGGTGCCGTCATCGGTGCCACGGCCATCAAGAACTACCTGGTCAATTGCTGGCGCAAGCCCGACATGGATTTCCGGGACTGCCCTAAGAATGCCGAACTGGGTACTTACGTTCCTTTCGACCAGGAGGATGCCAATCCTTCCACTCCGATGGTTAAGGGCCCGGGAACCTATGCCTATGCCTATCACGGCAAGGCCGCAGCTACCGGCAAGACCCTGTCCCAGGTGGCGCAGGAGATCGGCTGGAGCGCCGAAGTCTGGGACTTCAGCGGTGAAACGCCTAAGTTGAAATGATGATGAAACTCAGAAAACTGTTAGTTTGGACGGTCATCCTGCCCCTGCTGCTTCAAGGCTGCGGGGGTGGGAAAACCGTTACTCCCGAGCTGCCGCCGCCGGTCATCACGCCCGAAGACAACGGGGGTGGCAATGGTGGCAGTGATACGCCGACCGGTACGAACCCCTGGGATGCCAACCGGGGCAAGGTGGTCACGCCTTCCGGTGCCGGATGGACCTCCAAGACCATCGACGAAGGCGTGATTTACTATTCTTTCTCCGGGACGGATGAACTCTCCGGCCAGAAGGAAGAAGTCTTCGCCGTGGACCTGGACCTTTCGAAGTCCCAGTACCAGGTCCAATTGCTCTATACCAACCCCCGGGTCTTCGTGTCCGAAGCCTTCAAGAGCAACGCCAACACCGTGGCGGCGATGAATGCCAACTTCGAGTTGAACTCCATTTTCGTCCGGGTGGACGGGATTACGCGTTTCCAGATTCCCAAGGTGACCATCGGTGAGACGACGGTTCCCAACTGGAAGAGCGAAGCGGCCTTCACCTCCAACGGCGAGCGTGGGGTCGGTATTATCTTCGCAGGCTCTCCCAAGCGCGACGGTAAGATCTCCGGCATCAAGGGGAAGACGTACGCCGAGGCCGTTTCCCTGCAGCGAAGCTATTATACGAGCATCGCCGGCAGTAATCCGAACCTGATTTCCAGCGCCCCGATGCTGATCAATGATTTCGAGCCCGTGGGCGAGAATTTCTGCAACTATTCGCTGACCAGCGCCCAGGTGAATGCGCTGGACGGAGAAGATCTCGAACGGCACCAGCGTGTGCTGCATCCCCGCACCGCCGTGGCCTTGACGGAGAACAACCATTTCATCATGCTCGTCGTCGACGGCCGGACCAATTACAGTTCGGGCATGTCGGCCAGGCAACTCACCAAATTCCTGGTGAAGTGGTTCAATCCGCAGTACGCCCTCAACATGGACGGCGGCGGCTCCACGGCGCTCTGCGTCAAGGGCGAAGGCGACCCCAACACCCACGTGGTCAATTACCCTTGCGAGAACATTCCCAACAAGGATAGCCATGACCATACGCACGAGCGTGCGCGGGATGTCCATTTTGTGATTCTCAAGAAATAAACGATGCTGAAACGTATTTTCCGGCTGTTTCTCCTCGCTGGGGCGCTCCTGACGCTCTCTTGCGGAGAAAAGAATACGACCCCTGAATTACCACCTCCGCCGGCACCGGAGTTGGACGGATCCCATAAAGGCCCTGCTGCCGTATTCATCGGCGACAGCATCACCTGGCAGTGGACCCGCGACGGCTTTCACCCTGTCTTTTTCACGACACACGGTTATACCAACAAGGGCATCAGCGGCAATACGACCGTCCAGATGCTCGCCCGTTTCCAGGCGGACGTGGTCGCCCTGGATCCCTATTGCGTCGTGATCGAAGGCGGGACCAATGACATTGCCCAACGGAGCGATGAGGCCATCCTGGCGAACTTGAAACAGATGGTAGAGATGGCCCAGACGGCCAGAATCCGCGTCATCCTGGGCTCAGTGCCGCCATCCAACAACTTCCCTAAACTGCCCGATTTCCGCCCCGAGGACCGGATCATCAGTCTCAATGCGATGATCAAAGCTTACGCCGACAGCAAGGGCATTCCGTACGCGGATTATTACGCCGTCCTGGTGGATGGACAGAAAGGGCTTAAACAGGAATACCAGAAAGACAGCATCCATCCCAACGCTGCCGGCTATCTTGCGATGGAAACCGTTATCCAACCTATCATAGAACGCGTTCTCAAATGAAAAGACTTCTTCTTCTCCCTGTCCTTTTCCTGCTTCTGACCGGAGCGGGCAAGGGTGCGGCCGCTCCGGTTTCCGGCAACGGCTGGGCGGTGAAGACCGTCGCCGACGGTATCACCTACTATCAATTCTCGGGCATGGACGAGATCTCCGGCGCGGCCCAGCAGGTCTTCGCCATCGATCTGGACCTGTCCAATCCTGCCTATGCGTTCCGTTTCTACCGTCCTGCGGACGGGGCGGAGACCACCTCGGACGTCTTCCTCCGCAACAAGGCCGTCGTCGCGATGAACGCTTCCTACGAGGCTTCATCCGTGGTTATCAAGGTCGATGGTACCACCTGGTCCTGCATGCCGTTCAATACGGTGTTCACCAGCCCCGTACCCAACTGGAAGAGTGAGGGCGCCGTCTACTCTGACGGACTCAGGGATGTCCGGATCGCCTTCGACGGAAAAGGAAAGGAAGTCGGAGAGCAGCGTGCGTTCTATGCCTCCAGCACGGAAGCCAACATCTTCACCAGCGCGCCCATGCTGATTGACGATTACGACCCGGTAGGGGAGCGTTTCGTCGATCCTTCCCTGACGCGGGAAGACCTGGGCAAACTGGAATATGAGGATCCGGCTCGCCATCAGGGCGTGCGGCATCCCCGCACCGCGATTGCCAAGACCGGTGACAACCACCTGATCCTGATCGTCGTGGATGGCCGGAGACCGGGCGTCAGCGAAGGAATGAACGCCCGGGAATTGACGGATTTCCTCGTCGCCCATTTCCACCCCCGTTATGCCCTGAATATGGACGGCGGCGGCTCGTCCACCCTCTGCGTGCGCGGGGAAGGGGACCCACAGTCCCATGTCGTCAATTATCCCACGGACAACAAGCGGTATGACCATGCCGGTGAACGCAAGGTCGCCTCGCATTTCTATATCGTCGAAATGCCCGCCGTTTCCGCCACCGTCCCGCCCCGTTCGGGGGTCCGGGAAGAGGTCATGGCCGATTGGAACAAGTCTTCCGGCCTGGATGCGGTCTATGATTTGTCCCCCAAGGAGATGACTCCGGCGCCGAAAGGCTATGAGCCGGTCTATATCAGCCATTACGGCCGTCACGGTTCCCGTTATGCCTATACTTCAAAGGCTTATTCGATCCTGCTGGAGATGTTGCAGGAAGGCGCTTCCGCCGAGAACCTGACGCTCCGGGGCACCGCCCTCCTGAAGCAGATGGAGCCCTTCTGGGAGAAGGCCCGTTATCAGGTCGGTGACCTGACGCCGCTCGGTTGGGCGCAGCATCAGGGGATCGCCGGGACGATGGTGCATACCTTCCCGACCGTCTTTACGAAGGGGAGCCGGGTAGATGCCTGTTCCTCGCCGTCCGTGCGCTCCATCATCAGCATGACGTCCTGCTGCTCGGCGATTTCCCGCGAAGCGCCCCGGACTTCCGTGTATGCCCACCAGGGGATGCTGGACGTCCAGGCGACCCGTCCTAATTCGGGCTCCAATCCTTTCCGCTATCAGGGGCCGGAGACGGTCATGCCTTATGCTGAGAGCTCACCTGCTTTCTTCTATCGCAGGTTCCCCCAATACAAGGAAGTGCTCGGGCGCCTGTTCAAGGACCCTTTGATGGCCCTCGGGAAGCGGGATGCCTATGATGTTTTCTTCCACCTGTACATGCTTGTCGCCGGGATGAACAGCATTCCGGAAGAGGAACGGCTTACGGAACTCGACGGCTTCCTGACCCGGGAAGAGTTTGCGACCCTTTGGGAGACGGACAATTATGAACGTTTCCGGGAGTACATCCAGTATCGGACGCCCTGCTCATCCATCATCGATGACATGGTGGCCAAGGCGGACGAGCGGCTTTCGAAGCGGGAACGCGGTGCCGACCTTCGTTTCGGCCACGACCATGTGGTCATGGCGCTGCTCATGATCACGGACCTGGAAGGCTTCGGCTATTATCCGCCCTCGCAGGATGACCTGGTGTACTGGTTCCATACTTTCCGTTCCTCGATGGCGGCGAATATCCAGATGGTCTTTTATCAACCCCGTTGCGGAAGGGCCGGGGAACCGCTGGTGAAAGTACTCCTGAACGGGGAAGAGGCGCGGCTGGGAGACCTGGTCCCGGTCCAGGGGCCATATTATGCCTGGCAGGATGTCAAGGATTATCTCCGGAAACGGACCTCCCTTTTCGTCAATTATTAGTATCTTTGCCGCTACGGATCCTAATACATTCAGATATGAAAAGAAATCTCATTCTTCTTGCCGGCGCCGTCCTCGCCATCCTGATGCTCTTCAGCGGATGCGGCCGCAGCGCCAAGAAGGCCGCTGAAGCGGCGGAGAAGGCGCGTGCGGACTCCATCGCGGCAGTCAAGGCTGCCCAGGACTCCCTCAACGCCCTCAAGAAAGTGGAAAAGAAAAAAGTGGCCATGGAAAAATTTGCCAAGCTGCCGGCCGAGCCGGTTTTCGACATCATCACCAATTACGGTACGATGCGTGTCAAACTTTTCTCCAAGACGCCCAAGCACCGCGACAATTTCGCCAAGCTTTCGCTGGAAGGCTATTATGACGGCCTGCTGTTCCATCGCGTGATCAACGGCTTCATGATCCAGGGCGGAGACCCGCTGACCCGCGACACCTCCGCGGTCGCCCGTTATGGTACCGGCGGTCCGGACTACAAGATTCCGGCAGAGTTCGTCCCTGAATACACGCACAAGAAGGGTGCCCTTGCCGCTGCCCGCCAGGGCGACCGTGCCAATCCGTACCGCGAGTCTTCCGGTTCCCAGTTCTACATCGTCCAGAATGAGGCGGCCTGCGCCCAGCTGGATGGCGCTTACACCGTTTTCGGTCAGACAGTCAGCGGCCTCGATGTCATCGACAAGATCGCCGCGGTCAAGACCAATGCCCGCGACCTCCCGCTCAAACCGGTTGAGATTGTGGAAATCAAGCTGGTGGAAGAGTAGTACGGCACAGAAATTGCAATAATTTTAACCGAATAGTTTTTCATAGGTTAAAATTAGGTTAGAATTGCAAAGCGGCCCCCGATGTGAATCGAGGGCCGTATTTGTTTAGCGGGCGTTGAACCAGTATTCGTCCTGGATGGCGCCGGTGTGGATGTTATGGACGCTGATGTGCAGCCGGCGGCCTTCCACACGGCCTTCGATGACCGTCGGGAATTTCACCTCATCCCTCCATTCCGGTCCGCCACCGACCAGATGACCCCATTTGCGCGTGCCGTCCGGGGCGTCATAGCGGTAGGTGTGCATGTGCGCGGTGACGATCAGCTGACACTTCGCCTTTTGCAGGAGCGGGGTCCAAAGCTTGGCGCAGGTGCGCTGCCAGTAGGCGAAATCCGCCGAATACCGTGGATCCTTGTCGGCAGGCGCGACGTCGCCGGGGTTATGTGTCGGGTCGTCGTCGAATAAGGGAATGTGGCAGAAAGCCACCAGGAAGGGCGCCGTGGCGATCTCTTTCTTTTTCAGGGCGTCCCGGAGCCAGTCGACCTGCGCCTCACGGTAAGCCTCGCTGTTGAACAGGCCGGCGAAGAGGGGATTGGTGTCCCGTTTGTCCTCGGCCGTGTCGAGGCCGATCATTGCGATGTCTCCCATCCGTACGGCGAAATTACGCCCCAGGTCCCAGTCGCGCGAGATGCGCTCTTCGGGTTGGCGCCACATCCACAGGCGCTCGAAATGACGGTTGGCCATGCCTCGCGAGTCGTGGTTGCCGGGAGCGAAGAGATATGGGATCTCGGAAGCGTAGTCCTTGCGTGTGATGGGCGGATCCAGGAAGATGCGCACCTGGCTGTCGATGCGTTCCTCGCAGTTGGTCGCATCCCCGTTCCATACCACGCAGGAAGGTGCGAGGGCGGCGATCTTCTCCGTCAGTTTGTCAAAGGTGTCGAAATGCGCATGCGTATCGTTCACGACGCAGAAATGACCTTCGGCACCTTTGCCGGCCGTGACGAAAGAGTATACGCGCGGGTCTTCCTCGTTCCCGGTGATCTTCATCGAATAACCTGCCTTGTACTGGATGCGGTCGGCTCCGATACGGTAATAATAGCGCGTGGCGGGTTTGAGCCCGGTCACACGGATTTGCTGTACACGGTCGTTCAGGTCGGTCACGCGGTATCCGCCGCACTTGACCTTGCGGGCGCCGGCCATATCCGGACGGTCGGATATGAGGACATAGCCGTTGGCCCAGTCGTTGACGGCAAAGGCGACGCCGATGCTTTCCGAAGCGTAGTTCTGCAGCATCGGTGCGGAGGCGATCAGGCGCCCGGAGGCGCTTTGCTCCCCATCCGGAGCCTGGGCGCTTTCTTTTATTCCTTCAGCGGAGAGCATTTCCGGCGCAATCACGGTGGCGGCGGTGAGCGCCGCTGAATTCTTCAAAAACTCTCTTCTATCCATATCGGTTCATTTCTCTTTCTAACAAAGATAGCGATTTCCAGATTTGGAAAAAAACAGGAGTGTGGTTAAATTCGTGGAAGATACGCCCAAGTGATGAAAAAGTTCCCCCTCTACCTCCAGATCCTGACAGCCCTGGTGCTCGGCATCGCCGCCGGCTGCCTCTGGCCAGGCGTAGCGGACTATGTCGACTGGATCGGTACGCTATTCATGAATGCCCTCGGACTGCTGATCGTCCCGATCATCTTCTTCTCTATCTCGACCAGTGTCGCGCGCATCTCCGGAGGCGGGGGAGAGGCGCTGAAAAGGCTGGGGGGCAAGACGGTGGGTTGGTATCTGCTGACGATGGCCCTTGCCGTCGTGACCGGCGTGCTGCTGGTCTATGTGATCAAACCCGGAGCGGGCGGACTGGCCGGGGCGGCACTCCAGGAAGTCCCCGATCCCGTGACCCATACCAGCGTCAAAGACATCGTGACGGGTTTCATCCCGTCCAATTTCATCGCAGCCCTGGGACGCAACAACACCCTCCCCGTCATCTTCCTTTCACTGGTCATCGGCTTCTTCGTGACCCGCATTTCTCCGGAGGGGCAGGCGTCTATGCTGGGTTTCCTGAACGGCGGATACGAACTGACGATGAAAGTCACGGGCTGGATCCTGAAATTTGCCCCGCTGGGTATTTTTGCCGTGGTTGCGGTCCAGTTCGCCAAGATCGGCGATGTCTGGGGGATGCTGAAGGGGATGCTGCTGTATGTCCTGACGGTCGCGGCGGGCCTGGCGTTCCAGACTTTCGTGACGCTGCCCCTGCTGCTTCGTTTCGTAGGGAAAGTGCGTCCCGGGCAGCATCTGCGCAACATGGGCGTCCCGCTGCTGACCGCTTTCTCCACGGCGTCGTCCGGTGCGACCATCCCCTTTACCCTGGAAGCGGTGGAAAAGAGGGATGGGGTTTCGAAAGGCATTACGCAGTTCGTGGTGTCGCTGGGCGCGACTATCAACATGAACGGAGCTGCGCTGCTGGAGTGTGTGGCGGTCATTTTCGTAGCGCAGGTCTACGGGGTGCAGCTGACCCTGCTCCAGACCCTGCTTATTTCGCTGACTTCCGTCCTTTGCGCCATCGGCTCGGCCGGCATCCCGATGTCGGCGATGGTGATGATGGCGATCATCCTGAGCGCCGTGGGGCTGCCCGTGGAAGGGATCGGGCTGGTGATCGGCGTGGACCGCATCCTGGATATGCTGCGCACGGCTGTCAATGTCTATGGCGATACCTGCGTGGCTGTGCTGGTTGCCAAGAGCGAGGGAGAAACGCTGCCGATCGACCGATAAAATAAGGCCGGCCCCATCGGGACCGGCCTGACATTTTCCAGACGATTCAGATTAGAATGCGTAGCGGAGGCCGAGGGCCGCGCCGGTGTAATATCCGTGGAAACCGTCCACGAAGTTGAACCAAGGACGCCAGTCAAGGGAGATCTGGAGCGGGAAGTTGAAGGTATACTCCAAGCCTACCTGTCCGACAAGGCCGGCGTGCAGGACATTCTCTCCAGGCCATGTGGCAACGAAAACGCCGGGACCCGCATAGAAATTGAGGGGTCCGATGGGGGCGATGTTGAAGTCGTAGATGGCGGTCAGATCCACAAATTTGTCGAACAGACCGGCGTCAAACTCGAAGAAGCCGGGACCGGCATTGTGCTGATAGGAAAGTTCGGCACCGTAGGTGGCACGGATACCGAGGGCCTTCGGCTGGGCGGAGGCGACAGCTGCGAAGCAAAGGACCGCAACTGCGATGGCGATAACTTTTTTCATTTTTAAGAATGTTTTTGGTTTCACGTTCTTATTGCAAATATAAGAAAAAATGAAAAACTGCCTACATTTCAAAAAAGAATGGTACCTTTATACTATCTTGAATGAATATATGCAGAAATGAGACTGATGAAAAACCTGAAGATTCTGATTCCTTTCCTGATCGTTTTCATCTCTTGCGCGGTAACGACTTGCAAGACACCGGCCGGAGAGGAACCCCAGGCTTCCTTGAAAGATGTGGAATTCGCCGTTCCGGCAAGTATTTCGTTGGAGAAAGGGACGCAGACAATGGATTTCCGGGTGCAGTTCCAAAAGGCGCCGCTCGCGAGTGACCAGATCGTGCTTGCCTCCGGCGGCGATAAGAGGACCTGCCCCATTCTAGAGACTTCCGTCACGAAGTTTACCATATCGATCAAGGACTTGTGGAATGGATTTCTGATGGACGGCCCCTATACGGTATCCCTCCGCCGCGGATCTGAGGAAGTGGTTAAGGGAACGATGACGGTCAGCGTCGTGATTCCCGGCGACGGCGTCGAGCCGGCTTCCGGAAGTACGGTGTATGGCCTCGTGGCCTGTGACGGCGCCCCGCTGGCCGGGGTGGCGGTTTCGGATGGATTCGAGGTCGTGAAGACCGACGCGAAGGGCGTCTATCAGCTTTCATCCAAAAAGAAACATGGCTATGTGTTCGTCTCCCTGCCTTCCGGATATGAGGCTCCTTCCGACGGTGTCCGGCCGTTGCTGTATAAGCAGACAGCCAAAGCCTCGACCGTTGTCGAGCGCATCGATTTCTCTTTGAAGAAGGTTTCCGGTCAGGACAGGCACACGATGCTTGTCTTCGGCGACATCCATCTGGCCAACCGCAACGAAGACAACAAGCAGTTCAACGAATTCGTCAAGGATGTCAATACGTACACTGCCGCACATGCGGGCGACAAGATTTATGCCTTGACGCTGGGCGACATGACCTGGGATTTGTATTGGAAGGACAACAAGTATGGTTTTGCCGAATACCTTGCGGACGCCAATGCCATCAAGGGAATCCAGATCTTCCATACCATCGGAAACCATGACCACAGCATGTATTCCATGGGGGATTTCGACACCGTCACCGAATACAAGAAGATGGTTGCGCCGACCTATTATTCCTTCAATATCGGGAAGGTCCACTATGTCGTGCTGGATGACATCGAGTGTACCAATTCGACGCCCGCCTCCGGCCGTACGGACGGCGCTTACACCCGCACCTACAATTGCACGCTGGTCAGCGAACAGTTCGAGTGGCTCAAGAAAGATCTCGCCCTTGTACCGAAATCCACGCCGGTCGTCGTGACGATGCATGCGCCTCTCTATACCGCCGCCGGCGGTTACAGCCTGTCACCCGCCGCCCAGTTTGAGTCGACCTTCGCCGGCTTCGAACAGGTGCAGGTCTTCACCGGCCATACGCACAAGGTTTATAATGTGGACCGCATGTCCAGCCATCACATTTTCGAGCACAATGCAGGAGCGGTCTGCGCCACCTGGTGGTGGAGCGCGCATCTTACCCCCGGCGTACACATCAGCACGGACGGGGCTCCCGGAGGCTACACGGTCGTGGACATCAACGGCACCTCATTAAAGTGGGTGTACAAGGCCACGGGCTATGATGCCTCTTACCAGTTCCGCTCTTATGACCGTAACCGGATAGAGATTACGGCGGACAAATATGTCCAGAGAGGGAACGCCGCACACAAGGAAGCCCTCTCCCGATACACGTCTTCCTGGTCTTCGGTCAGCGGAGACAATTATGTCTATCTCAATATTTGGAATTACGACCCCTCGTGGAAGATCGAGGTCACGGAGAACGGCGCTCCTTTGACGGTCTCGCAACTCACTGCCGAGTATGATCCGCTCCACATCATCGCCTATACGGCCAAGAGGCTGGATTCCAATGTCTCTTTGTCCGATGGTGGCGGGATTAATTTCGAGACCGGCACCAACACCCATATGTTCCGCGTCAAGGCCTCTTCCGCGACCAGTACCCTCGAGATCAAGGTCACGGACCGTTTCGGCAATGTATCCACGGAGTCGATGAAGCGGCCGAAGGAGTTCTCTACAGACAGCTATAAGCGATAATCTATCACATACTATTAACCAATAACAATGTAATCATGCGTTATCTCAAACACGTTTTCGCCTTCCTGGTCCTGGCCCTGGGATTCTCATTGTCCCTGGCCGCCCAGACCCGGGAAGTGTCGGGTCGCGTGCTCGACCCGGGCGGAGAGCCCCTTATCGGAGCCGCCGTGCTCCTTTCAGGGACGACTTCCGGCGATGTGACTGACCTGGACGGCGCGTTCAGTATGAAAGTGCCTGCCGGAACCGTTACGCTGGAGATTTCCTGCCTTGGCTACAACGGCGCGACTGTCACGGTACCCGCTACGCAGAACCAGGTCACCGTTGTGCTCGAGGAAGACAAGATGGTCCTCGATGAGACGGTCGTCATCGGTTACGGCACCCAAAAGAAGGTCAACCTTACCGGTGCCGTCGCCGTCGTCGAAAGCAAGGAATTGGAAGACCGTACGGCACACAACCTGAACAATATGCTCCAAGGTGCCGTCGCCGGTCTCAACATCACGACTTCGGCCGGTAACCCGGGCTCTTCGGGAAGTCTCAACATCCGTGGTATCACTTCGATCAACTCGGCCGACCCGCTTGTACTCATCGACGGGGTTGAGGAGGATATCTCCCGCGTCAATCCCAACGACGTGGCCAACATTTCCGTCATTAAGGATGCTTCCGCGGCCGCGATCTACGGTGCGCGCGCTGCCTATGGCGTCATCCTGATCACGACGAAGTCCGGTTCCGAAAAAGGCGGCAAGGCTACGGTCCGCTACAGCGGGCGCTGGGGCTGGGAAGAGCCGACCGTCTCGACCGATTTCGAGACCCGCGGCTATTGGTCCGTCTATACGGTGGACAAGTTCTGGATGGCTGATGCCGGCAAGAAGTACACCACCTACAACGATCACGACATGGCCGAACTCCTCGCCCGCGTCAATGACAAGGTGGAGGATCCGTCCCGTCCCTGGATCGTCGAGGAAGTGCGCAACGGCCGCAAGCAGTGGGTATACTACTGCAACACGGACTGGTATCATGAGCTCTACAACGACCGCCATCCCGTCCAGCAGCACAACGTCTCCGTCACCGGCGGCAACAAGGAAGTGAAGTACTACTTCTCTGCCGGTTACGACAAGCAGGTCGGTGTCATCAAACTCACTCCGGACGTATTCAGGAAATACAATCTGCGTGCGAAGATCGACGCCGCCCTCAACAAGTATATGCGGCTTTCGAACAACACGGCGTTCTTCAGCTCGACGTATGACTACCCGGGCGGAAGTTCCATCCAGGATTCCTTCGCCTATGCCGCCCGCCACGCCCTGGCTTCTTATCCGCTGAAGAACCCGGACGGCAGCTGGGTGTATGGTACGCCGATGATTTCAGGCAATTACAACGTCGCGAACGGCCGCCACATCGTGTTCGGCAACGGAAAGCACACGAACCAGCAGGTCCGCAGCGATTTCTCCAACACGACCGAACTCAAGGTCACGCCCTTCCAGGACCTGGTCCTGACGGCCAATTATACCTACCGTCTCTACCAGAACCGCGACTATCACCGTTCCAACCATATCGATTTCCGCCGTTATCCCGGAGCTGAAATCGAGGAGTACACGATCGGCGCAGGCCTGGATGAACTCTCACAGACGGTCAATACTTACCAGCGGCACTCGGCCAACTTCTTCGGTAATTATGAGCATACCTGGGCCGATGCCCATCACTTCTCCGCTACGGCGGGTATGAACATGGAATACTGGCGCAGCAAGAACCTGACCGGCAGTGGCCAGAATCTGCTCAGCGAAACCTTGCTTGACCTGGACCTCGTAGGTCCCGACGCACAGGGAGCTACCATCATGGAAGTGTCCGGCGGCCAGAACCAGTATGCCATCATGGGCTTCTTCGGCCGTCTGAATTATGACTTCAAGGGGCGCTACCTCCTTGAACTGTCCGGCCGTTATGATGGTACTTCCCGTTTCCAGCGGGGTCATCGCTGGGGGTTCTTTCCTTCGGCTTCCGTTGGATGGCGCATCAGTGAGGAGCCTTTCTTCCAGCCGCTGCGCGGGGCCATCGACAACCTCAAGTTACGTGCATCTTATGGTAATCTGGGCAACCAGGTAGTGCGTACCTCTTCCGGCGCCCAGAACTACTTCGCTTACCTGCGTACGATCAGCATCAATGATTTCGCCGGTTACAGTTTCGGAGAAAGCTCCACGATGTCCAAATATGCGACGCTGAGCAATCCCGTGGATGCTGCCCTGACCTGGGAGACGGCCGAACAGTACAACATCGGTCTCGATCTGGGCATGTTCAACAACCGGCTGACCTTCACGGGTGAAGTCTATCGCCGTAATACCCTCAACATGCTCACGACTGGTCCCGACCTTCCTGCCGTCTATGGTGCCGATTCGCCCAAGACCAATGCGGCGGACCTGAAGACCGAAGGTTACGAACTGTCCCTGGGCTGGCGCGACCAGTTCACACTGGCAGGTCATCCTTTCGGTTATCACCTGAGGGGCAACCTGAGCGACTTCCGGACCATCATCACCCGCTTCGACAACCCGACCAAGTCCTTGGCGATGAGCTACTATGAGGGCATGCGCTACGGTGAGATCTGGGGCTACGTGGTCGACGGTCTGTTCAAGACCGATGAAGAGGCGAAGGATTACACGACCAACGTCCTCGACTGCTCGATGATCAACGGGCGTATGACCGGCGGATTCAGGGCCGGCGACCTGCGCTTCGTAGACCTGGACAACGACGGAAAAGGTGAGACGGTCAATACCCTCAGCACCGGTGCCAATACCGTGGACAGCCCGGGTGACCGCAAGATCATCGGAAATGCCCTGCCGAGCCTCCAGTATGGTTTCACATTCGGCTTTGACTGGCTGGGCTTCGACGTGTCCGCCTTCTTCCAGGGCACGGGTAACCATTATTGGTATCCCGCCGGCATGAACTACATGTTCTGGGGCCCCTACAGCTATTCCTACGTCTCCTTCCTGCAGCGCGACTTCATCCAGCGCTGCTGGTCCGAGGAGAATCCGGATGCCTACTTCCCGCGCCCGCGCTCCTATTCCGCCACCGGCGGTGAACTGGCCCGGGTCAACACCCGCTACCTGCAGAACATCCGCTACCTGCGTTTCAAGAACCTGACGGTCGGTTATACCCTGCCCTCGGTCGCGACGCGTAAGGTCGGCATCGACAAGGTGCGCCTCTATTTCTCCGGTGAGAACCTGGCTTACTGGTCTCCGCTGAAGGCCAACACCCGGTATCTGGATCCTGAATCAGCCTATACCCGTGACAGCGGTAGTGCAGCCGCCCAGGACCACATCAGCTATCCTTGGCAGCGCACACTGATGTTCGGCATCGACGTCACGTTTTAATCAAAGGAGGAACGCATTATGAAAAGATATTTTCTGATCCCTTTCATCGCGGTTGCTCTGGGCCTGACGGCCTGTGACATCAAAGTTGAGGAGTACCTCGACCGCACACCGCTCTCCACGATTTCCCCTGAAAACTATTTCCGCACGGAGACCGATCTCCAGCTGTTCTCCAATACGTTCTACAACAACCTGTTGCCCAAGGAACCGTTCTCGGAACAGAGCGACCATTACCTCAACCTCAATCTCGCCGCTTTCCTGCGTGGCGGCAACGACCGCACCGTGCCGATTTCCGGCGGTGGCTGGAGCTGGGGTGACCTGCGCAAGATGAACACCTTGCTGGGTAACATCGACAAATGCGACGACGAGGCTGCTGTCATCAAGTATACGGCGCTGACCCGCTTCTTCCGTGCATACTTCTACTTTGAGAAGGTCAAACGCTTCGGCGATGTGCCGTGGATCGACCACGAGGTGGACAACACCGACACCGAGACGCTCTATGCGGCCCGCGACTCCCGCGAGCTTGTGATGCAGCATATGATCGAGGACCTCGACTATGCCATCGAGAACCTGCCTGCGTCGGTGAGCACCTATCGGCTCAACAAATGGACGGCCCTGGCCCTGAAGGCGCGCGTCTGCCTCTTCGAAGGTACCTTCCGCAAATACCATGATCCGTCTTCGCATCCCGGGATGTATGTCGAACCGCTGCCCGCTGATGCCAAGAGCGCATCCTGGTATCTGCAGCAGGCTGCCGATGCCGCCGGACGCATCATGCTCGAAGGGCCCTATAAACTGGCTTCCGACTACCGGATGCTTTTCGCCCAGCCCAATGCGGACGCCGGCGAGTACATCCTGGCGATCAAGAATGACCAGTCCCTGGCGATCTTCAACAACTGCACCGCTTACGCTACGATGCCGACCCAAGGTTGTCCTGGCCTCACGAAGAAATTCGTGGACAGTTTCCTGATGGCTGACGGTTCCCGTTTCACGGACCGGGAAGGCTGGCAGACGATGCAGTTCGTCGATGAGTTGACGGGCCGCGACCCGCGCCTTGCGATGGTCTGCGTGTCGCCGGGCTATATCCGTCTTGGTACGACGGAGGTCGCCGCTCCGGATTTTGGCTGCAGTGTGACCGGATACCAGGTGGCCAAGTTTGTCATGGACGCCACCCTGCCCGGCGTGGGCCGTGTCGACATGTCCTTCAACGACATGCCGGTCTTCCGCCTCGGAGAAGTCTATCTCAACTATGCGGAGGCATTGGCTGAACTGGGCACCTTGACCCAGAGTGACCTTGACCGCTCCGTCAACCTGCTGCGCGACCGCGTCGGTATGCCGCATCTCGATCTGGAAGCGGCAAACGCTAACCCCGACTGGTATCTTTGCTCGGCCGAATACGGCTACAAGAACGTATCCGGCGCCAACAAGGGCGTGATCCTGGAAATCCGCCGCGAACGCGGTGTCGAGCTCTGCCAGGAAGGCTTCCGCCTTGCCGACCTGGTCCGCTGGCGCGAAGGAGACTGCATCAGCCAGACCTTCCACGGAGTCTATTTCCCCGGTCCGGGTGAGTATGACCTTACCGGTGACGGGAAGCCCGATATCCGGCTTTACGTCGGCTCCAAGCCTGCGACGAACGACCTCGTCAATATCGAAATCGGATCGGATACGGGCGTGATCCTCAGCGAGGGCGAATCCGGCTATCTCGATCACCACAAGAACATTGCGCACGTCTTCGATGAGAGCCGCGATTACTTCTATCCCATCCCGACCAAGGAAAGGAGTCTCAATCCCAACCTGAAGCAGAATCCGGGATGGAAGGACGGTCTTGACTACTAATGATTAAAACGATGCAGATTATGAGAATCACACATCATATCACTTGTGCCCTGGCCGGACTCCTGGCCCTGGCGTCCGTCCTGACCGGATGCAAGCAGGAGCCGGTCGAGAAGCTGGCCCAGGCTGTCCTGCCTTCCGAGCAGCTCCTGAATTTCGAGGCGGTTTCCGCCCCGGAGCAGGTCATCAACGTCTATTCGGACGGTTCGTGGATGGCCGATGTAGACCAGGAATGGATCACGGTGACCCCGATGTCCGGCAAGGGACCGATGGAAGTTACCGTCAGCGTGACCGACAATCTTGTCGGCGGTGTTGTCAACATGCCCCGAAAGGGTCAGATCATCTTCCGCGGCGCCTCTGTCGAGAGGCAGGGGACCCTTACGGTCAAACAGGCCGGCGATACCTATATGGGTGTTCCCGAACTGACCGTAACCCAGGTCATCGCCCTGGATGACGAGGATGTGGCCAAGATCGTCGGCGCCACTGTCGCGGCCGTAACGACTTCCGGCTTTGTCCTGACGGACGGGGCCGCCAACATCTATGTCCAAGGGGCGCGTGAGGTTGCCGTGGGTGACCGTGTTACGGTCAACGGCGCCCGTGCCACCTTCAAGGGTGTGCCTTCCTTCCTCGTAGATGAGGTAAACGTCCTTTCGTCCGGCACCATGGATTATCCCGAAGCGCCCGACATGACGGACAACATCATCGCTTACGACGGTAAGTCGGTACAGTTCGTCAAACTCCGCGGATCGCTGGTCAGCGGCAAGATTTCCATCTTCCCGGCTACGGTCCAGGTCGTGGATGCGCCCGAATCTCTCGGACTTGCCGCAGTGGATCTCCACAAAGTGGTCCTGACCGGATATGCGGTCGGTCTGGCCGGCACTACCGGTTACCTGGTCGTCACGTCCTTCGAGGACAAAGGCAAGGATGAGACCCTGATCCCTTATCCGATCAAGTGGCGCGTCCGCACCGATGATATCAACTATACGACGGAATCCTTCGCTTCCACCGGCAAGATCGATCCGGTCCAGGGTCTGGGTTACATCACTTATGTGCCCTTCGACCTGGCATCGAGCGACATGAACCAGAAATATGCGCTGGATGTATCCGACAAGAGTCCCCGTGTCACCGGCCCCTGGCCGGGCGACTACTGGCTCTTCTACGGCAGCGGCGAAATCAAGGCCGGATCGGAGGTGCATATCGCCTTTGAAACCCGTACCTCCGCCACCGGCCACAAGTTCTGGTTGCTGGAGTTCCTCGATGGAGAAGAATGGAAGCCTGTCAGCGAGACCTTTACGACCACGGAACCGGGCGATGAGATCACCTACTCGCACATCATGAACGCAGACGGTGCCACCAATGTAGGCATTGACTACATCGTCAAGTATCGCAAGAATACGGAACACGCCCAGTTCCGCTTCCGCTGCATGGCCAACTGGCAGGCCAACGGAGCAGGCAAGTTGGCCGCCCGTAACGGCGGTACCGCCCGACTGTCGGTCACCGACAAGGCTGATGAGACCTACCAGCCCAAGATCGAGATCATCAAGGAAGGCAACGGTATCGAGAAGGATCCCGTCTATGCGGACATCCAGGTCTCTACGGACCTGCTGACCTTCAACGGTACGCCCGGCGGTCCCAAGAACCTGACCATTACCTCCGACCATGACTTCACTATCTCGACGAACGAGGAATGGCTGAGCCTCGATGCCGAAGGCGGTCTTGCCGGAGAGGAAACGGTCATTGCCGTGACCTGCGCCGAAAGTGAACTGCCGGAACTGCGGGAAGGGCGGATCAAGATCGTTTCCGAGGATACGGAAGTGATCGTCAAGGTCGTCCAGAGCGCCGCGGGCCAGATCTTGGATCCGTTCATCAGCCTGTCGGGCGGAAATGCGATCCGGGTCGGCGAGAAAGCGGGAGAGACCTCTGTCCGTGTCCAGACCAACCTGGACGTAGTCTCATTCGTGAGTGATGCTTCCTGGATCACGGTCACTCCGCTCAGGACCCGCGCCTTGGTCGAGTGGAGGGATTATGTCCTGACCTACGAGGCCAACGAAGTGGAAGCCGAGCGTACCGGCACGGTCCGTTTCTTCAACGAAGCCGCCAACCAGGAAGCTGTCTTGACGGTCACGCAGGCCCCTGCCCCGCCGTCGAGCGTCTATTTCCAGGATGACTTCAGCTGGCTGCAGCCGTATGTGACGGCCTATCTGGCGCAGGATCCGAGTGCCACCCATGCTACGATGGATCCTGTCGGATCCCAGTTGTCTTCCCACACCCAACCCAATATCTGGAACCTTGCTGAGATGGCGGCCACGCTGGGTGCTGATCTGGAGAATCGCGGCTATGTTGATCTGAACAAGAGTGCCAAGACGCTTTACTTGCAGGAATGCTACTTCAAGATGGGTGCGGGCAAGAAGCAGACCGGTCTCCAGCTACCGCCCCAGAAGTTTGAGGGTGACACGCCGGCCAATGTGGAACTGTCCTTCGACTGGTGCGCCCATATGGGTGGTTCCGGTGCCGTGGACAATGTGACCATTACGGTTGAACTGACCGGTCCCGGCGTCTGTGCAGACAGCGAGACCGCGCTGAGCCTTCCGTTCAGCTCCATCCAGGAGACGGGGCAGATGTTCTGGCAGCACGCTTCCGTAATCCTGGTGGGTGTAACCAAGGACACCCGGATCAAGATCCGTCCGACCAATATGGGCAATAAGCCCGATTATCAGCGCTGGCACCTGGACAACATCAAACTTGAGAAGTCCGAATATGTGCCGGTGACCAAGGCCGCCTTCCCGGTTGTCTGGTCCTTCAAGGATCCTTCGGAACTGACCGAGGGGGTGGATTACCATGTCGAGAATCCGACCGGCTCCTTCGTGATGTCCGACACGCACGAGGGTAAGATGAGCGTCGTCCGTTTCGGTGATGCCCCGGCCAGTGCGCCGACCTACAAGACCGACACGCCGCTGGGCACCCGTCTGCTCCACTACGGAATGTATAAGGATGATTATTGGCTCTTCGAGGTCGCCAATGTGAAGAATCCGGCCGGAACCTATACAATCGGTTATGGCGCCTGTTCTTCTGCCGCCGGTCCGAAGTTTTTCGCCTTGGAGTATTCGCTGGATGGCGGAGCGACCTGGACGGGAATCAATACCAAAACGGTCAGCGAAGCCTGGAAGGACGGTTCGAACGCACGGGATGTGACTTATACTTATGGTTTGTCGTATGAATCCAATACTGCGAACGAGGTCTATGCTGTCACGGAATCCTTCCATCTGGATGCCGTTACGACTTATTCCACGCTAATGATCCGTGCCCGGGTTGCTGACACGATGAAATTGGACCGCAAGGCGGAGATGACCAGCCCGTCCCACGGCGGCACCAACCGCATCGGCAACCGCGCCGAGATCCAGTTTGTGGCCGACTAGGATAGTCTTGTCCATACCTGTACAATGCAAGCGTCTGTTTTTCAGGCGCTTGCATTTTTCCATTGTCCATATCCGGACCATGGTTTTACCCGGATGTCGCCGTATCTTTGTATCGTGACAAAGTCAAAACATCACGATATGAAAAAAGTGTTTTTCCTCCTGGCTGCCGCAGTGACACTGGTCGCCGCGTGTGGCCCCAAGCCGGCCAAGACCGCCGGTATCAACTATGCCTACATGGATACGACCGCGCGTCCGGGCGATGACTTCGCCCGCTTCGCCACCGGCCATTGGGGAGACTTCAACCCCCAGCCGCCGGAGTATCCGATGTGGGGTACCACGATGAAGGTTGTCGATGACAATGTCAAGACCCTCGCCGCCCTGATCCAGGACATCGCCGCCCAGGATAACGAGAAGGGGAGTGTCGCCCAGAAGATCGGAGACCTTTACAATATGATGATGGACTCCACCCGGCTCAACGCCGACGGCGCCGCGCCGCTCAAGGCCCTGATCGCCGAAGTGGATGCCATCGGCACGCGGGAAGACTTCCTGAAGTACCTCGCCACGGAGCACAACAACCTCTTCTTCTCGATGTTCGTGTCTGCGGACGAGAAAGATGCAGACAACAACATCGTCTGCATTTCCCAGAGCGGCCTGTCGATGGGTAACCGCGACTATTATCTCTCCGACGATCCCCAGAACGTGCATGCCCGCGAACTGATGAAGGAACACATGAAGAACCTCTTCGTCCTTACGGGTTATCCGGAGGAGGATGCCGCGGCCAAGGTCGCCCGCATCTGGGAGATCGAGGAGATGATCGCCGTGCCGTATTATTCCAAGGAGCGCCAGCGCATCCCGGAAGAGAACTACCACAAGGTCAGCGTCGATTCGCTGGTTGAAATCTGCGGCGGTTTCCCCTGGAAGCAGTACCTGAAGGACTATCGTTATGACAGGACCGAAGTCGTGGACCTGGGCCAGCCGGAACCGGTCGCCAAGTCCTGCGAACTGCTGATGAACCTGCCGCTGGAAGACCTCAAGACCGCTTATACCTGGCGCCTGATCAATTCCTACTCCGGCGTGCTTTCCGACGATTTCTCGGATGAGAATTTCGACTACAGCCGCAAGATGTTCGGCGCACAGGAGAAGACGCCCCGCTGGAAGAATGCCGAGAGCGTGGCGGAGGGTCTCATGTCCGACGCCATCGGCCAGCTTTATGTCGAAAGATATTTTCCGAAGGCTGCGAAAGATGAGATGCTCGAACTGATCGAAAACCTGCGCAAGTCCCTGGCCGAGCGCATCAAGGCCCAGGAATGGATGAGCGACGAGACCAAGGCGACCGCTCTGGATAAACTGGCGGCTTACAAGGTGAAAGTCGGTTATCCGGACAAGTGGGATGACCTGAGCGGCCTGGTGGTGGATCCCTCCAAGTCCATCATCGAGAACCTGCGCGTCGCCAGGAAGTTCTACTGGGACCTCGACTATAATAAGCATTATGACAAGCCCGTGGACAAGAGCGAGTGGGAGATGCCGGCCCAGATGGTCAACGCTTACTACAACCCCACGAACAATGAGATCGTGTTCCCGGCAGGATTCCTCCAGCCGCCGCTCTTCGATCTCAATGCGGATGCGGCTGCCAATTACGGTTCCATCGGCGTGGTGATCGGCCATGAGATGACCCATGGTTTCGACGACCAGGGCCGCCTGTACGACAAGACGGGCAACCTCAACGAATGGTGGAGCGAGGCGGATGCCGAAGCATTCAAGAAGCCTTGCGATGCGATGGCCGAATACTTCAGCAGCCTGTGGGTGATTCCCGGCGAACTCAAGGCCAACGGCGCCCTTTGCCTGGGTGAGAACATCGCGGACCACGGTGGCCTGAATGTCGCCTACAATGCCTTCCAGATGTGGCAGAAGAAGCACGGCCGCCTCGCTGACGACAACGGCTTCACGCCCGAGCAGCGTTTCTTCCTTTCCTATGCCAACGTCTGGGCGGGAACCGCTTCCGACGAGATCCTCCGCTACCTGACGATGATGGATGTGCATTCCGTCGACCGTCTCCGTATCAACGGCGCCCTGGCCCAGTGCGACTACTGGTACGACGCCTTCGATATCCAGCCCGGCGACAGCCTGTATGTCGCTCCCGAGAACCGTGTAAAGGTCTGGTAATATGATTGACTGGCATTTTTTCTGGAAACTGTGCGTGGGTGCGGTCCCCTGGCTGCTCCTGCTCGTGATAGCCTTGTTTCTGATGACTAACTTAAAAAGTGAAAAGACCATGAAAAAGAGATTGTACAAGAGCAACACCGAGAAAAAGCTTGGTGGCGTCTGCGGCGGCATCGCCGAGTATTTCGACATCGATCCCACGATCGTCCGTCTGGCCTGGCTGGTTGCGGTCTTCTGCGCCGGCGGTGGCCTGATCGCCTACATCATCGCTTACATCGTGATTCCGAAGGAACCGGTCAAGATGATATCCAACGAATAGTTGTATATTTGCAGTGGAATGACTGCAAGACAACTATCCGCATTGACAGCGACGGCCTTGCTCCTGAGCTCTTGCTCAAGGGCAAGGTCGCTTGTTGATGCGCTCTCTGCCATTCCGACGCAGACCCTGGTCGTGACTGTCCTGGCGGCGCTCGCCTTTCAGTTGCTGGCCCTTGCGGTCATCATCCTGCTGTACCGGCGCACACTGCTGCGCCTGGAGTCACGGGTACGGGCCTTGGATACAGTGATTCAGGCTAAGGAAAGCGAGATCCGGGAGGGAGAGCAGGACCGGGAGGAACTTCGGACCGTGTTGATCGACCGCGATCCTTTCGTCGCCGCCTTGCACGAGAAACCCCGGTATCTGCAAGATGCCGATTGGGAACGGCTGGAGGGTATCCTGGATACGGTCTGCGACCGTTTTCCTTCCCGTCTGCGGGAGCGTTGGCCTGAGATGACCCAGGCCGAGCTGCGCACTGCCGTGCTGCTGCGCTATCATTTCTCCGGGCAGCAGATGGCGGCCATGATGGGCATCTCCCCCGCCTCCGTCACCAAGGCGAAGCAGCGGCTCAAGGCCCGCCTGGGGCAAAAGGAGTATTCCTCCTTCTTCCAAGCCTTGAAGTAAGTTTCGTATATAGTTTCAACAATCAATCAGACAATGCAATACCGGAAAGACAAGTACGGAAATCCCCTCTCCATCCTCGGCTATGGCTGTATGCGTTTCAGCCGGAAGGGGAGCGGCGTCGATATAGAAAAGACCGAACAGGAACTGATGGCGGCCTATCGCGCAGGCGTGAATTATTTCGATACGGCCTACATCTATCCCGGCAGCGAGGCGGCGCTGGGTGAGATCCTCGACCGGAACGGCATCCGCGACAAGGTCCGCATCGCGGCCAAACTTCCGCAGTTCCTGGTCCGGAATTTTCCTGCGGTAGATAAGTTTTTCAACGAAGAGCTCTCCCGCCTCCGGACGGATTATGTCGATTATTACCTGATGCACCACATGACCGACATCGCTCAGTGGGAGCGCCTGAAGACCATGGGCATCCTGGACTGGATTGCTGCGAAAAAGGCCTCGGGCGCCATCCGGAACATCGGTTTTTCCTTCCACGGCAACTCGGATAATTTCATCAAGATCCTTGAAGATTACGACTGGGACTTCTGCCAGATCCAGTATAACTATGTGGATGAGATGTCGCAGGCGGGAGTGGCCGGCCTGAAGGCTGCGGCGGCGCGGGGCGTTCCCGTCATGATCATGGAACCGCTGCGCGGCGGGAAACTGGTCAACAAGCTTCCTGTCGAGGCCAATCGCCTGATTGCCGCGAATGGGAGGGGCTGGAGTGCGGCGGAATGGGCCTTGCGCTGGCTTTGGGACCAGCCTGAGGTCACGGTCGTGCTTTCCGGGATGAATTCCCTCGAGATGGTGGAAGAGAATGTCCGAATCGCTTCGGACGCTACGGAAGGGACGTTTACCGGGGAAGACCGTGCATTCCTCCGGCGGATCCAGGGCATCATCCGGGAGAAAGAGAAGGTAGGCTGTACGGGCTGCCGCTATTGCATGCCCTGCCCCAAGGGAGTGGACATCCCGGGCATCTTCGCAAGCTATAACATGATGTATACGGAATCCCGGTTCTCAGGGCGCAAGCATTATTTCCAGGCGGTCGCGCTGGCGGCAAAGCCTTCTTTCGCTTCCCAGTGCATCAAGTGCGGGAAATGCGAGCAGCATTGTCCGCAGGCGATCCCGATCCGGGAAAAATTGCAGGAAGCCGAGCGGGCATTGCTTCCATGGCCGATCAAGACTGCAGTCAAGATTGGGCGCAAGTTCATGCTGCGGGTGAAATAAACAAAGAAAGCAGGCCGTAAGCCTGCTTTCTTTGTGGAGCATAGCGGAATCGAACCGCTGACCTTTTGAATGCCATTCAAACGCTCTACCAACTGAGCTAATACCCCATTGGGACTGCAAATATACAACCTTTTTTTATATTTCCAACATCGTATCCCCTAAAATTGATGGATTCTGCTTTGGCGGCGCTTCCCCAGACGATCCACCAGCAGGGCAGCCACGACGTTTCCGTTGACATTGAGCAGCGTGGCGGGAATGTCGATCAGGAGGCCGATGGCAACGATGATACCCACCATGTCGGGCGGGAAGCCCATGACGGAGCAGATGAACACCTCTCCGGTCAGGCCGCCGCTCGGGACTGCGCTCAGCACCATGGCCTCCAGCAGCGCCACACCCAAGATGGCAAGCAGCGTACCCGCTCCGCTGACCGGGCGTCCGACCAGCGCCATCAGGAAGACGATTTTGAACACCGCACCCATCACGGAACCGTCCTTGTGGATGTTGGTACCTAGAGGAATCACCGACTCGGCAATCTCCGGCGCGGCGCCCATCCTGCGGGCCGCTGTCATCGCGACGGGCATGGTGGCGGCGCTGCTGACCGTACCGGCGGCCGTGGCCGAAGGTGCCCAGATATGGATCCAATAGTTCTTCAAGGCTTCCCAGCGACCTCTTCCGCGCCCTCCGGAGAGCCAGACATACAGGCTGTTGATGACAAAGAAGAAAAGCAGCGTCAGCGCCAGGTACAGCAGGAGGACCCGCAGATAACCGCCCAGCAGTAGGGTGCCTACGGATGCGATGGTATCGGCAAAGTAGCAGCCCAAGCCGACGGGCGCCAGTATCATCACCAGCGACACCATCTTCATCATCACGTCGGACCCGGACAGGATGAAACGTTCCATCGCCGCGCCTTTTTCTCCGACGGCTCCCACGGCATAGCCGAAGAGGGCCGAGAAGATGACCAGGGCCAGCATGTGTTCCTTGGAAAGCAACAGGCTGAAATCGGATGCCGTCAGGGCGCCGACGATGGCCTCAGCCATCGGGACCGTACCGTTGCCCGCCCCCTCCGGGAGCTTCGATGCGAAACTGTCCCACTCGGACGCGAGGACCAGCGGCACCCGCACCGTGCCCAGAAGACCGGCCAGGGCGGCGACCAGGGACATCCCCAGGAATACCGCCAGGATGGTGACGAGCGTCCTGCCCAGCATCCCGGATCCGCGCAGTTTGCAGATGGACGATGCCGTACTGAAGAACACCAGCGGCACGATCATCACGAAGATCAGGTTGAGGAACAAGGTTCCGACCGGCTTGACAGAATGCGCCGCTTCCGGCCACAGGGCTCCGCAGAGGGCGCCCAGGGAGATGCCGGCGAGCAAAGCCAGGGTAGCTCCGTAATTCTTCAGGAAGGTATTCATTCCGCCCATTCTTTATAAGGGTGACGTGCCAGATGTGAATTGTAATAGCGCCGGTCTCCGGTCACCTCCTCACCCAGCCAGTCCGGACGCCCGAACGTTTCATCAGGGGAGGATAGCTCCACTTCAGCCATGACCAGACCTTCGTTGTCGCCGTAGAATTCGTCCACTTCGAAGGTATGGCCGTCGAAAGGAACGAGGTAGCGCCGCTTGTCGATGACGGCCGTCACGCGCAGCTCCAGCAGCTGTTCTGCATCTGCGACCGGGATTTCAATCTCCCACTCGAAACGGCTCAGGCCGCCGTCCGCGCTGGGGCCTTTGATGGTCAGGTATGCCTTTTCATCGCGGATCCGCACGCGCACCGTCCGACCTCCGGCCTGGTTGATGTAGGCCTGGCGGATCCGGGTCGAGCTGACCGCACCGCTTTTAAAGTCCCCGCAAACCAGGAACTTGCGTTCTATCTCAAGGTTATTCATCGTCTTTCAAATGGGCCATGCTGAACTCGCAGCCGCAATAGCGCTGGTTGTAGAAGTCTTGTTCGCGGATGATTTCGTTCCGGCGCTCCTGCAAGCCGCCCTTGCGCCAGTTGCGGTCCCACCAGCAGACGCCTTCCGTTTCTTCACAAGCCTCCGCACCGGCCTGGCCTACCTGGTCCAGGCGTTTCCAGCGTGATGAGGCGAGGGTGGTCGTCAGGACCGTGAAACCGTGCTCCTGCGCATAGGCCGCCGCACGGTTCAGGCGGTAGCGGAAACAGGCGAGGCAGCGTTTCCCGCGTTCGGGTTCATCTTCCAGGCCCTGCACCGCGGCCCGCCAGGCTTCGTGGTCGTAATTGTCTTCGATGAAGGGAATGCCCCAGTGACGCGCGTAACGGGCGCACTCGTCCCGCCTGTGCTCATATTCCCCGCGGGGGTGGATGTTGGAGTTGGAATAGAAGATGACGGGCTCCACGCCCCCTTGCATCAAATATTCCACGATGGCGGACGAACAGGGTGCGCAGCATGCGTGCAGCAGGATCTGCCGCGCGCCTCCGGGCACTTCCCGTGCCACATTCCCCGGGTCCGTCTTCGTTTTCATTCCACGGTGTTGATGTCGATCAGGCCATTGAGCAGCGCATAAACTGTCAGACCGGCAACGGTCTTGATGCCGGTTTTCCGGGAGATGTTTTTGCGGTGCGAGATGACGGTGTGGATCGAGATGTTGTATTGGTCGGCAATCTCCTTGTTGAGCATACCTTTCGCCACGCTGACGAGGATCTCTTTCTCACGCTCGGAGAGTTCTTCGCGCTCGTGGGATTCCTCCTTGCGCTCCCTCTTGACAGCCTGCGGGTGCTCGATGTACCAGGCCATCGGGGTCAGGATGCGGTCTTCGACAAGCGTGTGGCACTCCAGGTCATGCTGGAGCCGGAACAGGAAGCGAAGGACCTGTCCGCGCAAGGCGTCGTCGCCCGTTTCCGGCAGGGTCTTCATCACCAGGTTCTTTAGGTCGCCGAGTTTCTCGTCGATGTTGCTGTGGTTATCGGCGAACTGCGAGATCGTGAAGTTTTTCGTATCCCGCCCGAACAGGAGGTCCTGGATGTAGGGGAGCACTTCTTCCTCCTCGAAGGCGAAATGTTTTTCGAGCTCGGCCTTATACTCGTTGAAGAAGCGCCAGATTACTTTTTGCTGTTTCTCGTTGAATGGGGTGATGAGGGTGCGGATCGACTGTTCCAGCCATACCAGTTCGGTGGTGAGGTATTTCTGGTGTGAATGCCGGATATACTTGACGACATCGGTGATCCGGCCGCGCAGGAGCGTCTCCGGGTCGGGTTTGTAGTCTTCGAAGGTATAGACGTTGCAGATGAGGCTGGTCGTCTCCGGATCCAGTCCGGCTTTTTCCGCGGCTTCCCCCAACGTGCTTTCACCGAAGCCCAGGCGTATGCCCAGCCGGTCCAGGACGTCCAGCAGCGACGGGTCCCGTTCGAGCATGCCTGCCAGTTTGGTCTGTGGGGAAAAAATAGGATTCTTTATTTTCATCGAAACAAATTTACGGATTTCTGCATAATTTTTGATGAAAATATTTGCGCGTATAATTTTTCTTTCTACCTTTGCAGTGTCCTATTGAACTAATACAGTAGTTTTATGCTGATTGAACTGAAAGGCGTCAACAAGACCTATGACAACGGACAGCCGCTCCATGTGCTGAAGGGGATCGATCTTTCCATAGACAAAGGAGAATTCGTTTCCATCATGGGCGCGTCCGGATCGGGCAAGTCGACCCTGCTCAACATACTGGGAATCCTGGATAATTATGACACCGGCGAGTACTGGCTGGACGGAACGCTGATCCGCGACCTGAGCGAACGGCAGGCAGCCGATTACCGCAACCGGATGATCGGATTCATCTTCCAGTCTTTCAATCTGATCCCTTTCAAGACGGCGGTCGAGAATGTCGAGCTGCCGCTTTTCTACCAAGGCGTTCCGCGTAAGAAACGGCATGATCTGGCGATGGAATACCTGGACAAACTGGGGTTGAAGGACTGGTCCCATCATTATCCCAACGAAATGTCCGGCGGACAGAAGCAGCGCGTGGCGATCGCCCGCGCCCTGATCACCCGTCCCAGCATCATCCTGGCGGACGAGCCGACCGGCGCCCTGGATTCCAAGACTTCCGTCGAAGTGATGGACCTGCTGACTTCGCTCAACAAGGAGGAGGGCATGACGATCATCGTCGTGACCCACGAGAGCGGAGTGGCCAACTGCACCGACAAGATCATCCACATCAAGGATGGCATCATCGGTGAGATCGAGATGAACAAGCGCCACGAGGCTTCCGCCTTCGGCCGTGATACCGTGATGAAGTAATGCGAGACCTCCTGACCGAAATCATGGAATCCCTGCGCCGCAACAAGCTGCGCACCGCGCTCACCGGTTTTTCGGTGGCGTGGGGCATTTTCATGATCATCGTGCTGCTCGGAGCCGGGAACGGCCTGATGAACGCTTTCATGAACCAGAGCGGCGATATCCTGGCCAATACGATGCAGGTGTTCGGCGGCCGGACCTCCGTCCCGTACGATGGTCTGAAAGCGGGCCGGCGGATCCAGCTCCAGGAAAAGGACAAGGAGGTTACCGAAAGTGCCTTGTTTGCCGATAATATCGATGACGTTTCTGTCTCGATCAGCCAGAGCGGGATGAAAGTGACTTTCAGGAAGCGCTCGATGGACGGCTACCTGCAAGGTGTCTTCCCGGAATACGCTGCGATGAACAAGGTGCGCATCATAGCAGGACGCGGTCTGGACCGGTTTGACATCGAGGGCCGCAAGAAGGTCGCCGTCCTGGCGATGAGCCATGTAAAGAACCTGCTGGACGGATCATTGGATTATGATGCGATTCTCGGGAAGTACGTCAAGGTCGGGAACGTGATGTACCGTGTCATCGGCGTCTACCAGTCTTGGGAGGACTCGATGTGGGAGGATATCTATGTGCCCTATACCACGCTGCAGACGGTTTATCTCAAAGGCGACGAACTCGAGACCCTGGTTTTCACCTTCCACGGCCTTTCGACGGAAGAGGAGAATGCTGCGTTCGAAGACCGCTATCGCGCCAGCCTCAATGCCGCCCACCGGGCGGATCCGAAAGACCGCGGTTCCATCTGGATATGGAACCGGTACACGCAGAATCTCCAGATGGAGAAGGCGACCGGTATCCTGCGGACGGCCCTGTGGATCATCGGCTTGTTCACGCTGCTGAGCGGCATCGTGGGAGTGAGCAACATCATGCTGATCACGGTCAAGGAGCGGACCCGTGAATTCGGTATCCGCAAGGCGATCGGCGCGAATCCCTGGCAGATCACTACACTGATCATTGCCGAAAGCATCTCGATCACGGCTGTATTCGGTTATGTCGGGATGGTGCTGGGGCTGGTGGCCTGTGAGGTGCTGGACGCCACCGTGGGTGGTTCCAGCGTAGAGTTCATGGGAGTATCCATCCAGATGCTGAAAGACCCATTCGTCGGTGTCGATGTCGCTATGGAGGCAACCCTCCTCTTGATTGTAGCCGGCACTGTCGCCGGCCTGTTCCCGGCCGTCAAGGCCGCCCGTGTGAGACCCATAGAAGCCCTGAGGGCAGAGTGATATGAAGTTCGACCGAGACAGTTTCAAGGAAATCCTGGATACGCTCTTGCGCAACAAGAGCCGTACCCTGCTGACCGGTTTCGGCATCTTCTGGGGCCTCTTCATGCTGCTTGCGATGCTGGGTGGCGGCCAAGGGCTCAAATCCATGCTTTCCTCCAACTTCGAAGGCTTTGCCACGAATACGGTCATCCTGGTCGAGAGCGTGACTACGAAACCCTGGAAGGGCCTGAAGGAGGGACGCTATTGGACGCTTTCCTACAAGGATGTGGACCGGCTTCGCCTGATCGTGCCCGAATTGGAGACGGTCACGCCCGTCGTCAGTCGCTGGGGCCAGACTGCCCTTTATGATAAACATACGGCCTCCTGCTCCATCAAGGGCGTGAAGGCGGATTATCAGAATATCGAGACGCCGGTCTTGAGATATGGGCGCTATCTGAACGAGATCGACCTCGATCAGGAGAGAAAGGTGTGCCTGATCGGGCGTAGGGTCTATGAATCCCTTTTCCCGATGGGGGGCGATCCCTGCGGGACCTATATCCAGGCGGGGCCGACGTATTTCCAGATCGTGGGCGTGGACTTCAGCGCTGGAAATATGAGCATCCAGGGGCGTTCGGATGAGACGGTCACCATCCCCCTGACGGTGGCGCAGAAGCTCTTCCACCGGGGGAATGACGTCGACCTGATCTGCCTGACGGGTAAGCCAGGGGTCAAGATGTCTTCGTTGAACGCGCGGATCCGCAGTATCATCGCACGGGAGCATATGTTCAATCCGGACGATGAGCAGGCGCTCCTGCAGATCAATACGGAACAACTCTTCTCCATGGTGGACAATCTCTTCCGGGGGCTTAATTTCCTGATCCTGCTGGTCGGACTCGGAACCCTGCTTGCCGGGGCGATCGGCGTCAGCAACATCATGATGGTGACGGTGCGTGAGCGCACCACGGAAATCGGCATCCGCCGCGCCATCGGCGCTACGCCGCGGGATATTTTGGGCCAGATCATGTTGGAAAGCATGACGTTGACCCTGGTTGCCGGCATGTTCGGCATCGTGTTTTCTGTCCTGGCATTGGCGGGCGCAGATGCGCTCAAACCCGACGCGGGTTTCCAGATCGGATTCTGGACTGCGGTAGGCGCTTTGCTGCTGCTGGCAGTCCTGGGCGTGCTGGCGGGTCTGGCCCCTGCTTCGCGTGCCATGTCCGTCAAGCCGGTGGATGCGATGAGAGATGAATAATAAATGTAACGCAATATGAAAAAGTTTTTCAGGTATCTAATGATCGCCCTCGTGGCGCTGCTTTTTATCGGGACTTTTGTCTTCCTGTATAAGAAATCCCGGCCGAAAGAGGTCAAGTATCAGGAGATGGAGGTGACGCTGGCTGATATCCGGCGTACGACCGTCGTGACCGGCAAGATCCAACCGCGGGACGAAGTCAACATAAAGCCGCAGATCAACGGCATCATTTCCGAACTCTACAAGGAAGCCGGGCAGGAGGTGAAGGAAAACGAGGTCATCGCTAAGCTGAAGGTGATCCCGGACATGAATTCCCTGAGCTCCGCACAGAGCCGCGTACGCCTGGCTGAGATTAATCTGAAGCAGGCGCAGACCAATTTCGAGCGTGAAAAGGCGCTCTATGACAAGCAGCTTGTAAGCGCCGACGAATATGAGAAGATCCTCCAGGCGCTGAATCAGGCGAAGGAAGAGCGGGCTGCGGCGAAAGATGCCTTGGAAGTGATCCGGGACGGCGTGTCGTCGTCCAACAAGACCGGGAGCTCCACGTTGGTGCGTTCGACGATTTCTGGCCTGATCCTGGACATCCCGGTCAAGGTCGGTAATTCCGTCATCCAGGCCAACACCTTGAACGAGGGTACGACCGTTGCGACCGTGGCCAACATGAACGACCTGATCTTCGACGGCAACATCGACGAGACCGAGGTAGGCTCCCTGTCGGAAGGGATGCCTGTGATTATCACCATCGGTGCCCTGCAGGATTATTCCTTCGACGCCACCCTGGAGTACATCGCCCCGAAGGCTGTGGAGAACAACGGTACCAACCAGTTCGAAATCAAGGCTGCGGTCGTGGTTCCCGAGGACCAGACGATCCGTTCCGGCTACAGTGCGAATGCCGAGATCGTGTTGCAAGAGGCCGCGCAGGTGCTTTCCGTGCCGGAGAGTGCGCTGGAGTTCGCCGGTGATTCGACCTTCGTATATGTCAAGGGTGAGGGGGGCGATTATATGCGTGTACCGGTCAAACCCGGGCTGAGCGATGGTCTCCGTATTGAGATCAAGGAGGGCTTGAGCCTGGGCCAGACGGTCCGGGGCAACCAGGTTTTTGAAGAAAAGAAACAGAAGTAAGATGAGACGGCTGTTATTCATGGCTGCGGCCCTTTGCCTGGCCGCCGGCGTCCGGGCGCAGGACGGACCCTGGACCCTGTCTCAGTGCATCGACTATGCGCTGGACCATAATGTCAAAGTGAAGCAAACCGAACTCACCGCCGCCCAGCGTGAGATCGATCTCAACACGGCCGAGGCCCGTCGCCTGCCTTCATTGAGCGGCAGCGCTTCGCAGAATTTTTCCTTTGGCCGCGGCCTGACTGCGGATAACACCTACGCCAATACGAATACGACTTCCACCGGTTTCAGTCTGGGGTCGGATGTGCCGCTTTTCCAGGGCTTCCAGATCAAGAACAACATCGCTCTCAGTAAGTTGAACCTGGCTGCCGCGACGGTAGATCTGGAGAAGGCGCGTGACGACATCCGGGTCGCCGTGGCGCAAGCCTATGTGCAGATCCTTTACGATAAGGAAATCTTAGATGTCGCCCGGCGGCAGGTGGATATCGATTCCCTGCAGGTAGACCGGCTGGAGGAGATGGCCCGTCTGGGCCGGGCTTCCGGGGCCCAGGTGGCTGCCCAGAAGGCGACTCTCTCGCAGAGCCGTTCCACGGCCGTGCAGGCCGAAGGGAAACTTTCCCTGGCACTTCTGGACCTGACGCAGTTGCTGGAACTCCCTTCGCCGGAAGGCTTCGACGTGGTCGTTCCATCCGATGAGGCTTTGCTGCCGGGTCTGCTGCCGAAACCCGAGGATATCTATGCCGAGGCGGTGGCTGTCAAGCCGGCCATCGAGGCAGAAAAGATCCGGTTGGATTATGCGAAGACCAATATCGACCTGAAGAAGGGCGCCTTCCTGCCTTCGCTGTCGCTGAGCGGGGGAGTGGGATCCAATTATTACACATCCTCCGGGATGGGTTCGGCTTCGTTTTTCGACCAGATGAAGCACAATTTCAGCCAATACCTGGGCCTGAGCCTGAGCGTGCCGATCTTTTCACGCTTCTCCAACCGGAATAATCTCCGTTCCGCCGAACTGTCCTACCGGAACCAGGAATTGCAACTGGAGAATGTCAAGAAGAGCCTTTACAAAGAGATCCAACAGGCATACTACAACGCCATCGCTTCGCAGGAGAAATATCGCAGCAGCGAGGAGGCGGAGCGTTCCGCCGAGGAGGCTTTCCGCCTGACAAGCGCTAAGTACGAAATCGGACAGACGGGCATCACGGAGTTCAATGAAGCCAAAGCCCGCTACCTGGAGGCGGCATCCAACTGCGCCCGCGCCCGCTACGAGCAACTCTACCAGACCCGTCTCCTCGATTTTTACCGCGGCCGGCCGCTCACCTTTTGACGCTTCAAGCGCGTGGCGGCTATTTATCTGATTATCAGGTAATTGAATAGGTAAACGGGGGTCCATTTGGGACCCCCGCACACCTATTCAAAGCCCTGCTCGTCAAGTGTTTGGCTGCCACGGCGGAGACGTAGGGTTTTGGGCGTCGTGTCCCAGATGGAGGAAACGGTCGATCTGCTTGGGGCGGAAACCGAATTCGCGGAACAGGGATGTCCATTTCCGGATCTGGGCAGCAGGGAGTATCTCGAAGTTACAGTCTTCCAGATTGACTCCTCTCCTTTTCAGAATGCCCATCATCTGTATGTAAACGCTGTAATTATCGTAATCGTCCGGGATGTCGTGGTCGCTGCCGGAGTGTATGCGGAAGGACAGGCAGGCCTGTTCGAAGGATCCGCCGTAATATGACAGCATTGCCTTATAGTCCAAGAAGTTGTAAAGGGAGAGGATCCGGTCGATGACCTGGGCCCTTTCCTCCTTCTGTAAGTCTTTGAATATCAAGGACTGTCTCAGATAGGTAAGAGGAAGGTTGTGCCTGCGGAAATGGTTGACCAGATCGACGGCTCGTCTGAGAGGCCGCGAGGCATGACGCAGGACGATCTTCTCTGAGAAGGGATGGTTGTTTTTGTAGTAAGGCAGCAGACTCCAGCGGAAAGATAAAATATCCTTGACAATCTTTCCGGCAACAGGGTTGTTGGCGATATAGCAAGTCGTGTCGCGGATCCTCTTTGCAACCGTTTTGGCGGCATAGCCGAATGGCGAGTCCCACAAAGGTCCCGAGCGATGATGCTGCCGGTTGTACTCTTGGGTAAACTGGGCATTTAATTCATCGTGAAACAGAAGGAAAGACTCCTTATCCCTGGCCTCCTCTTCGGAATGCGTGTGATTCGGCATAATGTTGAAGGCGAGTGTACGGATCTTGTACCTCCTTGCCAGACAACTGTACAGCGTCAGATAATAGATACAATCCTCCGCCGAATAGAAAACAATGAAACCGTTGGTGGCACGTGTGTACGTGTGGTGCGGGAAGCCATCCCGATAGATTCGATATGCCGGTCCCTTCATAGCTCTCTCCTCATTTGAAGTTCAACAAAGCCCAAGTTTTGCCCGAACCATACATATCTGGTCCGGAACAGGAGTAAAGATACAGTAAAAGATCCAACCATACAAATAATAGTCTGCGGCAACGGATCAACCCCGGGTTTGCTCGATGTAACCGTGGCAGCCGATTAATTGATCTACAAGGCTTTAAATAGTATGACGGGGGCTCAAAATAGACCCCCGTCGCACCACATATGTATCTTACAATCAAACGAATAGCTGCCACGGGCTAAAGGGGGGGGGGACGATTTAAGATGTAAGGATAAGCTGCTGCAGGACGAGTGTGGGGGCCGAAGGGAGGATGACCTGCAGATTCGGCAGTTACATTTTGGGATAGAACTTGTTATATAGATAGGACGGCATGAATCAGGCTCATAGGCTGCAGCGATGGATTACTTGACAGATGCGTTCATACGGCTTCGGCAGAAACTGAAAGCGGTATCCGGGAGGATGCTGCCGGATGCCGATGATGCGGAGGATATCCTGCAGGACAGCTTCGTGCGTCTCTGGCAGCGCAAATATCCTTTGCAATCTGAAAAGGAAGCCGATGCGCTGCTCATGAGGACTGTGCGCAACGCCAGTCTGAATGAGCGGCGGAAAAAGAGGCCGATAGCCTTGGAGACGGATCTTGCGGATGAGCCGCCGGACCGGGAGGAGAAAGAAAGGGCCTACGATATGATGCGCCTGAAAATAGAATCGGAATTGACACCGACACAACGGTACATACTGGAAGAAAAAGAATATGGCGGGCGGACCCTGGAGGATATCGCAAAGGAATTGGGAATGGAGCCCGCTGCCGTGCGGATGCAGCTGTCCCGCGCCCGCAAAACCCTGAGAAATGCACTGAAAGATGACGGATAAAGAGAAATATACAGCTTTGATGCAGCGCTACTGGGACGCTGCGACCACTCCGGAAGAGGAGCGGGCCCTGGCCCTGTATGCCGCCGGGACGGCCGATCCGGACTTTGAGGAAATCCGGGGCGTACTGGGATATCTGTCGGTCGGCAAGGAAAAAAAGGTACGGAAGGCCCGCGCGACCCGTCTGTATGCTATGGCCGCCGTTGCGGCCGGCATTGTTGCCGTGGCAGCGGTCGGCCTGAGCCTGGGCCGGGGCGCTGCCATCCCGTCCGCCGACCGCCTTGTCCGGTATGCCTATGGGGAGTGCTCGTCCGACCAGGAAACGATCATGGCATCGGTGGACGAATCCCTGGCCGACTTCTTCGGCAGGGAGACCCCTGCCGAGACAAACTTGATTGAAATGTTCAAACGATGAAAAAGATAGTTGTTACCTGCATGACGCTTCTGCTACTTGCCGTTACGGCATCGGCCCAGCGCGACCTCAAGTGTTACCCGGTATTCAAAGGAAAGATCGTTCCCTGGGAGCAGATGGTGGTTACGGAAGTCCGTAGCAGCAGCTTGGCCTCCTATCAACTGGACTATTACCGTGGCGTCAGTTTCCAGGTAGAAAGGGAACTGGCCGGCCGGGTGGCCTCGCTGGTGGAGCAGGATGCCGACGCGGCTTCTGTCAAGGAAACCGAGAAGGTCGGCGGCCTGCTGACCTATGCGCTGGTGCAGCCCGCCCCATCCGGCAAAACGAATCGTTACCTATGTTATCAGGCAAGGAAAGCGGGAAGCGAATGGAAACTGACTCTTCTGTATCTGGAAGGTCCCGCTACCCTTGACGATTTACGTAAAATGTTTGAAAAACAATAATTTGCAAATGAGAAAAGCTTTTTTGACCCTGTTCGCAGTCTTGTCCCTGCTCTCCGCTTACGGACAGGCGCCCGATACCACGTCAACCGTCGTGGGGAGCAAACTGAATTTTGAATTGCCCCTCTTCAACATCACACAGCAGGACATGATTCCCAGATGGTCTATCGTCGCTTTCGATGAAATATCCGGAGGATGGAATCATTTGCCGGGAGCTCCGGGTGCAATGAAACCATCCGGTTTTTACGGGGACTTGTCCTTCCTTGCCCTGCGCTACCGGCCTTGGAAGGACGGGAACCTGTTCTCGATGGGACTTGTCTTCGGGCTGTCCATGAACCGCCTGAAGAAGGACTGGTCTTTTGCTGACGATGGCGCCCTGATCCCGACACCTGCCGGTTGGGAGAAGACGAGGTCTTGGTTTTCGGAACAAAGCATCGGCCTTCAGACGGGCTATGTGAGAGAATTCGGCGACTGGAAAGCCGGACTCTTTGCCGTTCCTTCCCTGGCAATGACCCAATTGCGAAACGAGTATTCCATACAAGGCATCCCTGGGCTAAGACGCCAGGATAACATGAATACGGCGTATGATTTCCGGATGGGCTTCAAGGCTGGGATCTGGTATCAGAATTGCGGCGTAAGCGTCGGTTACAGGCCGGTCCTCGGAAAGAATAACGGCCCGGTTCCGCAATACAACGCGTTCCAGCTGGGAATCTCGGTAAGATATTGACTGTCTCCGGCGTCAGCGGGGGACATTGATGACCTCCATGTCCTTGAGCTCACCTGCTTCGATCTTGAAGCGGAGTGCGGTGCGGACGGTATGCCAGCCTTGAATGCCGGCAGCGCCGGGGTTGAGGGTCATCATTTCGTAGTGTTTGTCATACTCCACCCGCAGGATGTGGGAGTGGCCGCAGACGAAAACCTGGGGGCGGAAACGTTCAATCAGCGCCTGGGCGCGGTAGTCGTAGCGTCCGGGGTGGCCGCCGATGTGGGTCATCAGGACGGTCATGCCTTCGCATTCGAAGAAACGGTGGCCGGGGTATTCGTAGTGCAGGGCGTGGTCGTCGCAGTTGCCATAGACGCCGATGAGGGGCTTAAAGGCGGCGATTTCACGGGCGGTTTCGAGGCCGCCGCCGAAGTCGCCTGCGTGCCAGAGTTGGTCGCAGGGGGCCAGGAAGTCTTTGAAAGCCTGGTCGAAGACGCCGTGAGTATCTGAGAGGAGTCCGATGTACATGGGACGGAGAATCTTGCAGGAACGCTTAAATATGGTGCAGGTACACGGCTTCGACGGCCGTGAGGGCTGCGGTCTCGGTGCGCAGGCGCGAAGGGCCGAGGTGCACGGGGATGAATCCGGCCGCAATCGCCATCGCCGCCTCTTCGCGCGAGAAATCGCCCTCCGGCCCGATCAGCACCACGATCCGAGTTGGCTTAGTGCGGTCCGGCGCGGGCATCGGGGAGCCGGAAAGAACCCTGTCGGGGAAGGCTCCCCTCAACCCATCGCCGGCCCCGCAGTCGCCCTCATCGTCGGTTGTCTTGCCGGTGGGACAAGTCCGGCTGTCGGCGTTACTCAGCCGCAGCGAAGCGAGGATGGACGTAGCCGAAGCCGGAGCTTGACCACCGGCTAAAGCGTCGTTGATGGAGAGGCGCGGGACTTCGCCCTCGAAGCAGCAGCAGATGAGGCGGAGGTCATCCGGCGACGAGGCACGGATGAACTCCTTCACCGACAGCGGCTCGGCGACGGCCGGAATCGCTCCCTTCAGCGACTGCTTCGACGCCGACAGCAGGATCCGCCGCAGGCGCTCCGGCTTGAATACCCGGCGCTCCGAATGCTCCCCGATCACCGGCACGATCTCATCCAGACCCAGTTCTGTCGCCTTTTCAGCGAACCACTCATAACGATCCAGGTTCTTGGTCGGGCACACCGCCATCTGCAGCCAGTAAGGATGCGCGCCCCAGTCAGGCTCCTCCTTGACGATGCGCGCTATCGCCCCCTTGGGCGAAGCGTCTGTCAGTACGCAGGTGTACAAAGTGCCCTCACCGTCGATGACAAAGATCTCATCGCCTTCGCGGTGCCGCAATACCCGCACGCAGTGGCCGGACTCTTCCGGATCCAGCGTGCAGAGGCCGCCTTCGAAACTCCGTGAATAAAAAACCTCCATGGGAAACTATGGCCGAATGATTTCGACCTCGCCGTTGAGGCCAACCTTGATGATCTGCGATGCGCTGCCGGTCGACCCGCGCTCCAGTGAGGCCGGTACGCAATAATCCACTGCAGCCCGGATATCCTCCGTAATCTCCGCAAAGCGCTTCGGCGTCGGTTCGCCGGAAATGTTGGCCGAAGTCGACACCAGCGGCCGCCCCAGCCTTGCGACCAGGTCACGCCAGAACCCCGGCAGCGGAATCCGTATCCCCACGCTTCCATCCTCCGCCACTGTATTCTCCGCCAGGCCGTATGGGCCCTGGATGGCATCGGGATAGATCAGCGTCATCGGCTTGTCATTCACCTCCACAAGGTCGATCGCTATGTTCGGGACTTGCTTGATATACCGCGCCACCATATCCAGGTCTGCCGCCAGCAGCACCAGCGACTTCGCCTCGCTCCGGCGCTTGATCGCAAACACCTTGGCGACCGCCTGCGGGTCCGTCGCATCGCAGCCGATGCCCCACACCGTGTCGGTGGGGTAGAGGATAAGGCCGCCGTCACTCAACACCTTGAGGCATTGCGTGATATCGGCATCCATCTGTTTTCGGCTCTTCTGTATTTGTTCCTTGCTTGAACTCATTTTCGCTTGTTTGTAATTTGCAAAGATAATGCAATGATGTTATCCCTGCAACACCACCGTGTGAAAAAAACGATTTTCCATAGCGGAAAGTGTGGGTTTCTTTATCGATTGATGGGGCCGCGGCGAGAGCCGCGGCACGGGGGACCGGGCGGGTGGTGGGTGCGAGGCGACGCCTCGCAATACCGAACGTAATGGTGGGGCTGCGTTGGCAAGCAGCGTACTGGACGAATTTCTTTGCAAGCCGGTGGCTCGCAATACCTCAACAATACAGGTGATGATGGGTGGGGCGGAAGTGTTAATCAAGTGTTAATTGCGGTGGTGCTGGTGGTGGCAGCGCCACCACATACCGGATTGGTTGACTGGGGGTTGAGGGTGTATAGACCAGTGTCATCATCGGCCTTTGTGAGGATGCCGAGGTGGAGGGCTTGGGCGATGAGGTTGCGGGAACGGTCGATGCGGTTGAGCTGCTGGCGCCGTGCGGTGAGCTTGGCGGTGAGCTCGTCGGGGGAGATGGTCTTGCCTGGGTCGATGACCTCGCTGAAGATGTCGCGCAGGACGGTGTGCGTGACGAAGCCGCTTGGCAACGGTGCGGCGGTGCCTCCTTGACTGGCTGAATCCATCCTGATGGATGTGTTGATGACCTCGTGAGGGAGGTTGTCGTCGGCAATGGAGAAGAGGAACTCGCTGTCGGGGTGGTCGAGGATGTTGCTGACGATCTCGTAGCTGCGGACGAGCCTGACGCGTGAAACGGCATGCTGGGTGGAGACGGAGAAGATGTTGTTGGCGGCGGTGAAGAGCATCCTGCCGACGTCGCCTGTGGTGGAGGCGCGCTTGGCGAGGTGGTTGTAGCCGATGAGGAGGAAGGCGGTCTCGGTGTGGTTGGTGGTGTCGCGGATGACCTTTTTGAACTCGGCGGCGATGTTGATGCCGCTGTGTGGCATGAGGTGGTCGATGTCGTCGATGACGACGAGTGTGGGCCGGATTTGCTGGATGTAGCCCTCGACCTGGCGTGTGAGCTCCCAGAAGTTTTCCCTGTAAGAGCCGAGCAAGTCGAGGCAGATGAGGGTGAAGCGGCTGTCTTCCCGGGTGATGTGTGCATTCATCTCTCTACAGAATGAGGCGCACGCGTGAGGGCCGCGGAGGGTGTCTATCCAGAGCACTGAGGCGGGGCCTGCTGTGGCGTTGACGTTGATGCTGGGGGCGTTGTCATAACGGCCGTTGAGGTGGGCGATGGCGACCATCTTGGCGAAGTGGTGGGCGTGACTGGTGTCCTTGCCGGTGACGTAGGTGACGTGGTGCTGCTGGATGATGGGCTGACGGTTGAAGTCGACGAGGGTGTGGGAAGTGTAGTCGTCGAGTTGCGTGTTCTCGTTGAAGATGCAGTCCTTCCAGGGTTCGTTTTCACCGAGATTGGGGGTGCGGTAACTGTAGATGTTCATGATGTGACTGATTTAAAGTTAATAATGTGGCAAAGGTAATGGATGGGGGCGGGATTGTCCATGTCAAAAAGCAGAAGACGGTGGGGCTGCGTTGGCAACGCAGCATACTGGACGTTTAAGCAAGCCTAGGCTTGCAATACCTCGACGGGTGGGGTCGAGGCGGCGCCTCGACACACGGAACGGGGCGGGCGGTGAGGTGAAATTGTGGGGGGATTGTTGTGGTTGTCGTGTTGAATGATTAATTTTGCAAGTGGAAACTATAACTGTTTAGGAAATGATAGCTATGAAAACATTTTTTTTAATGATGGTGACTGTTGTCGTGCTCTTGAGTTGCGGCAAAGTGACTGTTGCCCCTGTGGTGCAGGGCGATGGCGGTGTGGATGGCGTGGAGAGCGAAGTCGTCTCGGGCTATGATTCGGAGAAGGTTACTCAGGGGTCATGGATGGAGTTGTTCCTGGGCATGGGTCAAGTTGAAGAGGAAAAAGCGGAGGATGATTTTGATTATCGCTATGAATGCCAGGTGCCTGAGTTGGATGGTGTGGAAGGCATCGCCAGACAGGAACTTGAGGCGACGTGGTATCATAACGATGAAGACAACCCGAGCCGATATCGTTGCACGATGGGCCTGTATGTGGACAAGAATTTCCCCAGCAGTGAGATATTCAACCAGGTTGAGCGTGGGATTGACACCTTGCTCGTCCAGAGTTTCTGCTACAATGAAGAACTCAACGACTTGAAGGCATCTTTGGAAAAGCGCAAGGGTTACAACCCTCGTGGCACGCGCGACATCTTGAATCGTGCCAAGTCGATCTTTGATGCGTTTACCCGAGCGATGCATCCCACCAAGGCTGTGTCGGACTACAGTGAATATCCCGAGTCGCGCATCTGCATCGTGGCACACAAGATCTATGACAAGGGTGATTGGGCGAGTTACATCATCGAGTTCAGTTTTTCCTATAACGGGTCGAACGGTTGCCCCAGTTGGGCCGACTACATCACTGTCAACAAGAAAACGGGCAAGCGCCTCACAGCTGGTGACATCGAGAAGAAATATGGTGCAGCCCAAGTCGAGGAAAAGCTTCGTGAAGCTTATGAGAAGGGCAAGAAGGAAAGAAATACTGACTTGGATGTGTATGACTTGACCGGCAAGGAACTGATAGACTGTGCCGACGGCTGCGCCATCGTGAACGAGGGTGTGATGCTCTATTATCGACCCTACTCGGTGGGCAGCGGTGCCGAGGGTGAATATAACCTGGTGCTGGACCTGCCGTGGCCGTGATTTGTTGGCTGCCGGTAAGACACAAACAAAACGCGAAGCCGCTAAGTTTTCAAGATTTCTTAGCGGCTTCGTGCTTTTAGTTTGATGGGTTGGGCTGTGTTACTTGCCCTGTTGCTTTGCCCAGCTGTCTTTGAGGCCGATGGTGCGGTTGAAGACGAGGTGACCGTCGGTGCTGTCCTCATCGACGCAGAAGTAGCCGATGCGCTGGAACTGGAAGGTGTCGCCCACCTTGGCGGTCTCGGCCAGGAAGGGTTCGATCTTGGCTTCGGGCAGCACGCGCAGCGAGTCGGGGTTGAGCAGTTCGCGGAAGTCGTGCTCGGTGTCGGCGCTGGGGTTCTCGACGGCGAACAGGCGGTCATAGAGCCTTACCTCGGCGTCCACGCAATGGCGGGCGCTCACCCAGTGCAGGGTGCCCTTGACCTTGCGCTGGCTGCCGGCGCTGCCGCTCAGCGTGTCGGGGTCGTAGGTGCACTGGATTTCGGTCACGTTGCCGTCGGCGTCCTTGGTGCAGCCGGTGCACATGATGATGTAGGCTCCCTTGAGGCGAACTTCCTTGCCCGGCGTCAGTCGGAAGAACTTCTTGGGGGGCTCCTCCATGAAGTCATCACGCTCGATGTAAATCTCGCGCGAGAACGGCATCTGGTGCTTGCCGGCGTTCTCCTGCTCGGGATTGTTGTCCATTTCCATCATTTCGACCTTGTCCTCGGGATAGTTGGTGATGACGACCTTGACGGGGTTCAGCACGGCGCTCACGCGGTTGGCGTGGTGGTTGAGTTCCTCGCGTATGTTGTGCTCCAGCAGGCCGATGTCGTTCAACGCCTCATACTTGGTGTAGCCGATGTCCTCGATGAAGTTCCTGATGCTCTGGGGCGTGTAGCCGCGGCGGCGCAAGCCGCACAGGGTCGGCATGCGGGGGTCGTCCCAACCTGCCACGAGACCCTCCTTGACGAGTTGCAGCAGTTTGCGCTTGCTCATCACGGTGTAGGTGAGGTTCAGGCGGTTGAACTCAATCTGGCGCGGGCAGTACTCGCTGGCACTCTCGCCTGCCAACTCGTGAACGAAGTAGTCGTACAGGTCGCGGTGGGGAACAAACTCCAGGGTGCAAATCGAGTGGGTAACACCCTCGAAGTAGTCACTCTGGCCGTGGGCGAAGTCATACATGGGATACACGTTCCACTTGTTGCCCGTGCGCCAATGCGGCGTCTTGATGATGCGGTAGATGATCGGGTCGCGGAAGTGCATGTTGCTCGACGCCATGTCAATCTTGGCGCGCAACACGTGGCTGCCCTCCTCAAACTCGCCAGCGTTCATCCGCTGGAACAGGTCCAGGTTCTCCTCGACCGTGCGGTCGCGGTAGGGGCTGTTGGTACCAGGCGTGGTGGGCGTGCCCTTTTGCTGGGCAATCTGTTCGCTCGTCTGGTCGTCAACGTATGCTTTGCCTTCCTTGATCAGGCGAATGGCGAAGTCGTACAGTTTGGGGAAGTAGTCGCTGGCATAGTACAGACGGTTGCCCCAGTCGTAGCCCAGCCAATGGATGTCGCGCATGATGGCCTCGACATACTCGGTGTCCTCCTTCTGCGGGTTGGTGTCGTCGAAGCGCAGGTTACACGTGCCGCCAAACTTCTCAGCTACACCAAAGTCCATGCAGATGGCCTTGGCGTGGCCGATGTGCAGGTAACCGTTAGGCTCCGGCGGGAAACGCGTGTTCAAGCGTCCTCCGTTCTTACCAGCCGCCAAGTCTTCGGCGACAAACTGCTGTACAAAATTCAAGGGCTTCTTCTCCTCACCCGATGCGTTGATATTCTCAATATTCTCCGCCATATTCTATAAATCTATACTAGTATTAAATGTCGTTTACTGTTATTCAAACCACAAAAGTACAAAAAAACTCATAACTCAACCTCACCTTCACTCGATTATTTCGTCTCGATACTGACAAACACGGTGTGAGTGTGTCCTTTGCGGTCAACGACGGTCTTTCCCTCGGGGTGAATCTGGATGGACTTGATGTTCTTGATTTCCCATCTCTTTTTAATGACGCGCTCATTGACTCTATTGCAGGAAAATTCTGCCAGACCGATTCTCTTCCTTTTGGTCGTGTAAACGCCGTTGAGCTCCAAATCACGCAATCCGCTATCTTCTCGTGTCGTGATGACAATTATTTGGCCGTCGGGGTTGCCGCCGCAGCCTATCGGGATGTCTCTGTTTCGTAGCACTCGGATTTCTTTGATGTCATCCATCTTGATCAATGGGAAATAGCGTTCCAGC
>JAEEGH010003125.1_pt1 | contig 44072 bp, 36 predicted proteins | sample 9134181 | NCBI WGS metagenome assembly JAEEGH01 (sample SAMN16246544, study PRJNA631951) | gut metagenome | biome: gut microbiome; feature: rumen; material: DP-attached | host: Bos | place: Iran: Karaj | collected 2018-10 | reverse complement strand
TATATTTATTCTATTATCTACGGTGTAGTCGGTCAGCGAGAAAATGCCGAAGACGTGACACAGGATTTTTTCATGAAACTTTATAACATGGCGGAAACCATGGAATTGAAAGATTCACACAAAACCTTTCTTGCTACAATTGCCAGAAATATGGCGATTGATTTTGTGAGGAAAAATTCACGTTCGGTAGCAGTAGACGATTTTATCGAAGAGGGCATCGAACCCGTGGCAAACGATAGGGTCGAAGAGACAGTAATAGGAGATATGACGGTAACCGAAGCACTCGCCACTCTTTCGGAAAAAGAAAGGCAGGTTGTCAGTATGAAGATACTATCCGATATGACGTTCAATGAAATATCGGAAGCGCTCGGGGTGCCGATGGGTACTATTACCTGGCGTTATCAGGAAGCCATCAAAAAATTAAGGAGGTTGGGCTATGAATAAAGATCTTTCAAAAGAATATAAAGAAGCCGTAATGAACGATTTGCCCGATCTCTGGGGTCGAATCGAAGCGGCAATTGACGAAGAGGAAAGCAAAAAGAGTAACGAAACACCGTCTTCAAATGTTATTAATTTCAGTAAACCTGAAGAAAACAAAGTAAATACTGCAAACAAATATGCTGTAAACGCATTTGATAATGAGCCTGTAAATAAGACTCAGACCAACAAGAAAAAGTTCAGAATTCCCGCATGGGTATTTGTAGCGGTACCTTCGGCAGCGATTCTTCTTGTGGTTATTATTCCCGTAGGATTACTCATGATGATGAGCGGATTGGGCAGCAAATCGGCCACGAACATGATGGAGATGACAACAACTACCACATCTTACGCACCGAATTCCGACGCTGACAGCGCCTCTTATGATGCTGCTGCGACAATGGATGAGCCTGCAGTGGCAGAAAATGAATTCGACGCTTACGAAGACGAACGCACGAAAAACGCAGAAGCTACCTACGATTATAGTGCCGGAGCAGAGAAAAGCGACTCGGTAACCGAAGAAAATGCAGATTTCACCATTAATCCCGACACCATTGAGGGCAAAAACGGAATATCCTTTATGACAACACCCTCAACGAGCAGCGAAGAACTTAAAATCATTAACGATAAAGTTAAGGTTAAATTCCTTTCGGTATATGAAAACGATGAAGGAACTTTGCTGACAGATGTCGAAATAGTTGAAGTTTTGGGAGATTACGATTATATTCCCGATGACTTTGAAGGATTTGAAGAAGGTAAGTCTTTAACTGCATATATGTTGGCTGATTTTACGGACGTTGTTTTAAATGCCCAGGAATTCAACTGCAGTATAAAATACATTCCCGATGATGATATCGGATATGTAATTGAGCCTGTAATCAGAGACTGAAACCGGGCTCAAAGCAGTCTCTTAATTTGTAATAAATAAGATTATATTATATAATAAGTTTCGTGTGCCAAAATATATGGGACTTTCGGAGGTCATAATGAAAAAAAGCATAATAAAAAGGATTATATGCATTCTTATGCTTGGAGCATTAATTGCATTTATTCCTGCGCGTTTTGCGGAAGCCAAAACCACATATGATTTTGAGGTTTCTTTAGACGCGGGTTACGGTCAAAAGGTTCTGGTAGGATACGGAGCCCCTTTTGAAATAACCGTTACCAACAAAAACTCAAATAATTTTGAAGGCTGTATGCAGCTTATTATTCCCGGTTATTCCAACAATAATATTCTTTACGAAGAAGAAATTGCACTCGGCGCCGGCGAAACCAAGACAGTACAAATTGTTGCAGGTATCCCTGTACCCGCAGAATTTGTTAATGTTAGAATGACCAATAAAAGATACAAGGTTCTCTGGTCAGAACTTCAGAAGATAAATGTATCAAAGACCAAAAACGATATCAGAGTCGGAGTATTATCCGATGATTTTTCTGCGCTCGGATATATGGACAGAGTTCATTTTCTTTCCGACACTACCAGATATACTTCGCTGGTAGAACTTTCGGCAGCAGATTTTCCCGTAAATTATGCAGCACTCGATATGCTGGATGTTATTCTTATTTCTGATTTTTCCACGGATTTATTAACAAAGGAACAGATGAGCGCTCTTAACCTCTGGGTTAAAAAGGGCGGTATTTTGGTAATCGGTACAGGTTCAACTGCGAACAAAACATTATCAGGTCTTTACGGAAATATAATAAACGAAAAAGTAACATCCACCACATCGAAAAACACAACACTCGGTCTTGCAACCGAAGATTATTCATATCTTTCACTGATAGGTTCTGTGACAAACAGTTACAGTTCTTATGATGGTTTTTATGACGGATATTATTATTACAATATTGACGATTATACCGATCCTTCCAATTACTGGGATTTGGATGGTGACGGAATGAATGATTATATATTCAGCTATGGCGGCAGCTATAGTGATAACGGAGATTATTATGATGCGTATAACAATCTCGTAGATCCGTCAAATGTTTATCTTTTTGAAAATAATGCTTTTTATTCCGATTCAAACGGTGCCTACCATTACAAATATTACGATGAGAGATACGGCTATGTTTCGGAAACTCTTGATGAACTGATGAACCGATACGGTTTCAGTGAAGAAGAAATGGAAGATTACGGATACAGAGAGTACTGCAATCTTTTAGGATTTGATCCTAAATGGTATCTTTGCGATCAACTTTCCATCACTGATGAAGCCGATCTTGATGCTGCATTTGATGAATATTTCGGAGATGATTTCAGGGAATTCTTAAGGCACTATGCATATCTGTTTTTCAATTATATGGATAACGGAATCGATTTAAGACCTGATTTAAGCACCAATTCGAATGCGGTAATTTCTAATGATTACAAATATCTGGATGTTGACTGTTGCGGAATCGATGAAACATTAACGAGATCTTTTGATGAAATCATTTACGGCGATACATCCGACGGTGGTACTTACCCTCTCGCAAAGGTAATGAAGAGCGGTGACGGCAAAGTGATTCTCTGTGCGGTTGACTTTACCAAAAATCCTATTCCGAAGAATTCTTCATCCGGAGAGTTTTTCAGAAATCTTATTGAAAAAGTTGCAGGAACGGACCTTATTAACGAAGCCGTAAATTATGAAAATAAAGCAGGAAATTCATATTATTATTCATACGGTTCAGGATATGCCGAGGAGAATTTACTTAAATCTGCGGCCAGCGCTCCCGTGCCTCCTCTTCTTTTATACGTAATTATTCTTCTTTTATACTTTGTTGCAATCCTTGTAGCCTATCTGGTTTTCCTAAAGAAGAAAAAGACTTGGAAGCTCTGGGTTGTTTATCCCGTATCGGCTCTGGCTGTGGCAGTGCTAATTTTCTGCCTCGGTTTTTCTACCAGAGTTTTAAGACTTAATACAAACATCATTACGCTTCTTTTCCCCGATTCCGTATCCACACAGGAAGTTGATTTTATCAATGTTACGGTACCGAAGGCAAAAGAATATGTGATTGATTTTACAAACGAAATTGAGATTGACAGAAATTATGCTCCCGACGGCACATATTATTCATCAAGTGATATAGATTATGATACATATGCCGTCAGATACAGATCCGATTACGATCATATCCAGAGTGTTATTTCCAACAAGGTTGCGCTCGAGAGTCAGTCATTTAAGGGTGAAGCCGCATATCCGACACAGGGCGGACTTGATGTCACTCTTAAGACTGATCTTTCTATCGGTGGAAAGGTTCCTCAGAATATTTGCGTGACCAACAATTATTCAACTGTACTCGAGGATGTTATAGTTCAGATTTATACATCAAAGGGTTATGAGGATTATTATATCAAGAAGATTAAACCCGGCGAAAGCGTAGTTGCAAGTACGGGAAAATACATTGATGACAATAACAACAGTTACAGTTACCTTTATTCAACGTACTCCAACAAGCTTGCTTCGCATTATAACAAGAATAAATCCGCGGATATTGCTTTAGGACTTTTGTTCGGCAATATTTACAGAGGATTTAACGAAACAATCCACCGCAAATCGGTTCTTGATTATCTTGAGGATGAATATGCTCCGGACAATGATCATATACTGGTTGTTGCGTTCCCCAAGTCGGATATAGGAGCAAAAGTAACCGAAGGCAAGAAGAGTAAACAATCCCGTACAGAAGCCATTGTTGTTCGCGAAGATTTCAAAGATCTTCAGGTACAGTAAAAAGTAAAATAATCCTTTTGGGGAGATAAAGATGATAGAGATTAAACATTTGTATAAAAGATACGGAAGATTCCTCGCATTAAACGATTTTTCCCTTAATGTCGCTCAGGGCGAACTGTTCGGTTTCGTAGGTTCAAACGGTGCAGGTAAAACCACAACCATGAGAATCTGCGTCGGACTGTTAAAGGCTGACGGCGGAGAGGTTTTAATCGACGGCGAGAATATGCTTAAAAACCACAGGGCACTTGCTGAAAAGGTTGGCTATGTTCCCGATTATTTCGGCGTATACAAGAGCCTTTCGGCATCGGAATATCTTCACTTTTTCGCAAATGCATACGGTATTTACGGCAAAGAAGCAGATAAGTTAAGTGAAGAACTTTTAGACCTGGTAAATCTTACACATAAAAAAGATTCTGATGTAAACGGACTTTCGCGTGGTATGAAACAGAGACTTTGTCTCGCCCGAGGTCTTGTACATAACCCGGATATTCTTTTCCTCGATGAGCCTGCGAGCGGTCTTGACCCCAAGGCAAGATATGAGTTAAAAGAGATACTTAAAAACTTATCATCAATGGGCAAAACGATTATTATTTCGTCACATATCTTACCCGAACTTGCCGAGATGTGTACTTCGGTAGGAATTATCGAAAAAGGCCATCTTGTATTGCAGGGAAGTATAGAAGAGATTCACCGTGCGGCTGCAATGTCTTCACCGCTTAACTTAACGGTGGATGAAAGTCAGATTGATGATGTATTTGCAATTCTTCAGAGCAATCCTTATGTTCAGAAGGTTACCGCTCAGGGAAGCATATTAAAGATTGTCTTTACAGGAACCAAGGAAGACGAAGGAAAAATGCTTGCGTCTCTTGTTTCTTCAAATATTACCGTCAACAGCTTTTACCGCGAGGAAGGAAGCCTCGAAAGCCTGTTTATGCAGATAGTATCGGGTCAGGCAGCTGAACCGAATAAAAGGAGTTAATATGAGTAAGCCTAAAAAGAACAAAACCAATGCCGTTTTATACAAAGAAATGACCATTGATATGAAGCGCCCGAAAATAATGATTATTATGCTTTTAATCAATATGTTTCTGGCACCGATTTCATTATGCTTTTTCCTGGGAATAATGATTTCTTCAGTTGAAGCGTCCTGCTCTTACAGAGTACTTGCATGGTATCTTATTGCAATGGTATTTGTGGAAGCCACACTGCTATTATTCCTTACTCCTGCAATAACCGCAGGCAGTATTTCACTTGAAAAAGAAAGACAGACGCTGGATGTTCTTCTTACCACAAGAATGACTCCCTGGGAGATTATCAAAGGAAAATACGGCTCGGACTTTATATTCCTTGCACTCATGGTAATATCCACATTCCCGCTTCTTGCGATAGTGTTTATTTACGGCGGTATATCATTCTTCCAGCTGCTTTATATAGGAGTGGTACTGCTTGTATTTATCGGATTTATATCATGCTTCGGAATATTCTTCTCGGCTTTGACGAAGAATACGATTGTTTCGGTAATACTTACATATCTTTTTGTATTGATTTATTTTTCAGTTACATTTTCAACTCCGTTTGTCATTCAGTCGGTTATAGCGATGATAAACGAAACACTTTATTATGACAAAAATGCATTTGCATGGATAACAGATCCGCATTTTATAAACGGAGACTTTTTGATGTTACTCGGAACATTCAATCCCATACTTATGATATATGATGTTTTGGGCAATACCATCGGATACAATTTCGGTGATTACGCTTCTATTAAAGGCATGATTTCTCTCTGCGGAACAGATATTTTACCTCATTTCACAGAGAATAATATCCTTATGAAACTTTGGACTCCGATCAGTATGATTGAAATGGTTCTTATTTCGCTTGGCGTATTAAGACTTTCCGCAGCAATCTTAAATCCCGTAAAAGGAAAGGGTAAGGAAAGAAAGAAAAACGTGAGCGTGGCACAACAGCAGTAGTTTTTTCGAAAAGAGGTGATTTTCATGGAAATAGATAAAAAGATTGAAAACCTCATAAAAAGAGCAAGAAAAAGACTTTGTTTCGTAAAATTCATAAAAGGATTGTTACTTTTTATAATCATCGGCCTTGCACTCTGGGGCCTTATGCAGCTTATTTCACTTTTTGTGCCTTTTTACAGCGCAACAATTGTCGGAATACTTCTTTGCATGGCTTCAATTTTGATAGGCGTAATTATTACTGTGATTCGGTATCCTTCAATGAAGGAAGCAGCCTTAAGACTTGATTCCAAGGGTTATAACGAGAGAGTAATTACATCCATGGAATTAAAGGGCAAACACGATGTCTTTTCCAATATGCAAAAGACGGATACGCTTATTAAAACTTCAGGCATTTCAATGAGAAAAGTATTTCCGATGAAGTTTACGGCGCTTCCCTTTATCCTTTTCTTCTTAAGTGTAATGTTTGTATTAACAACCGGTTTAATTCCTGCTAAAGCAAAGGATATCGCAATCGAAAATCACATTCTTCAGGAAGAGAAAAAAGAGGCCGAGGAAGAACTTGAAAATCTTGTGGCTGAGATAAAAGAAACACACAACCTCAGTGTAGAAGATATCGAAAAACTCGATGAAATGCTAAAAGAAGCCAAGGAAGAACTCGATGAGAGTGAAAACTCTACAGAGGTCGACAAGGTAAAAGAGCGTTTCGAAAATAAGATTTATGATTATATAGGCGAAGAAAAGCCTGATGAAAATAAAAGAGAAGCCGAGGCGATTCAAAATGCTCTCGACTCCGTAATGAAAGATGAAATAAAGCCCAAAGACCAGGCTGAAATAGCCAAGGACCTTGAGGAACTCGCAAAGAAAAATCAGGACGAAGAACTTGAGAAACTGGCAGAGCAGATGCAGAAGGAACTTGAGGAGAACGGTGAGATTTCAGACGAGACCGCTTCTCAGGCGCAGCAGCAACTGGATCAGTATGCAAACGGAGAACAGGGCAATCAGGGTCAGGACGGTCAGAACGGACAGAATGGCCAGAACGGACAACAAAACGGTCAGAACGGCCAGCAGGACGGACAGAATGGTCAGAACGGCCAGCAGAACGGTGCTCCCGATCCCACGAATCCTCAACAGGGTCAGAACGGTCAGAACGGACAGAACGGACAGAATCCAAATGGTTCGGATCCTTCACAGAACCCGGGCAATAACGGAAACCAAAACCCGGGTAATAACGGAAATCAGAATCCCGGCAATAACCAAAATCCTAACCCCGGTGGTATGAACCCCAACGGAGGACAGCAGCCCGGAGGTCAGCAGAATCCTAACGGACAGCAGCCCGGAGGTCAGCAGAATCCTAACGGACAGCAGCCCGGAGGCCAGCAAAACCCTAACGGACAGCAGCCCGGAGGTCAGCAAAATCCTAACGGTGGACAGCAACCCGGACAACAGCCGGGTCAGAGCGGTCAGGACGGACAAAGCGGACAGGACGGCCAGAGTGGACAGGACGGCCAGAGCGGACAGGATGGTCAAAGCGGACAGGATGGTCAAAGCGGACAGCAGCCCGGTCAGAGTGGACAGAGCGGACAGGATGGTCAAAGCGGACAGCAGCCGGGCCAGAGCGGACAGGACGGCCAGAGTGGACAGGACGGACAAAGCGGTCAGCAGCCGGGCCAGAGCGGACAGGACGGCCAGAGCGGACAAAGCGGCGGCGGTGGCCAGGGCGGAACAGGATGGGATACAGGTTCAAAAATCGGCAACGAACAGGATCTTGTACTTGATTCGAATGAATCCCTGATGATTCCCGACAACTGGGATCCAAACGAAAAACTCACCGGATATGCCAACGAAAACGGAAACTCCAATATGACATCGTCGGATTATTCATATGTATGGTCGGGAAATAAGCAGACACATGGCGAAGTAATCGGTAACTACACCAAGGAAGCATACCAGAACATGGAACACAGCAAAATCCCCGACAGTATGAAGGATGTTGTAAAAGATTATTTTGACAGTATGAACTAATAAATCATTTTTGAAAGGAAAACAAAATGAACGCAAGCGAACAGGAATTAAAAGAAATGATTGCCAAAATGAATGCTGCCGAGGCTGAAATAGGCAAGGCAATCATAGGTCAGAAAGATGTTGTAAGACAGGTTCTTCTGTCTTTGATAGCAGGCGGTAACGTACTTCTTGAAGGTGTTCCGGGCCTTGGAAAAACACAGCTCGTAAAAGCACTTGCTCAGGTGTGTGACCTGGAGTTTTCACGTATTCAGTTTACTCCGGACCTTATGCCTGCGGATGTTACGGGTACGGATATCATTGTTAAAAAAGAGGGCAGAAACGAATTTGAATTCCAGCCCGGTCCCGTATTTGCAAACCTTTTGCTTGCGGATGAAATAAACCGTGCAACACCAAAGACTCAGTCGGCTCTTCTTGAAGCCATGCAGGAGCATACGGTTACCGTAGGTAACAATACATATCCTCTTTCGGAGCCTTTTATGGTGCTTGCAACACAGAACCCCATAGAGAACGAAGGTACATATCCTCTTCCCGAAGCACAGCTCGACCGTTTCTTGTTCAAGATTCAGGTTGATTTTCCTACGTTTGCGGAGCTTAAAAAGATTATGGACATTACAGTTACGAATAAGGAAACAGTTCTTAATCCTGTTCTTTCGGGTGATGACATTATGAATATCAGACAGTATGTAAACGAAATCCCCATGGCTGAAGAAGTTGAAGCATTTGCTCTTCGTCTGGTAATCGGTACACATCCCGAGGTTCCCGGCGCAAACGAGCTTGCAAAGAAATATATTTCTGTCGGTGCTTCACCCAGAGCAGCACAGGCTATCTTTAAGACAGCCAGAGCAAAAGCAATGCTTGAAGGCAGATACAATGTTTCGTTTGCGGATGTTGAAAGCGTAGCGCTTCCCGCACTTCGTCACAGAGTAACACTTTCGTTCGAAGCACTTGCCGAAGGTATTACCACAGATCAGATTGTAAAGAAAATCGTATCAAGTATTCCCAAGGAATAATAAATGGAACAGATATTTAACAGCGAATTTTATGAAAAACTGCATACGCTTCGCATGAGTATCGCTCTTAATATCGCCAGCGGTCAGGCCGGTGGCAGAAAGAGTAATTCCAAGGGTAATTCCGTTGAGTTTTCGGACTTCAGGGAATACATGCTCGGAGACGACATCAGAAGAATAGACTGGAACGCCTATGCGCGTTTTGACAGACTGTTCGTAAAACTTTTCATGGAAGAAAAGGAAGGTGTGTTCCAGATCTTTTTGGACTGCAGCGAATCCATGAAATACGGCGAGCATTCAAAGGAAGTCTGCGCCAAGAGAATCGCAGGTGCGTTAAGCTACATCGTGCTTGAAAACGGCGACAGACTCTATATAAATACCCTAAAAGACAATCATGTCGTTACCGCAGGAAGTTATTCGGGAATGCAGGCATTTATACGATGCATCAAATTTATCGAAGAAGCTCCGATGGGTAACGCCAACGATTTGTTTAAGAGCGTAAAAGAAAAGGAATTCAAAAACAGAGGTCTTTCTTTTCTGATTACCGACGGTTACACCGACGAACTTGACGAAACGATAAAGTATTTAAAATACAAGAAACAGGATGTGGTTTTGATACATCTTTTATCCGATGAGGAATTAGACCCGAGATACGAAGGAACTCTAAATCTTCAGGATTCGGAATTTTTAGGAGAATTAAGAGTATCCTTTAACGCATCGGCTATTAAAACGTACAAAGAATCACTCAATGCATTCTTAACCGATACGGAAAATATGTGTAAAAAATACGGCGTAACATATATAAGAGTATGTTCGTCCGAAAGCTTTGACAGCCTTTTCTTCTCATCACTTGCAAAGCTTGCAAAGAAAGTATAACAATACGCCAAGAGCAGGAAATATAAATGAAATTTACTCATTTATGGCCGTTGTTTTTAGTAATACTTGTTCCGGTTATTATCATCATGTATATGATGAAACAGAAGGCCAAGGAACAGAAAGTTGCCTCTCTCTATCTTTGGAGAGAAATGGTAAAAAACGACAGAGCCAATACACCATGGGAAAAATTAAAAAAGAACTGGCTTATGATCTTGCAGATTATAACGCTCCTTGTGCTTATCGCAGCGCTTACGAGCCCTTATTTTCTGTCAGGTCTTGTTTCTTCGGGTAAAGCCTGCATAGTAATAGATACTTCGGCCAGCATGGGCTTTATGTACGACGAGAACCAGACGAGATTTGACAAGGCCAAAGACGAAGCGGTTTCTTATGTTAAAAAATTAAGAAACGGTACCGAAATTTCCCTTATTACGTCCGATCGAAACTCGATTCTTTTATCAAGCAAATCACAGAGTAAGAGTGATGTAATAGAGCAGATTAAAAATCTTGAGTTAAGCAATTACCCCGGAGATGCCTCGGAAGGCGTGCAGATGGCCAAATCGCTTGCGATGGATTCAAAGGGTCTGCAGACACTTATTATTACCGACAGCACGGTAGATGTAGAAAATCTTGATGCAATTGTAGTTGATGTTTATTCGGAAATGGATAACGTATCCATTGATTACGTAAGCCACGGCTATAAAGACAATCAACTGGATGTGCTCGTAAAAGTTACCAACTACTGTAAAGAACCTGTTAAAAGAGACATATCCATTTATCAGGGAGAAAACCTTGTAGCTACCAAGGAAGTAGAGATAGAAGAGTCTTCTTCCTCGGTTGTTTATTTTGAAGATATAAGCCTTGAAGAAAATGTTTTCTTTGCTCAGGTTTCGGGCAAGGATGCGAGCGACTTGGACAATATCTGCTATGATGTCTTGACCGAAGAAAAAGAAAGTACAGTTCTTTTGATGACCCAAAGAAATATGTACCTTGAGAATGCACTTAAGATTATTCCCGGCATTTCGGTTATCAAATCCGAAGATATCAGCAGCTTTGAAGATTTTGCAAAGCAGGGCTTTGATTTATATGTATTTGACGGAATGGTTCCGAATAAACTTCCAGAGACAGGAAACATCATTGTTATAGGTGCCGAGTGCGACGAGATAGCTCCGATAGACGATATCCTCGATGACGGCTGTATCGTAAACGGATTGGATTCAAAGGTAACCAAGTATCTGGACGGATTATCTTTTGCGGTTTCAAGATCGTATACATATGATGTTCCGGATTACGCTACGCCTTTCCTTGAGGCTCAGGGAAATGAAAAAGAAACATCACATGATATTGCCTTTATCGGTGAAAACCAGGGCAGAACATATGCGATGTTGGGATTTGACATACACAATTCCGATTTTCCTCTTTATATGGAGTTCCCGCTGCTTATGTACAATCTCATAAATGAATGCGTACAGGGCGGAATGGTAACAAATTATGTTTATAACAGCGGTGATTCGGTATCGGTTAATACAAATGTGGACGGAGAACTTCCGGTAGTTACAAAACCTGACGGAGAAGAGGTAACTCTTTCCGATTACCGCTTTAACTTTAATGATACAAAGGAAATGGGTATTTATTCGCTCACCCAGACAATAAGAGAAGAAGAGAATACAGAAATGTTTGCTGTTAACTTCCCTGTATCGGAGAGCAAGATAGATACGCATCCTTCAATGATTTCTTCGGGCGACGATAAGGTTGTGACCGAAGTAAAAGGAATATTTAACTTAAGAAACTTTATTATTTTACTTTCACTCATCCTTCTTGCACTTGAATGGATATTCAGCTTAAGGAAATAGTTTAGGGGAAAGATATGTCGATATCATTTGAAAACCCGTGGTATTTGCTTTTAATACCCGTGGCGGCGCTGTTTTTATTCGTAACGCAGCGTTTCATGTTTACAAGAGAAAAAGGAAGTAAAGTCGGACAGATTGTCATAAGATCCATTCTGTTTCTTATTTTGATATTCGCTCTTTCCGGACTGTCACTCAAATTTACCGGCAAGAGCACGACTACAATTTACCTTCTTGATGTTTCCGATTCTGTCAGAGACAGCAGGCAGGATATTATTACTTTTGTCAACGAGTCGGTTAAGAACAAGAAAAAGAACGACAATGTCGGTGTTATTGCGTTCGGTGAAGATACAAGAGTAGAGCAGTTTGTATCGGAAAATCTGGCATTTTCCAAATTCCAGACGGATGTAAATACAGGAGCTACCAATCTCGAAGATGCGGTTAAGCTTGCTCTTTCACAGCTGCCCGATGATTCTGCAGGAAGAATCGTACTTATTACCGACGGTAATGAAAACGAAGGCTCTCTTAAGAGTGTTGCCCCCGATATTATTTCAAGCGGCTGTGCTTTTGAGATTAAAAAGATAGAAGAAAACATTTCTGATGAAGTTTATGTATCGGATCTTTCAATCCCGACACAGGCGGGAATCGGCGAGAAATTCAATATCGAAGTTGAAGTTGAAAGTAATGTGGCCTGCAATGCAAAGGTTAAGCTTTATGCCGGACGTACCCTAAAGGGTGAGCAGGATGTTCATCTTCAGAAAGGTACCAACCAGCTTATCTTCTCCGATACGCAGTCTGACGAAGGTCTTAAGACTTACAAGGTTGTAGTAGAGTCCGAAAAAGATACAATTACCGTTAACAACGAGTTTGCATCATATACAAATATCGAAACCACGCTTCCTCTGCTCGTAGTCGAAGGCAGCGAAGGCAACGCGAAAAACTACAAGAAAATCCTCGAATCCATCGATGTCGGATACGATACGGTTACTCCGGGCACGGTACCCGTTGATATGCCGTCTCTCATGCAGTATTCGGCCGTTGTTTTGGTGGATGTTTACGAAGCCGATTTACGCGAGGGATTCCTTGATATCTTAAACGAATATGTCAAAAACAACGGTGGCGGCCTTATTATCACAGGCGGTTCATCTTCGTATGCCGTAGGCGGTTACAGAGATACACTGCTTGAAGAGATGTCTCCCGTTTATATGGATATTAACGGAGAAAATGAAATACCCACGATGGCTATGGCTATGGTTATCGACCATTCAGGTTCCATGGATGCATCCGACGGTATCGAATCATATCTTGATTTGGCCAAGAAATCCGCGGCAGCAGCCGTTGATTATTTAAGACCCGAAGACTACGTTGAAGTAATAGCTTTCGATGATGCTTATTCAAGAGTTGTACCTCTCCAGAATGTAGAAGATCCCGAAAAGATTCAGCAGATGATTTTCTCGATTCCAAGCGGCGGCGGTACAAGTATTTATCCCGCTCTTGAAGCTGCCGTAAAAGATATTAACGGCTCCGATGCAATGATTAAGCATATTATCCTTCTTACAGACGGACAGGATTACAATTCGGGCTATGACGGACTCCTTAAAATTATTAATAATGCCGGCATTACACTTTCATGTGTGGCAGTCGGAAGCGGCTGTAACGACCAGCTTTTAAACGATCTGGCGACAAAGGGCGGCGGACGAATTTTCTATTCCGACAACACGACCGACCTTCCGAGAATTTTCGCACAGGAAGTATTTCTGGCATCCAATACATATCTTGTAAACGAGGTATTTACGCCTGAAGTTACAAGTAACGATAAGATTATAAGAGATGTCGTAAAAGACGGAATGCCACAGTTATACGGCTATGTGGCAACTATGAAAAAAGAAAGGTCGATTGACCTTCTTGAATCCTTCCAGCACGATCCAATTCTTTCATACTGGCAGTATGGCCTCGGTAAAACGGTTGCGTGGACTTCCGATGTAAACGGTGAATGGTCCGCGGAATATTCGGGGTGGGAAAATACACCTCTTTTATGGCATAACATCATAAAACTTGTATCCGAAGACAACGGTATGGAGGGTACCTATGCCAATGTAGAGCAAAACGGCAATAAGGCTACCATTACCTATACAACAGAGGATTATTCTGCGGATACCAAGGTAATCGCTATAGTTTACGATGAGGAAGGAAACCCCAAGGAAGTAGAACTCGATCCTAAAAAACCCGGTGTATATGAAGCACAGGTAGATACCAAGGATACAGGTATATATACAATCAATGTACAGCAGAAGGATAAGGGCGAGATAGTAAGCTCCATCAATACGGCTGCCATTATGCAGTATTCGTTAGAGTACAGATTCTATCCCGAAAATACACTGCTTGACGAATTTGCGGCCAGCACGGGCGGTATATTTATAGAGAATCCCGAAGAAGTATTTAAATACAGTCCCGAATTCGTAAAAGCGAGATTTAATCTCTGGATTCCTCTTTTAATCATTGCGGCACTTTTGTTCCTTTATGATATCGCAGTAAGAAGATTCCATCTTTCATTTGCATTTGTAGACAAGATGGCTGCAAACAGAGCAAAGAACAAGCTTAAGAGAGAAGAGAAAAAGCGTAAGGAAGAAGCGGAAGTAATTAAGGCTGAAACTGCAGAGGAAAAGGAAGAAGAAAAATCAGGTATTATTGCGGCAGCTTCCAAAAAGCCCTCTGAGAAGCCTAAGAGTGCTCCTAAAGGAAAGATCAGGCAATATGTCAATGAAAATCCCCAGAGCGCATATAAAGCTCCTGCAGGCGCTCCTGCGGCCACACCTGCAAAGCCCGCAGGCTCGGCTGCTGCAAAACCGCAGACAGCACAGACGGCAACAGGTACTGCAAAAGAAACGCCTTCGTTCTCATCGCTTAAAAAGCCCGGCACAACCGGTACACAGCAGACTAATACGCAGTCCAGAGTATTTGAAAGAAAAGATGCAGCACCTATATATTTTAAAGACAATAATGCTGCTACTAAGAAACCTGATGCAGGCAAGACTGCAAATAAATCAAACGATTCGGTTACAAGCGCTGCTCTTAAGACCAGAGTATGGATCAGAGACGACGATTAGTGAGGAAATATGGTACTTTTAGACAATATCAAAACTGAACTTTTATCGCTTAAGGATACGCTTAATCAGGTTAAGCTTTCCTGTGATATCGAAAGAAAAGAAGAAAGAGTAGTCGAGCTCGAGCGAGAAATGCAGGAGCCTACTTTTTGGAACGATGTTGACAGGGCTAACAAATTAAGCACAGAATGCAAACTTTTCAAGCAGTCGATAGATGATGTAAAAACTTTGGAAAACCAGTACAACGATATCCTTGAATTCATCGAGATAGCAGGTGAGGAAGAGGGTATGGAAGAAGAGATTGTATCCGAGTTTGAGAAGTTTAAAGCAAAGCTTGAGGATATGAGAATATCCATGCTTTTATCGGGCGAGCACGATTCCTGCAATGCTATTTTAAGATTAAACGCAGGTGCCGGCGGTACGGAAAGCTGTGACTGGGTTTCGATTCTTTACAGAATGTATACCAGATGGGCAGAAAAGAAAGGCTTTCAGGTTGAAGTACTCGATTACCTCGAAGGCGATGAAGCAGGTATTAAATCCGTGGCATGGCAGGTAAACGGTCCCAATGCATACGGATATTTAAAGGGAGAAAAGGGCGTTCACAGACTGGTTCGTATTTCACCCTTTAACGCACAGGGAAAGAGACAGACATCCTTTGCATCACTTGATGTAATGCCGGAACTTGAAGATGACAATACTGTTGAGATTAATCCCGAAGATTTAAAGATTGACACATACCGTTCGTCGGGTGCCGGCGGACAGCATATCAACAAGACTTCCTCCGCAGTCAGAATTACACATATTCCCACGGGAGTAGTTGTAGCATGTCAGAATGAGCGAAGCCAGTTCCAGAACAAAGACAAGGCCATGCAGATGTTAAAGGCCAAACTGTTAATGCTTATGGAAGAAGCAAACGCGGCAAAACTCGACGATATCAGGGGTGAAGTTCTTGAAAACGGTTTCGGAAGCCAGATAAGATCATATGTGCTTCAGCCGTATACGATGGTAAAAGATTTAAGAACAAACGAAGAATCGGGCAATGCGGCAGCAGTGCTCGACGGCGATCTGGATCCTTTTATCAATGCTTATTTAAAGTGGAAAAGTCTTGGAAACTAAAAGATTATTCTGCGGATGCTTCTTCTTTGGATTGCGCCGAAAGATATGTTTCGCACAGTGCTTCGTAAAAGTAAGCATAGGAAGTATATGAGTAGGGAACGACCCAGAGAAGCCCTATACCGAATGAAAGTAATCCTAAAAGATATAACGGAATAAACGAAATCTGGAGTCCGATATATTTAAAGAAATTCTTTGTGTTCATCAAAGAAAAAGTTATAACGAGAATCCAGGGAAGTCTTGCACCGGGATTGTCACAGATTACGAAATAAATCGGAGCAAGATATGCTTCGATTAAGTACACTACAAGGTTTCCGGCAAGAAACAGTATCAGGCTTAATAAGAAACTGTGTATTGTATTAACCGAAAAGAAGAAAGTATAGATAAGATAAGGCAACTGGAAAACCAGACTTATTATAGCCAATATAAGCGAAACAACGATGATTGTTTCTGTTGAACCCTTAAAGCCCGCAAAGATATTTGCAGGGCTTGCTTTTTTTGTGGTGATAAAAGAAAGAAAATAACGGCTGATTCCGTATCTTATCAGTCCCCATACCGAATTGATTGTGATAAAAAGTGCAACATAAAAGATAAAGGCAAACATGTCCGTGCCGAGAATGCCGTACTGCATGAGCAGTTCGAAAACATTTCTTGCACTGAAAAAAAAGAAGGTAACAAGACAGGGGATGAGCATGTTTCCAAGAAGCCTTTCTCTGGCATAACTTCTTATTTCTCTGTTTGATCTGATTTTAAGTACTTTGTCGGACATCTGTTAAGCCTCAGTTATTTTACGTTTGTTTCAGGAAGCGTTACCGAAAATTCATCCTGTAAGGTCTGAAAATATTCGTCTAAAGACATTCCGTACATTTCCTGCATAGCGGTATTGTATCTGTTTCTGATTTCGGGATCGGTTTTAAATTTATAAATGCCGAGCGCAATCATACAGCCGTTTATGATAAATGCGATAATGGCTACGACTATGGCAGCCTGTGCGGCGAAATGTCTGGTCTTTAATCTTCCTTTGGAAAGATGCGAAATAATCATTGCAATAGGAGAAAGAATAAAGGGCATAAAAAACACTCCGAGCACTGCCGACACGAAGGATAAACCCGACACGGTCAGGGCACTGTATGCAGTTTTGGCATGTTTAGCTTCGCTTTTTACGTATTCCATAGTTTTGAATTATAACACAAATTTATTGTTTGGGAAATGTAATGTTTAAGTCCACATCGCCTTCGATACCGTCGATTCTGCCCTTGTCGGAATACTGCCATACGGTGATTTCGTAAGGGAAGTAAATCTGTGTATCGTAAAGCGCAAACCACTTGTCGTATTCGCCGAGCTTGTTGACTTCGACTAACTTTGTAAATGTATTAAGATTGCCGTAAATGGCAGGATTGTAACCTGCATTTTTAACAGCATCCATAAAAGCAATAGCACATTCGGTACGTGATTCCTTTGACTGGTTGTAGCTTCTTGCTTTGTCATTGTAAAGATCTTCAACATCGATAGCAATGGGATAAGTGATATTGTATCCGTCAATTTCATTTAACACATATTCGGCTTCTTCTCTTGCTTCTGCAGGGTTGATTGCCTGCGTAAAGAAGTAAACACCCACATCGATACCTGCTGCGGTTGCACCTTCCACATTTGCCTTAAAGTTTTCATCTGTTACGAGTTTGCCGGTTTCATATCCTCGAAGTCCGAGTCTTATCATGGCATATTCAACACCCGAGTCGGCTACCTTCTGCCAGTCGATATCGCCCTGGAATTTGGATACATCGATTCCTTTTACGGATTTGGTTTCGCCGTCAACCTTGTATTCAAGGAAACCTTCGTTCGCAATGATGTTTTCGTTTTCGAAGTTAGCCTGCGGAATAGTGTGGTCAATCTCAACGAATTCGTAATGGTTGTTGTTGTAATATACGAAGTATTCGGGATACATTTTACGAAGCATGCTGACGATACCGTTGCTGTTTTCGGCCGTATCCTTAAGCTCCGCATAAAAACCTGCCGTAGCCTGCTCGGCTGCATCTTCTCTGGCAAGTTTAACCATCTCGTCGACTTCTTCTTTAGTGTATGTAACTTCAGCCACAGGTGCTTCTTCGTTCTTTTTAACTTCGTCTTTATATAGTTTTACGGACTGATATGCAACTGCGAGAGAAGCGAGTGTAATAAGACTTAAGAACACTATCGCTATTACAAATCCGATTACGCTTTTCTTTTTCTTCTTCCTGGGTTGCAATTCATTTAATGTTGATTTGTCGCTCATTTTAAATCCTCTTCATTTCAGCTTATCCAATGTTTCGCAAAATATGTGTTTTGAAAAAACTCCATACTTAACAATATTATACATTATCCGGACTCTTTTATCAAATTATATAAAAGCGTGTCTTTTATGATTAACCGTGTCGGTCAATGGCATTTCTGTCTTTTAAATCAAGTACTTTTATGATAAAATCTTTATGTTTGAAATGAAATTTTGGAGGTTTCGATGGACGCTTACAAAAAAGAATTTATTGATTTTATGGTAGAGAGCAAGGTGCTCAAATTCGGTGATTTCACATTAAAGAGCGGAAGAAAATCACCTTTCTTTATGAATGCCGGCGCATATGTAACCGGATATCAGTTAAAGAAACTCGGCGAATATTACGCCAAAGCTATACACGATGTGTACGGAGACGATTTCGATGTACTCTTCGGACCGGCATACAAGGGTATTCCTTTGTCGGTAACAACAGCAATCGCATACAGCGAATTATATGGAAAAGAGGTCAGATACTGTTCCAACAGAAAAGAAATAAAGGATCACGGTGATACCGGAATTCTTCTCGGTTCAAAGTTAAAAGACGGCGACAGAGTGGTAATTATTGAAGACGTAACCACATCGGGCAAGTCAATCGAGGAAACCTTCCCCATCATCATGGCACAGGCAGACGTTACAATCGTAGGCCTTATCGTCAGCCTTAACAGAATGGAGAGAGGTCTTAATACCGAAAAATGCGCACTTGACGAAATCAAGGAAACATACGGCATCAACACAGCGGCCATCGTATCCATGGCAGATGTTACAGAAGCCTTGTACAACAAGGAAATCAACGGTGAAGTTATAATCGACGACACCATAAAAGAAGCAATCGACAAGTATTACGAAGAATACGGCGCTAAATAAGTGGAGATATAAATGTTTAAACTTCCGAATGCGAATTACAAATTCACGGACAAAAAAATATCGCCGCTTTCTGTAATGAGCATAGTGCTTTCATTCATTTCGTTTGTGGCACTTCTTGTTTCACTTATTATGTCATTTAAACTGGCAGGGCAGATAGAGACAAGAGTGGGAATAACGGCAATTTTATGCCTCTTATTTTCACTCACTTCCGTTGTGCTCTCTATCAGAACATATTTTCAGAAAAACGTTTATCACATTTTCTCGCATATCGGGCTCGGAATAGCAGCGGTAAATCTTATTTACCTTATGTATGTGTACGGGCTTGGTATGATAGGTTAAAGGAAGATTATGACAGAAAGATACGAATTATCAAAAGAAAGAATTGAAGAAATCGTAACGGAAGCAGAAGGACTGGGTAAATATGGTCCTTTTTTCGTTTCCGTTTCAAAATATGTGAAGGGACTTTTAAGTATCTACGAAGATATAAAAGTTAACGGTCCCATTGGTAATAAATCGCTTGAAGAATTAAGGGAAAGAAATGATTTTCTCTACGGAGAAATCTATGCCAAGAATTATAAAACATCATATCTTAACCCCGATTACGCATATGAAACATTGGGTGAAGCGGGAGTTCTTTTATCCGCCGTTTACGCCGAAATATTCGGTATGATTCCATATGTCTTTGAGTGCGACATAGAAGAACTTGTAATCCGCATGGAACTTTTCCTTGAGGTATACGGTAACGTGCTTCTTTTAGAAGGGGAAACCGTAAAAGCAGAAGAGCTTCGCGAAATCCTTTACTACTATGTATTTGATTACACGGAAGACGAATCGGTTAAAAGAATCAACAAGCAGCTTACGATTGACAATGCTTATGCAAATAAAATCATTGAAAACTATGACTTATCCGATGTAAGAACAATTTTTGCATTCGGCGAATATGTCGGAAAAAGCGAGGAAGAAACATTCCTTGCAATGGCTTCTTTGGATGAAAAAGACATTGAGATCATGAGCAGAACCTATACCGAAGGCTTCAAAAAAGGCTTTGTCGTTTCAAAGAAAGATTTGTCCAAGAAAAAGACCGTGAACCTTCGTTACAGATTAGGGTTTGAAAGAGTGGCCAAGGATGCGATTAAGCAGTTTAGACAGATGGGGCTTGAAAGCGTAATCTACAGAGCAGGTTACGATATCTTTTCAAGAACCGGTATCTTTAAACCCGGTTATTACGGCGGACTTGCGAATCCCCAGTTTGACGAAGATCATAAGGAAGACATGTCACTTGTTTTAAACGGCCAGCTTGTAACAAGACGTATCGAAGGCATAAAAGCAGCATACGAAGAATTAAAGAAGGAAGCCGAAGAATGGGCCGGTCCCGCATGTATGGAGATTTTCGGAGAGGATTCCTTTGTGCCTTCGGAATGTGCGCATGCAGCAAGATACGGCAGTAAAAAGCAGGAGCTTATCACGGACTTTAGAAAAAAGAGTTCCGAGATTACCAACGAATACATCAAGAGAGAAGAGAGATCTTTTACGATTATTGCATGGCCCGTTCCCGCAATCGGAAATTACGAGGAAATCCTAAAAGAAATAATTACCGTCAATACACTTCCGGTGGATACATATCAGAAAATCCAGCAGACATTAATCGATACCCTGGATAAATCCGACTACATCCATGTCGTAGGATGTAACGGCAATAAAACGGATTTAAAGGTTAAGCTCGCGGATTTAAAAGATCCTTTAAAAGAGACCAAGTACGAAAATTGTCTCGCAGATGTAAACATTCCTTTGGGCGAAGTATTTACATCTCCCGTACTTAAGGGCACAGAGGGTGTTTTGCATGTAAAAGAAGTATTTTTAAACGATCTTAAATTCAAAAACATTGAACTTGAAATAAAGGACGGAAAGATATCCGCATATACATGCACCAACTATGAGGATGAGAAAAAGAACAAAGAATTCATCGATGAAAATCTTTTATTCTATCATCCGACACTTCCTATGGGAGAGGCTGCAATCGGAACGAATACATATGCGTATGCGCTTGCAAAGAAATACGATATCTTCAACAAGCTTCCAATTCTTATTGCAGAGAAAATGGGACCGCATTTTGCATTCGGCGACACATGCTATTCGAACGAAGAGAGCGTAAAGGTATACAATCCCGACGGCAAGGAAATGATTGCCAAAGAAAACGGTGAAGCCTACACATACTGCCATACCGATGTAACGATTCCATATGATGAGTTGGGACTCCTTGAAGCGGTTGATTACAATGGTGTAGCGGTTAAACTCATCGAAAACGGCAGATTCGTACTTGAAGGCTGCGAAGAACTCAATATTCCTCTGGAAGGAATTTAATTAAATTTTTTGTAACATTCTTTTATGTGGTTTGTTTATATATCAGAAAAGCAATCTGAGAATCATAAACAAACCATATTTTATGAGGCGTTTATGAGTATTAAAAACAAAGACGACAACAAAGAATACTTTACTACCGGACAGCTTGCGAAGATGGCCAAGGTATCTGTCAGAACCATCAGATTTTACGATACGGCCAATATCTTAAAGCCGAGCGTAATCGATGAGGATACCGGCGCAAGATTTTATGTTCGCGAAGATTTTCTTAAGCTCGAGCAGATTCTTTTATACAAGTATCTCGGATTTTCCTTGGATGAAATCAAGGAACTGATGCTTAATTCGGATGACAAGAATTTTATGCTTGATTCGCTGAAACTGCAGAACAAACTTGTGGATGATAAAATCGAGCAGATGCAGCTTGTAAAAGATGCGATAAACGAAACTCTTAATGCTTATGAGAAAAACAAAAATATTGACTGGGATAAGATGCTTAAGATTACCGAACTTACAGGTTTGGAAAACTCTCTTAATACGCAGTACAAAAACTCCGGCAATATTTCGGCCAGAATAGATCTTCACAAGAATTATTCCGTCAATAAAAAAGGATGGTTTCCCTGGCTCTTTGAAGAAGTATCTAAAAATGTTGATAAGAAAAAGACGGTTACAATCCTTGAAATCGGCTGCGGCAACGGAGCTTTCTGGATTGAGAACATTAAAAAGATACCTGAAAATGTAAACGTTATCCTGTCGGATGTTTCCATCGGAATGGTAAATGATGCGGAGAACGGACTTAAAAAGGCAGCAGGAAAGAGCGAGAAATTAAAAAAATTAGTCAGTGAGAATTTTAAGTTTGAAGCATTTGATTCCGAGGATTTGCCCGTAAAGGACGAATCGATAGATATAGTAATTGCCAATCACATGCTCTTTTATTTTGACAAACCGGATAAGGTTTTATCCGAGACCAAAAGAGCGCTTAAGAAAGGCGGATTCCTTTTTGCCAGTACATACGGAAGTGCTCATATGAGGGAGATAACAGACCTCGTAAAAGAATTTGACGACAGAATCGCACTTGCGGCAAAGGATCTATATCTTATATTCGGACTTGATAACGGCGAGAAAATATTAAAGAAATATTTTACGAATATAGAGAAAAACTTATATGACGATTATCTGTATGTAGATAAGGCCGAACCGCTGCTTGAATACATAATGTCCTGCCACGGCAATCAGCGACGATACATACCGGACCGTTATAAGGAATTCAAAGTATTCGTTGAAAAGAAAACCAAAAAAGGATTTAAAATTACCAAAGAATCGGGGTATTTTAAAGCCTTTAAATCTTAAACGGATATAAGGAGGCGGTACTATGAATGAAAAGAAGAAGTTTAAAAAGAAAACGTTTATTCTTCTCATAGTGCTGCTTTTTTCTATTATTGCAGGAAGAAATGCGATTTGTTTTTTTGCAGAGAAAGTATTAAATCCCTACGAATCGGTAACGTTTTCCGGAAGTCGGGGAAGGTATGTTTTCGAAAGACACGGTTCTCACTGTTTTGTGGCTGCAAGTGAATCGGGTATGTTTTACGACGAAAAAGAAATTGAAATACCCAAATTATTATATTACACTGCGGTTTTACGTGTGGCATCATTAAACATTGAAAACTCCAACGCATATTTTCCCGACACTTGCTGTGTAGACGGATTTATATGTCATATCATTTTAATCAGAAAAGACGGTACAAGAGTAGAACATTATACCTATGAATATAATTTTCCTCAGGGAGATACACTAGACAGGATGTATAAATTTATGTCTTCGGTTGACAGGAAAAGTCTGATAAGAGATATGTGTACGGAAATCAGTCATACGAAGGTTTATCGGGAAATCAAATATAAAATACATGATTTTATAATACTACTGAAAAATATATTTTAAAAAATCAAAAAAAGTACTTGTGCATTACGTTACGTCACCCTATATAATGTTAATATCGAAAAGGAACATTTCGATATTCAGCTGAAAAAATTGGAATATTAACATTATATGTTTTCGCTTCGGCGGGAAAGGAGTCATGAATGACTATTATAGTAACAGGTGGCGCAGGCTTTATCGGAAGCAACTTTATCTTCCATATGCTTAATAAATATCCGGACTACAGAATTATCTGTCTGGATTGTCTTACATACGCAGGAAATCTTTCCACACTCGAACCTGTAATGGATAATCCCAACTTCAGATTCGTAAAGGAAAGCATTACCGACAGGGCAGCAGTTGAAAAGCTTTTTGAAGAAGAACATCCTGACATGGTTGTAAACTTCGCTGCAGAGTCCCATGTTGACCGTTCAATTGAAAATCCTCAGGTTTTCCTTGATACAAATATTATCGGTACATCCGTTTTGATGGATGCCTGCCGCAAATATGGCATCAAGAGATATCATCAGGTATCTACCGACGAAGTATACGGAGACCTTCCTCTTGACAGACCTGATATGTTCTTTACGGAGACTACTCCTATTCATACATCAAGTCCCTACTCATCATCAAAGGCAGGTGCAGACCTTTTGGTACTTGCTTACCACAGAACATACGGACTTCCCGTAAGTATCAGCCGCTGCTCGAATAACTACGGACCTTATCATTTCCCCGAAAAACTCATTCCTTTAATGATTATCAATGCACTTCATGACAAGCCCCTTCCCGTATACGGCGAAGGCCTTAATGTAAGAGACTGGCTTTATGTTGAAGATCACTGCAAGGCAATCGACCTCGTAATTCACAAGGGAAGAGTAGGAGAAGTATACAATATCGGCGGTCATAACGAAATGAGAAATATCGATATCGTAAAACTTATCTGCAAGGAACTTGGAAAACCCGAGAGCCTCATCACATATGTAACAGACAGAAAGGGCCACGATATGCGTTATGCAATCGACCCCACCAAGATTCACGATGAACTCGGATGGCTTCCCGAGACTATGTTTGCAGACGGTATAAAGAAGACCATCAAATGGTATCTTGATAACGAAAGCTGGTGGGAGCCTATTGTATCGGGCGAATATCAGAACTATTACGAGAAAATGTATGCAAACAGATAACTTAATTCTTTTATGATGAAGGGCTGCGTAATTAACGCAGCCTTTTTTATGATTTTTAAATATGCATAGGTACGCAAGGGATGGTATAATATATATAATCTATGTAGAGGAGGGAAAAATTATGGAAGAGAATAATGTTGAAATCACATATGATAAAAATTTTAACCGCAATAAATGTATAATAATATTTCTGGCTTTGCTTTTTATACACAATTTTGTGTTAAACGCATCAAGCATTCAGAAAATAACTTACTTCTATGTTTGGATTTACAAAATGGTTGTAGATCCGGCTTTTGTAGTAAGCTCGTTCTTTTTACAGACGTTTAAAACAATATTAGTTTATTTGATTCCGTTTTCATTTGATTCGGTCATCATCACGGTAACCTCGATAATCTACATCATTCTTATTGTAAGAGCGTGCATTCAGAGTCCGGGCCCCAAAGCCGAAACGGATAAAGTATTATCGCAGGTACTTCTGGTTCATTATATCGCGACCCTGGTACAGGGATTTTCGTTTGTTATAGTAGGCGCTGTACTGCTTATATTCCCTTCAATCAGAAAGGATATTTTATTCCTGTATCCTGTAGCTTTTGACTTCGTTACAGGCGGCGTAATACTTGCATGGTGCTTATTTATGAGGATTGTATACGGAGTATTCAAAAGCAAGAAAAGAAGAAAAGAATTATACGGAGTATAAAAGATTGGAGACATCATATGGAAAGACCGACACCGCCCTGGATTAACGAGATTCCCGAAGGGGCATTCGTATCATACGATCCTACCTATCCTACGGGAAAGTATTTTAACAGATTTAAAAAAGATGAGGCTTTTGGATTAAAGTATTATTACTTTGACCCGACCGAGAACGGATATCCTAAAAGAGACGATTATCCTTTACTTATATTCTTTCACGGAACAAGCAATGCGCTTGAGGGAGAGCTTTGCATTAACTATTCCGGAGCTGAAATGTATGCGTCTGACGAATATCAGAAAGATTTGAGCGGAGCATATGTATTAATTCCCATTGCAAACGAAGTCAGAGGAGAAGACGGAAGAGTTGAGGGTGCATGGGAAGTTGAATATGTTGAGCCCGTAATTAAACTCATTGATGAATTTGTAGAAAAGCATACGCCCGGCATAAGTAAAAGAATAGCATTCGGCAATTCAAGCGGAGGCAGATTTACTTTTACGATTTCAAAACATCATCCCGAAAAGTTTGACATTATAATCCCTGTCGGATCCTGTGAAATACCTGAGGATGAAGTACTGGATGATTATGATAAAAACGGAGTAACATTATTCCTTGCTATCTGCAAGCATGATGAATTTACACCGTTTTATGAGTGGATTTATCCCAGACTTGAGCGCATAAGAAACATGAAAAGAAGTTTCATTTTCACGCCCGAATGGACATATAACGGGGATAAGGGAGTTGCATCGATTAACTTCGGAGTGGAAATGGGACAGCATTGCCTGATGAATGAAATTCAGATGAATGCGAAATTCGATGACGGCACACCGATGGACGAAAGCCTTCCAAACGGTGTGACAGGATGGCTTGTGGGAGAACTCAAAGATAACTGTTATGACATTTGAAAAATTTGCAAAAGAAGTACTTAATATTTTAAAGAAACTGGTGTTTTTATACCTTTTCTGGCTGTTTTTAAGGCTTGCGTTAATCGGTCTTATTTTACCGGTTATTCCGCAGGTTCCGTTTTTCGTGTTAAGTTTTATGTTTCTTGCGGGAGCATCGAGACACTTCAGAAAATTTATAGTTTCAACCAAACTTTTTAACAAATTTTTCAAGGGGTATGTAGACAGACATCCGAAGATTGCGGCATTCTTTTATGAGCCGATAGGATAACAGCTTAGAAGTTTTTACTCTGAGACCCAGTCAATAAAGGCTAAGACAAACTCGCTTAAATCAGAATTCAAACCAACGCATAAAAAGACTTTATCATCTTCCTTAAATGCATTGTAAGATTTTAATACGGCACTGTCGGAGATATCGATTCCATAGGCTTTAACACCCAGGGGATCATCTTCAAGAGTGTCGTTTTTTGTATGATCGTAATATACGAAACTGTCTTTATATTTCTTGCTCAAATCAGCATTCCAATCGAGATCTTCCACTAATCCTAAAAGACATAAGCGGTTAAATGTTTCTTCGTTGCATATTATGACATTGATATCACCTGAAGAAGCGTTTGCAACAAGCTTTGCAGTAGATTCAATATCTGAATCGTTTAGGAATAAATCCGATGAAAAATAAATTTTCTCTTTCTTCGAATCGTGATTGGAGTATTCGGGAAAAGATGATATAAATTCTTCATCGCTTATTACGGGAGCGGCGGTTTTATTTACGACTACACCATAAAAGATAATATCCGGAGCAAATACGATTTCTTTAAGTACAAAGAAAACGATAACTCCGACTATAAATAATGCAAGTAAGTGGAATTTGAAGAAATCAAAATAATACCTCATTCGCTTACCGATAGGAAGCGAAGAGGCTTTTTTTAAATTCTCGTATCTTTCTTTTCTGACAGGATTTTTTTCTTTCATGATTTATTAAAAACCGAAGTATGAAACTGCATTATTGTATGAAATATCTTCAACTATTTTGCCGAGTATTTCGTAGTCTTCAGGTAATTCTCCGTCTGAAACGAGTGTTCCGATGTAGTTGCAAAGAATTCTTCTGAAATATTCATGTCTTGTGTAGGAAACGAAACTTCTTGAGTCTGTAAGCATTCCGACAAAGCCTGCAAGATTGCCGTTTGTTGCAAGAGACTTAAGATGATTTTCCATACCGAGTTTATTGTCATTAAACCACCATGCGCTGCCGTGCTGAATCTTATTCACGCACTTGCCGTCCTGGAAGCATGCACAGATGGTATCGATTGCTTCATTGGCATTCGGATTGAGCGAATATACAATAATTTTTCCGAGTGCATTTCTTGAATTTAAGCAGTCAAGAAATCCTGCAAGTGCATCTTCGCAGGCAATTCTTGAGATGGCATCAAATCCGGTATTGGGTCCGAGCTTCTTAAACATTTCTGTATTGTTGTCTCGTCTGCAGCCGTAATGAAGCTGGCTAACCCAGTTAAGCTTTGCATATTCTTCGTGAAGACTGACTAAAAATGCTTTTGCGAAAATATCACACTCCAGGGGATTTGGAATGTCACCGTTTATTCTTTTAACAAATATTTCATTTGCTTTTTCTTCGTTAACATCCGAAAAAGGAATGCACCATAATCCGTGATCAGCGAGACGACAGCCCTTCTCATTAAAGAAAGCAATTCTTGATTTCAAGGCATCGATAAGCGCATTAAAAGAATCAATCTTTTTGCCCGATGCTTTTTCAAGTCTGGCAATATATTCGAGGTAGTTTTCTTTTTCGATATTCATAGCGTTGTCGGGTCTGAAAGCAGGCAGGACTTTGCATTTAAAAGATGTATCTTCTTTTATGATGTCATGATATTCAATCGAATCTACGGGATCGTCGGTAGTGCAGAGAACTTCAACATTCGACATGGAAATAATATCCTTGGCTTTAAACTTGCCCGAAGTAATAACCGCGTTGCATTTGTCCCAGAGTTCTTCGCCACAATCTTTGGTTACGTGTCCGTCAAAGTCAAAGTATCTTTTAAGTTCCATATGGCTCCAGTGATAGAGAGGATTGCCGATGGCAGAAGAGAGTGCCTCTATCCATTTAAGGAACTTTTCCTTATCCGTTGCATCTCCGGTAATGTAATATTCATCGATACCTGCCGCACGCATAAATCTCCATTTGTAATGATCGCCGCCGAGCCAGAGTTCGGTGATATTTTTAAACTCCTTGTTTTCGGCTATTTCCTTTGCGTCGATATGGCAGTGGTAGTCGATAATCGGCTGATTTTCGGCATATTTGTGAAACAGAGTTTTTGCAACCTCATTGTTTAAAAGAAAATCTTTGTCTAAGAATGTTTTCATGGCATATCCTTTTTAAGTGTTTTATATGTTTTCTTTTTTATTATCGATATCTGTATTCTCTTCATTTGTGTCTATATCTGATATGTCTTCGTTGATAATGCTTTCGTTGCTGCTTGCGGACTCTGTTGCAGATTCGCCTGCGGCTTCGGCAGCACCAAGCGCAATCGATTCATATTTCTTAAGCAAGGGTTCAATCATATAAGTATCTAAAAGACATTTAAGTCCCGGGACAAGTATTAAAAGCGGGGCAAAAAGGAATGTGTTGTATGCCCAGTAAAGACCTATGATTGCGGCTGCCCAGAAAACAATGAGACCGATGGAGAAACGAAGATGCATTAAGGTAATTGCAATAGGATATGTGAGTGCATGTATGGTGCTCATTTCGTATCTTGAAAGCCACGAGAATGCATAGGTAATCGTGCAGAGATAAACCAGGATGATAATATAAAAGATCCATCTGAGTCCCATATTAAGGGCGCCCTGTCCGTGATAGTAAAACCATGCTGCATATGCGAACGCCGCACCGATTACGAGGTAAATCACGGTCATTATTGTGGCCTGCATGAAGTTCTGCTTAAAAGATTTAAAGAAATCCTTTGTGGGTTTGTCTTCGCTTTTTCTGACACTTTTTACCATGGCATAATAAGCGGCGGTGGAAGATGCTCCGATCGTAATGATGGGAAGAGAGCAGACTATCCAGAGTACTCCGATCCATACCATATGCCAGAATTTATCGAGAAACTTATATAATTTTCCGTCCATTCCAAAAATATTCATAAGTTTTTATTCCTCTAAAAAAATATATTTACGCATATTATTATAAACCGTATCAGGGATTCTTAAATAAAATTTTTTTATGAGTATCTCCTACAGATTACAGTTTTTTGCAGGTAAAATTATTACTTTCATATTTTTTATATAGACAAAACAATAAATAGTAGTAAAATGATATTGAGTATTGTACTGAAATACAAGTATACTACATATTTTTCCTTTTGGAAAGGATGTATGTGATTATATCGGACTTTTACAAAGTTTTCCGATATGATTAAGCTGAGGGGTGAGGCTATGAAGCTGTCGGCAATTTACAGCGACGGAATGATCATACAGAGAAACACCGAGAATATTATCGAAGGCGTAGCTTCTGCAAACAGTGAAATCCGACTGTATTTTGATCAAAGTATATATGAGGGGATATGCGACGAGGAGGGACATTTTTCGATTATTCTGCCTCCCATGGAAGCAGGCGGCCCCCATACAATTAATATAACGGATAAAAGTGACAGATACATGATTAACTATGTATATGTCGGAGATGTGTTCTTGCTTGCCGGACAGTCCAATATGGAACTTCCCGTATCGAGAACGCTTGATCTTTACCGTGAGGAACTTAAGGGTATCGAATATCCGTTAATCAGAATGTTTCAGATGCCCAAGGAATTTAAATTTGGCGAACCGGACCAAATCACCGAGACCGGCGAGTGGACGAGTGCGAATGAAGAATCGGTAATGGCTTTTTCGGCCGTGGGATTCTATTTTGCACAGATGAAGTTTGAAAAAGACGGTATTCCCGTAGGACTTATACATGCAGCTGTAGGCGGAACTCATATAGAAGCTTTTATGAGCGCGGACTTTCTTATAAAGGTCGGAAAGAAGTTAAGGAAAATAGCAGCCGACCAGGGAAGAGAACTTATCTGCAAGTGCGGCCTTAACGATACCTGCAAGATGTGTTACGAGGAAAACATCAAACGTAACCTGGATGAGAATTTCGTCAAAAGGACCATAGCGGAAGATACCGAGAAGATGAACGCGTGGTGGAAAAAGACCGATGATGACGACATTGGTCTAAAAGAAAAATGGTACGACCACGAGTGGAACGAAGACGAAAAGATGGGTGGTATCGAAATAACCGTACCGCAGTCATGGATTAACAACGTTCTTAAAAACAGAATCGGAACGGTCTGGGTTCAGCGAACTTTCTTTGCACCGCAGAATTTCTGCGAAAGAGATGTCGAACTTAAACTGGGAACCATTGTCGATGCCGATTATACATATGTAAACGGAATACAGGTAGGACATACCGAATATTTTTATCCTCCGAGAAGATATACGATTCCCGCAGGAGTTTTGAAAAACGGCAAGAATGTTATCACGGTTCGTGTAATCATCAACAATAACGTCGGTGAATTCAAGGAAGACATGCCTTATTTTATAAAAGCAGACAAAGAAGAGGTTTCCCTTGAAGGAACATGGAACGCGAGAGTGGCAGCAGTCGAGGAACCCATGGGAGAATGCACGTTCTTTACCTGGCACCCGACATCGCTTTACAACAAAATGATTTATCCTTTGAGGAACATCTCTTTTAAGGCTGTGCTCTTTTATCAGGGCGAATCCAATACGAGATATCCCGAGGATTATGAATATCTGATGGTAGCCATGGTAAAAGAATGGAGAAATCTGTTCGGATACGATGTGCCGTTTATCTTTGCAAGACTGCCGTATTTCAGAGGAGAGTCCTGGGAAATACCGGGAGACGAATGGGAAGATTTAAGAGATGCACAGCTTCGGGCATCCGAAAGAATAGAAAACTGTGCACTGGCAGAACTATATGATCTTGGCATATACAATGAGATTCACACTCAGAACAAAAAAGAAGTGGCCAAAAGATTTTACGATGAATACAGAATGCTTATAAGATCGATGGAAAGGGGAAAATAAAAATATGATCAAAGTCGAGAAACTCGCAGGCGAGTCCACGAGAGATTATGCTTCGCGGTTTTTATGTACAAATATTATTTCGCTTGAATTAAAACCCGGGCAGTTCTTAAGTGAGACCGAACTTGCCAATGAGATTGGAGTCAGCAGGACACCGCTTCGCGAGGCTTTAATAGATCTTAATCATTCGAATGTAATAGAAACATATCCTCAGAGAGGAAGCATGGTGGCGTTAATTGACCCCGACCTTGTAGAGGAATCAAGATTCATAAGAGAAGTGCTTGATGTTTCGGTTGCGGAAATTGCCTGCGACGTTGCATCCCCCGAAGATATTATGAATCTTGAAGCCAATGTTAAGCTTCAGGAGTTTTATCTCGAAAATAATATCCAGGGCAAACTCTTCGAACTCGACAACGAATTTCACAAGATGATATATGTGATGGCCAATAAGGAAAGAACTTACGCAATGAAAGCCGGAATGATGATTCATTACGACAGAGTGAGAGCACTTTCACTGATTACGGTTAAGGACAATAAAATCGTAAACGATCACAGACTTATCATGGAAGCCATCAGAAATAAGGATAAAGAAGAAGTCAAGAGACTGATAAAAAAACATCTGTCCAGATATGATATAGACAAAGAAGAGATAAAAAAAGCATATCCGGAATACTACAAACATTAATAAGAATATTATGAAAATAAAAGAAATCGTCCGTCAGGGCGGTTTTTTTTATGTCTTTTGTTCAATATTGATGGACAAGCAGTTTACATAAATCTTTTTTTGTACATAATAGACAAAAAACTTTTTCAGATATATTGATTCTGCTAATAGAAAAGTACAAAAAGAAGTCGTAATATACTTGTATACAAGAATATTAGACTGCAAAAATACAAAAATACAAATGTCATTCGGAGGCTAAAATGACGAACGAAGATTCCAAAATCGAAGTAGTCGAGAGCGTTGAAGAAAACGTAACTCTCGCCAATAATGAATCCTCAGAAAACTCAGACAAAAAAAGCAGATTACGCAATGACGGTTTTCTGAAACACATGAAAAAGAACTGGATTATTTACACATTCTTAATTATTCCGGTTGTCTACTATGTAGTGTTCAGGTACATTCCGATGTTCGGTAACATCATTGCTTTCAGAAAGTATTCGGCTGGTGGTAACATCTTCGGATCACAGTGGTCGGGCTTTAAATACTTCAAACAGTTTTTAGGCGACCCTGCTTTCAGAAGAGCGTTCGGGAACACACTTATCCTAAACTTCTCATATTTGGTAGTCAGATTTCCGCTTACGCTTATTTTCGCTCTGTTGCTTAATGAAATCAAATGGCTTCCTTGGAAAAAGTTTGTTCAGACGGTATCGTACCTTCCTCACTTTATCTCGATGGTTATCGTAGCCGGAATGATAAAGGAACTATTGTCAACCAGTGGACCAATTAATTCATTTTTGATATCGATTGGACAGCAAGCCATAGAATTCATTGCATTACCCGAATGGTTCCCTACCATATTCGTTGCCAGCGGAATATGGCAGGGCCTTGGGTGGGGAAGTATCCTTTACCTCGCAGCGATTGCGGGTATCAACCCCGAGCTTTACGAAGCAGCCAAGGTAGATGGTGCAACTCACTTACAGCAGGTATTACATATTACAATCCCCTGCATCCTTCCTACAATTACCACACTTCTTATTCTCGACATCGGCGGTATGGTAGGTTCGGGCGCTGCATTCGAAAAAGTATTCCTGCTTTACAACCCCATGACATATGAAACATCCGATATCGTTTCAACTTACGTTTACCGAATGGGTGTTTATTCCGGAAACTACAGTTACGCGACGGCGGTTGGCTTGTTTGAAGGCTTGCTGAACTTAATTCTTTTGACGGTAGCAAACTTCACATCCAAAAAAGTTGCCGGTGAATCGCTTTGGTAAGGAGAAAGAAATGACAGAAGAAATAAAATCATTGTCTGAAGAAATTGAAGAGACAACTGTAGAAACGATAGAAGAAACAACTGAAAAAAAGGATGATAAGTTAAAGCTTGATTACGGAAAAGAAAGAAAACTGAAAAAAGGAACCAAAGTAAAAGAGTCCTGGCAGTACAACGTCTTCCGTGTATTCAACGTAATACTGATGACAATCATCTGTATACTTACACTTTATCCTTTCCTTTATCTGGTTGCCCAGTCCTTCTCATCGGAGGCTGCAATCATCAAAGGTCAGGTAACAATCTTTCCCGTAGGATTCAACTTTACGACATACAAGTCGGTTATTACCAAAGGTGAATTCCTGGGATACTACAAAAACACAATTCTTTATGCCGTGTTCGGAACATTTTTCTCGGTGCTGTTTTCGGCAATGCTTGCATATCCGCTTTCAAAGCCTCAGCTCATATTAAACAAGTTTTTCGTTCCGTTCATCATATTCACAATGTACTTCGGCGGCGGACTGATTCCTAACTACATCTTGATGACATCCTTGGGACTCAGAAATACGATTTTCTCATTCGTACTTCCCGGCCTTATCGGTACATATTACGTATTGCTGATGAAGTCCTTCTTCTCAAGCTTCCCTCACGAACTTGAAGAGGCAGGTGAAATTGACGGTCTTTCAAAATACGGAGTGTTCTTCAGAATAGTGCTTCCGAACTCGAAGCCCATTATAGCTACCATGGTACTTTTCTACATGGCTGGTTACTGGAGCAACTGGTTCAACGCTTTCCTTTATTTGGAAGACAGAAGCAAATGGCCGGTGGCTTATCACCTTCGTCAGATCATTATCGGAGCTGCAACAAGTGCAGACCCCGGAGCTGCATCACTTGAAAACATGCAGATCGCTTCAAACATCAAATCATGTTCGATGGTTTTGATGGCAGTACCTATCATATGTGTTTACCCCTTTATCCAAAAGTATTTCGTTCAGGGAATGATGCTTGGCGGTGTTAAGGGATAAATTATAAAAAAGTACATAAACGGATTAAATCTCTATGGGGGAGATTAATCCATGTTTTAAAAAGGAGGAAACAAAATGAAAAAACAGCTCTTAAGTACAGCGCTTGCTGTAAGTATGGTAGCAGCATCTCTTACAGCATGTACTAACGGCAACGGCGGTTCTCAGGAAGAACCCGCACCCAGTCAAACTGCAGTTGACAACAACGCAGTTACGACTACAGATGATGGAAGCACCGCAGCAGAACCTGTTGAAGAACTTGGTTACACATTCGGTGAGCACTTCTACTCAGATGACCCTGTGACATATTCAATGTCCTTCTCAGATGCTTCATGGTATCCCATGACAGACCAGTGGAAGACAGACGGTGTGTTTGAACAGATCAGATTAAGAACAAACGTTACTCTTGATCTTACAAGCATCGATTCAGGCGACTACAACGACAAGATCGCTCTTTCTATCAACGCAGGTGATGCACCTTACATCATCCCCAAGACATATGATGAGTCCAGATACGTAGACGGTGGCGCTATCGTTCCCGTTTCAAAGTGGACACAGTTTATGCCTAACTTCACAAAATTCGTTGAAGATTACAACATGCAGCCCGACCTCGATACAATCACACGTAACGATGGTAACTTCTACAGACTTCCCGGTATGCATGAATCACCTAACCAGGATTACTTCTTCATGGTAAGAAAAGACCTCTTTGACGGAGCAGGCATCGATATCGCTTCTCTTGAAAAAGATATGACATACGATGATTTATATGATGCATTAGTTAAAGTTAAAGCATACATGGTAGAAGAAGGAATGTGCAAAGAATCTGACTACATCTGGTCAGACCTCTGGTGCGGCCAGGAATCCGGACAGGGTAACGGCGGTAACCTTCTTAAGATCATGGGCTTCTCATACAACGTAGCTTCAGGTTGGGCAGTAGCTGATTGTATCCAGTACGATCAGGCTAAGGGCGAATGGTACCTTTCCTCAACAACCGATGATTACAAAGAATTCGTTAAGACAGCTAATAAGTTCGTTAAGGGCGGTATCCTTGATCCCGAAACATTTACTCAGGACGACTCAGTAGCTACTAACAAGTTCTATCGTGGCGAAACAGCTATCATTTCTGTTAACCGTGGTCAGGTTGCAGCATTTGAATCAGGTCTTCAGACAGGTATGGGTTCTGAAGGCAAGACATATGAGACATATCTCATGGTAACTCCTAAGGGAATCAACAACTACATGGCAGAGAACTCCAGACTTGAAAACGGTGTTATGATTTCCAAGAAAGCATATGATGAACTCGGCGAAGAAGATTTCATCAAGATGTTAAGATTCGTTGACTGGTTATTCTACTCAGATGAAGCTTACGATCTCATTAAATGGGGCGTTGAAGGCGAAACATACAACGTAGTTGACGGTCAGAAAGTTCTTGCAGACGGCTGGTACTGCTCAGGCTTAGGCTATGCAGATCCTACACCCGATGATGATTCAGACAACAAGGATATGAGACTTGAATACGGTTATGCAGGCGGTAACTTCTGGTATGCACACAGAGTAGACCAGAGAGATGATAACTTAACTCCCGCACTTCAGGACTTCTCCAAGAGAATTTCTCAGTACAGAGATATCAGACCTCTTAACCCCGCTCTTGCTTCTACTCCTGATGAGAACGAGCAGATCAACCTTTGGAAGACTCCTTTGGTAGATACAATCAACACCTGGACACTTAACTTTGTAACAGGTAAGAAAGACATCGATGCAGAATGGGATAACTATCTCAAAGCTTGTGACGATGCAAACGCTAAGAACCTTGTAGATCTTTACAACGAGATTAACAAGAGATAATTATTTCCCGAACCCTATTGTGCAGCAGGGGGGCTTAGTCCCCTCTGCCTGCACAGAATTTAAATCTGAAAAACGGCAAAAGGCTCTCTGGCAAATTGATTTTTAGGGTTAAATGTTATATGATTAAATTTGGTGTTTTTTTAAGGACAGCCCCTAAAAGTACGAAAAGAGAATATATAAAATGGATATGACATTAAGATGGTTTGGCTCAAAGTTCGACAGTGTGACTTTGTCCCAGATCAGACAGATTCCGGGCGTTAAAGGAGTAATTACCACATTATACGATACAGTGCCCGGCGAAGAATGGAATAAGGAAGAAATTCGCTCCCTGAAAAAAGAAGTGGAAGACAGCGGACTGAAGATACTCGGTATCGAATCTGTAAATGTCTGTGATGCTATCAAAGTAGGTGCGAGCGATAGAGATAAATACATCGACAATTATATCAAGACGCTTACATATCTTGGCGAAGAAGACATACATACCGTATGCTACAATTTTATGCCGGTATTTGACTGGACCAGAACCGAACTTGCAAGAGTACGTGAAGACGGTTCGACTGTAATGGCATATACACAGGATGCAGTTGACAAGATTAATCCCTCTGAAATGTTTAATTCGCTTAAGAGTGACTGCAACGGCTTTGTTCTTCCCGGATGGGAACCCGAGCGTATGGCTCAGGTAAAAGAACTGTTTGAATTATATAAAGATATCGATGCCGACAAGCTTTTCGACAATCTTGTATATTTCTTAAAAGCCATAATGCCCGTATGCGACAAGTACGATATAAAAATGGCAATTCATCCGGACGATCCCGCATGGAGTGTATTCGGCCTTTCGAGAATAGTTACCAACAAGGACCAGATATTAAAACTTTTAAATGCGGTTGACAATGTCCATAACGGAATTACATTTTGCACCGGTTCGTACGGTACGAGCTTAAACAATGATATAGTTGATACCATACATGCTTTGAAAGGAAGAATCCATTTCGCGCACGTAAGAAATCTCAAGTTTATCACGCCCACCAATTTCGAGGAAGCGGCGCATTTATCGAGTGACGGAGATTTCGATATGTATGCTATAATGAAAGCGTTGTATGATATCGGATTTGAAGGAATAATGAGACCGGATCACGGAAGAATGATCTGGGGCGAAAAAGCGATGCCCGGCTACGGACTTTATGACAGGGCACTCGGAGCCATGTATCTTCAGGGACTCTGGGAAGCTATTGAAAAAAATTCAAAACAATAAATTGCTTTATATGAGAAAGACCGGAAATTAATGTCCGGTTTTTCTTGCGAAAGAAGGTAGTATGAACACATACGAAAAAATCGAAAAATGCAAAATGATACCCGTAATAGCACTTGATAATGTAGCTGATGCCGTACCCCTGGCTAAGGCTTTGGTTGAGGGCGGACTTCCCTGCGCGGAAGTTACTTTCAGAAGAGAAGGCGCTAACCTTTGCATAAAAGCAATGAAGGAAGCATACCCCGATATGCTTGTCGGTGCAGGTACGGTATTAAATAAAGAGCAGGTGGATCTTGCAATTGAAGCAGGTGCGGAATTTATCGTAAGTCCCGGATTTGACGAGAACGTTGTATCTTACTGTCAGGAAAAAGGTATCTGCGTTATACCCGGTGTTTCGACTGCAAGCGAAGTTGCCAAGGCATATTCATTCGGACTTAACGTTGTTAAGTTTTTCCCTGCCGAAGCTGCTGGCGGAGTTAAGATGCTTAAGGCTCTTGCGGCGCCTTACAATATGATGCGTTTTATGCCCACAGGCGGTATAGGTATCGGCAATATGGCTTCCTACTATGTGCTTAAATGTGTTATCGCATGCGGCGGAAGTTTTATGATAGATTCCAAGGCAATTAAGGAAGGCGATTTTGAGAAGATTAAAAATCTTACAAAAGATGTGATATCTGCTCTGAATGCTCTCAACTCAAATGATAGTGTGGCTGATGATAAAAAAGAGAGCATTCAGAGTAATATAAACAGCGAAAAGAAAATTGATCTGTCCGGTTTATCGGACAAAAAGATTATAACATTCGGCGAACTGATGCTTCGTCTGGCACCCGAAGGATATTTAAGATTTGTTCAGGCGGATGCGTTTGAAGCGACATTCGGCGGCGGAGAAGCAAATGTAAGTATTTCTCTTGCAAACTTTGGCGCAAATACTTCTTTTGTAACCAAACTTCCTTCACACGAAATTGGTCAGATGGCAGTCAATTCTTTAAGAAAATACGGAGTAGACACGTCATTAATCGCAAGAGGCGGAAAGAGAGTAGGCATTTACTATCTTGAAAAAGGTGCATCACAGAGACCTTCCAAAGTTATATACGATCGTGCAGGTTCTGCAATTGCAGAGGCATCAAAAAATGATTTTGACTGGGATAAGATTTTTGACGGCGCAGGATGGTTTCATTTTACGGGCATTACTCCCGCACTTTCGGATGAACTTGCAGAGATATGTTTAGAGGCTTGCAGGAAGGCAAAAGAAAAAGGCATAATAGTCAGCTGCGATCTTAACTACAGAAACAAACTCTGGTCCAAAGAAAAAGCAGGCGAAGTAATGAATAAGCTTTGCCAGTACGTAGATGTCTGCATTTCCAACGAGGAAGATGCTAACGATGTATTCGGTATCAAAGCAGCCAATACAGATGTTACAGCAGGCGAGATTAATTCCGAAGGCTATAAATATGTTGCAGATGAATTAAAGAAAAGATTCGGTTTTTCATATGTTGCAATCACACTTCGAGAATCAATTTCCGCAAGCGACAACAGATGGGGCGCAATGCTTTATGACGGAAGCGATTATTTCTTCAGCAAGAAATACAATGTGCATATAGTAGATCGTGTCGGCGGCGGAGATTCATTCGGCGCAGGTCTTATCTACTCACTTATGCATAACGAAAGTCCCGCAGACGCAATCGAATTTGCAGTAGCCGCAAGCTGCTTAAAGCACTCAATCGAGGGTGACTACAATTTCGTTTCGGTGGATGAAGTCAAGAAACTCGCCAAGGGCGACGCTTCCGGCCGAGTTCAAAGATAAAAAGAGCCAAACGGGGACGGTTCTAAAATGGTAAAAAAGGCCAAAATAGAACCGTCCCCAAATGGTAAAAAAGGCCAAAATAGAACCGTCCCCAAATGGTTCATTGAGAGGATAGAGTATGGAATTAACATTAAATGGTATTAAGGACAGAGAAAATTGGGAAAAAGCCGGAATCAAAATGCCGGCTTTTGATATTGAAAAAATGAAAGAGGATACCGCGGAAAATCCCGTATGGATTCACTTCGGCGCGGGAAATATTTTCAGAGGTTTTATCGCGGTTTTACAGCAGAAACTTTTGGACGAAGGATTAAGTGATAAAGGTATAATTGCGGCGGACACATTTGATTTTGACATGATAGATAAAATCTATGTGCCTTTTGACAATCTTGCACTTTCCGTAGGTTTGAAAGCAGACGGCAATACAGATATGCGAGTAATAGCGTCAATTGCCGATGCAGTTAAATGTAACTTTGCCGATGCAAGTGAAAAAGAAAAGCTCGTAAAAGCAGTAAAAAACCCTTCTCTCCAGATGATTAGCTACACTATAACGGAAAAAGGTTATTCACTCAGAAACATGCAGGGTGATTTATTACCTGTTGTTGTAAGCGATATTAATGAAGGACCTGCAAATGCAAAGCATGCTATGAGCATCACTGTTGCTTTGCTTCTTGAGAGATTTAATGCAGGCGCATATCCTGTCGCGGTATGCAGTATGGATAACTGCTCACACAACGGTGAGAAATTAAAATCATCAGTTCTTGAAATTGCTAACGAATGGGAGAAGAAAGGCTTTGTTTCAAAAGAATTTATCGAGTATATTTCCGATGAAGAAAAAGTTTCTTTCCCCTGGAGCATGATTGATAAAATCACTCCGAGACCTGCGAAGTCAATAGAAGAAATGTTAAACGAAAAAGGCATTGAAAACATGTCTGCAATCGTTACGGATAAAAATACTTTTATTGCTCCTTTTGTGAATGCTGAAATTCCCGAATATCTTGTAATTGAAGACAGATTTCCAAACGGTCGTCCGTCTCTTGAAAAGGCAGGAGTTTATTTTACGGACAGGGATACCGTAAACAAAACAGAAAAGATGAAAGTAACCACATGCCTTAATCCGCTTCATACTGCAATGGCTGTATTCGGGTGTCTTTTAGGATATAATCACATCGCAAAAGAAATGCAGGATGAGGATATCAAAAAACTTGTAATGAACATCGGTTACAAAGAAGGCCTTCCCGTAGTAGTTAATCCGGGAATTATAGATCCTAAAAAATTTATCGATGAGGTAGTAGAAGAGCGTCTTCCGAATATGTTCATTCCCGATATGCCTCAGAGAATCGCAACCGATACAAGTATGAAAATACCCATCAGATTCGGAGAGACAATTAAGTCCTATTATTTCGCAGAAGACAGAGATGTTAATGACTTAACATTTATTCCTCTAGCAATAGCTGCATGGCTCAGATATCTTTTAGGAACGGACGATAACGGAAATCCTATGGAAGTAAGCTCGGATCCGCAGCTTGATGATTTGCAGGACAAACTGTCCGGAATAGTATATAATGATGTAAATACTTATAACGGTCAGATAAAAGATATTCTTGCAAACGAAAATATTTTTGCAATAAATCTCGTTGAAGCAGGTTTATCCGAAAAGATTGAAAACATGTTTAAGGAAATGTTAAAAGAAGGCGCTGTAAGAGCCACCCTTCATAAATATGTTGAAATGTAATTAAGAATCCTGACCGGCGGACAGGAGACATTAATGAAAAAAACAATGAATTCCATAGGCTGGAAATACGGCCTTATGGCAATCGCTTACATCACGCTTAATTTCGGAATCTCCTTTATTTTGAACTGGCTGGCTCCGAATTTTACAGAGAAAAATGCGATACTTCTTACTTATGCGATGATAATCTTTACCGTCGACATAGTTTGTTTTCCGCTGATATTTCTACTTACATCAAAAATGCCCAAAGCCGAGATTGAGAAAAAAAGACTCGGCTTTGGTAAATTTCTTTTATGCGTTCTGATAATGTACGGTCTTATTTTAATCGGTGCAGTTATAGGATCGTGCTTCCATTTAGTTCTTACACTTCCTTTCCGGAATGAAGAAAGTTCCGAACTTGCAAAACTTCTGATGGATTCAAATTCTTTCTTAAGAATTCTTATTGTCGGCATAATAGCTCCGATTTTTGAAGAACTCATTTTCAGAAAAGTTCTTGTCGACCATGTTGCTCCCAAGGGAGAACTCGCTGCAATTCTTGCATCGGGAATAATGTTCGGCCTTTTCCACGGCAACTTTCAGCAGTGCTTTTTTGCCGGCCTGATCGGATGTCTTTTCGCATATATTTATCTGAAAACTGGAAGAGTAATTTATACAATTCTTCTTCATATGATTTTAAATACAGTAACGAGCAGTATTACAATCGAACTCATCAAATGGGTTTATAGGGTAGCTGAAAGAGCAGGAATCAACCTGGATGCAACATCGTCAGAAATGATTAACTACAGTACTTCGGCTATTGAAGCACTCGCTATTCCGACAATGGCATTGCTCGGATGGGTATTCTTACTTTTCTTCGTTATGCTTGCGGGACTTATTACTTTTATCGTTGTTGCATGCATGAAAAAAATTAAGATTAACCGCAAAGAGGAAGATCCTTCTTTCAAGGAACAGGCTGCAAGCCTTGTCACATCTCCCTGCATGTGGATTTTTTATGCGGTAGCGGCAATTATGTTTGTAGCGGAATATCTTCCGCCTATTATAGAATTCTTTAAAAACTGAGATTTCCGGAGGAATGTATGGATTTTATGCGTGAGGCCTTAAAAGAGGCATACGAAGGAATAAATAACCGTCACGGCGGACCGTTTGGATGCGTCATCGTAAAAGATGGTCAGATCATCGGTCAGGGCCACAACAGAGTGCTCATAAAACACGATCCGACCTGTCACGGAGAAATGGAAGCAATCAGGGATGCCTGCGAAAAGACCGGAAGCCATGATTTGACAGGCTGCGAACTCTATACCACGGCAGAACCCTGTCCAATGTGTCTCGGAGCAATACTCTGGGCTAACATTGCTAAGGTTTACTACGGCTGTAATGTAAACGATACCGACAAAATAGGTTTCAGGGACGATAAGTTTTATGATTTCTTTAACGGTGAAAAAAACATCTTAACGCTTGAGGAAAGCGACAGAAAAGAGTGCAAGAAACTCTTTGATGAGTACATAAAAGATAAAAAGGCTCAAAGATATTAGCAAATAAAAAACCGGTGTAAACACCGGTTTTTTAAATATTCTTTTGGATTATGAGTTTTGTCACGATATGGATTCGGGATATTTCGGGTAAATCTGATTTTTGATATCCTGCATCTTTGAATCCATTTCCGTGATGGTGGTTGCACAGTCTAAAAGCTGTGCGTAAATTGCCTGAGAGATTTCTTCGGTCAGGTCTTTTTTGTAACGCATCTCGTGTTCGAGACTTGCCCAAAAGTCCATGGCGATTGTTCTAAGCTGGACTTCGACCTTAAGATATTCCTTGTGCTCTGAGAAGAATACGGGTATTTCCACGATCATATGATAGCTTCTGTAGCCGTTGGGCTTGGGTGCGCGGATGTAATCCTTGTAATTAACAAGTTTGATGTCATCCTGCTTAAGTATCATGTCGGCGATTTCATAGATATCGTCCACGAAAGGACATATAACTCTGATACCTGCCACGTCGTGTATTTCATCCTGAATGTTGTCAAATGAAAACTCTAAATTTTTTCTGTTCAGTTTATCCCGTATGCTCTGTATGGTTTTGATTCTCGAGTAAATCGCATGAATAGGATTTCTTTTATTTTTTATCTGAAGTTCTTCGTTTAAGACTTCGAATTTGGTACGAATCTCCTTAATCGCACAGGAATACTTGGTCATGAGTTCTTTATACTGATCGAGAACCTGTACAAGTTCTTCGCCTGAAAGCTGGTCCTTGAGCTCGTTGATCAGCATAATGTTTTCTTCGCTCTGCATCGTAAAACCCCCTTGATTACATGTACTTATTTTATCATAGAGGCGGTTAAAAGTGTATAGCAATTATGTAAAATTTGTGTTAACATATGGTGTGGCTAAAAAAGCCTTTGTAGTAATAAATTGAAAAATGTATAGGGTAAAAAATCAGGCTAAATCATATACATTAAGGAGATATTGAAATGCTTGAATTGAAAAATGTTTCTTATGAAGTGTCGGATGAAAACGACAACAAAGAAATATTAAAAGACATCAGTTTTACAATCGATGAGAGATTTGTGGCAATCACCGGACCTAACGGCGGCGGCAAATCCACACTTGCCAAGCTTGTGGCAGGTATCATAAAACCCACATCGGGCAGAATTTTCCTTGACGGAAAAGATATTACGGATTTAAGCATTACCGACAGAGCAAAAAGCGGTATCAGCTTTGCGTTTCAGCAGCCGGTAAGATTTAAGGGCATTACGGTAAAAGATCTTATCAGATTTGCCGTAGGACATGACATTTCGACTACCGAAGCATGTGCGTATCTTTCCGAAGTAGGTCTTTGCGCAAAGGATTATATCAACAGAGAACTTAACGCATCATTATCAGGTGGCGAAGCAAAAAGAATTGAAATTGCGATGACCATGGCAAGGGGAACATCGCTTTCAATCTTTGACGAGCCCGAAGCAGGCATTGACCTTTGGAGTTTTCAGAGTCTTATCAAAGTCTTTGAACATCTTCACGAGAAGGCAGGCGGAAGCATAATCATTA
>JAEEGH010003124.1_pt1 | contig 44083 bp, 39 predicted proteins | sample 9134181 | NCBI WGS metagenome assembly JAEEGH01 (sample SAMN16246544, study PRJNA631951) | gut metagenome | biome: gut microbiome; feature: rumen; material: DP-attached | host: Bos | place: Iran: Karaj | collected 2018-10 | reverse complement strand
TAAATTCTGAAATGGCTGTGCAGTTCCGCAAATGGGTCAACAATATTGCAAAAGAATACACAATCAAAGGCTTTGCAATGGATGATGAACGCCTTAAAAATGATGGTTCAATTCTTACAAAAAATTACTTTGAGTCATTTCTTTTATATGGAGATTTACCACAGGCAAAGTATCATTATGAGCAGTTGTCTCAAGAAGAAAAGACAATGTTTGATTCTTATCCTATAAATCTATTCTGGAATGTCTGATATAAGAGTAAAAGGAAAGTGAAAAAATGAATATTCAAGATTTGGATGAAAATAGAACAGACAAAAGATTCAATGCGATGCAAGATTCTTATATAAACAATCTTGTTGTTTATGGGATTGCAACTTGCACAGGAGATCCAAAACGAGGAAATTCTAGTTTTTCATTACTTCCGTATGGTAAACTTGTAATTGAAGCTTTGTTTGACGAAAACTTTTTTGGAGCATAAATGAAATTATCTGCAAAAACTATCCAAGTCTTAAGAGAAATAATAAATGAAAAATCACAATATCGCTCAGGACCAGTGCTTGTACAATTCTTCAATGATTTGGGCTTTCATGACAGTTATGGACCAGGATTTCCTTCTAGATGGATTTATACCGACGAAAAACTAAATCAACTAAATGGCACTGCAACATTAGATCAATGTATAAGAAATGTTTTTGCACCAGTAAATTATATAGCAAATCCTGCTTTGTTAGATGAATTACTGGAGTTATTCAATAAGCATTTGCAATATGATGATTGGAATGTATATATTGAAGGAAAAAATGTACTCTTCAGAAAAGTGAAGTTTGATTTACACCAATCTTTTAAGCCAGATGTTCAGGAAAAAAACACTGCGGAAGACTTTCTAAAAGTAAAGATTTCAAATCTTAATATTTCAAAGCTTCCTATAGAATCTTGCCTTCATCCAATTATTGAAAGCAGAATGAAGGAAATTGATAAATGCATTGAAAATGAAATTTCTTTAGGTTGTATTTTCTTATGTGGTTCAGTTTTGGAAGGAATTTTTAATGCAATGGCTATGAAAGCCCCTTCAATTTTTAATTCAGCTAATTCAAGTCCCAAAGAACGAGATTCAGGTAAAGTAAAAACATTTGATAAATGGACTCTTGAAAATTATATCTCTGTAGCTTATGAATTTGGATATATCAAGGAAGATGTAAAACGATTCAGCCATTCAGTTCAAAATTTTAGAAATTATATACATCCATATCAGCAAATTAGTCAAAATTTTACACCCACTATTGATACAGCTTTATTGTGTGCACAGGTTGTAAAAATGGCGATAAATCAAATTGGAAATAAGAGTTAAAGATTAAATATACAAAAGGAGAAAATAGAATGAAAACTACAATTGATTGCGATAAAGCTTATATACAAGAAATTTTTACAAACTGGTATAGTATTCCGACTTATCAGAGACCTTATGTTTGGGATACAGACCAAGTTGAAGAATTATTAGACTGCATAAAAAATGCATATGAGAAAAAAGAAGATCAATATTTTATTGGTTCTATAGTCTATAAAAAATCTGAAAAAGAAGTAGATGGAGTCACATATCAGGAATTTGAGCTTCTTGATGGCCAACAAAGAATTACAACAATCTTTTTAATTATAGCTGCAATTAGAGATATTGTTATTAAAAACAAAGAAAAATTTGACAAAGAGGAATATGAAGATACTGTAAATACATGTAAAAGTTTGATTTACCAGCAAAAGAGTAAAGCAAAGGGTATTCCTGAAAGATTGAGAATTGTTTTTGACATTCGTAAAGATGTTCGTGATTTTGTAGATACTTATGTAAAAACTGATTCTAGTACAGATGATGAAAATACTTTAGCAATTAATGCATCAAGTAAGACGGTCAATATTTCAATAAAACATATTTCTAATACTTTACTTGTTGCTAGAAAATTCTTCAAAGAAAATCTTGATATCATTTCTGACTTTTTTTCTTATTTATTGAATAAAGTACTCTTAGTTTATATTGCAACAGAAGATTTACAAGATGCCTTCCAACTTTTTACTGTTATGAACAATACCGGCTTAAAGCTTACTAACAGTGATATTTTAAAAGCAGAAAACCTTAAACATATTGACAGTGATGCTAAGCAACAGTTCTGGGCGATAGAATGGGAGGCTATGGAATCCTATTTTGGAGATGATTTTGATAATTTTCTTTCTCAAATAAGAACTATCCTTGTAAAAAGAAAGGCAGATTATGCTCTTGTAAAAGAATTTAACGACAATGTCTATTCAGAAAAGAGATGGAACAGGAGTACAAAACAATGGGAACCTTGTAAAGCCCTTCTGAAGAGAGGTGAAAATACATTTGAATTTATAAAGGATTATTACATTCAGTATCAAAATATTTTTGATAAAAATCATTTTGAAGAAACAAATTCTTATGAAATTTATAATTATCTAAATTTAATGTCAAAAGGTCTTGAATCTGATTATTGGAAAGCACCGGTCTTGATGTACTTTAAAAAATTTAAATATGAAAATTTCTTAGAATTCCTAAAAAAGCTAGATAACAAGCTTTCTATAGATTGGATTATCGGAATCAACCCAACAACTCGTATTGATAATATGAATGCTATTCTGGCTTGCATTGAAAAGGAGTCAAAAGCAGATGATGTTTTGAAATCTTCTACTTTTGATTTAAATAAAACAGACTTTACAACAATTATTGATGGAAACATCTACGGAAGAAAATACGCTAGATATTTGCTTTTGAAAGTTGATATGCTCTCAAATAGTGTGGATAGCCCATATATTTACCCTTCAATGATTACGATAGAGCACATTCTTCCTCAGAATCCTTCTGATAATAGCCAATGGAAGAAGGATTTTTCAGATGAGCAAAGAGAAGAATGGACAGACAAAATAGGAAATCTTACTTTACTGTCTAGAAGAAAAAATACTTCCCAGGGAAATCTTGATTATGAAAAAAAGGTTGAAAAATATTTTAAGAATAATATTGAAACCTTCCCTAGTATTATCAAATTATTCCAAGAAAATAAAGAATGGAAACTGGCTAATTTACAGAAACGGCAACAAGATGTTTGTAAATTGTTGATGGACAATCTGTAATTTTTGGAGAATAAAAAATGAAAAACGAACTCGATACAACCAAAAACATCTCAAAACTCTACAAAGAAATCAGCACTATCCTGCACACAGCCAGAGCGAATGCATACAAAGCAGTAAACTTTGCGATGGTATCCTCTTACTGGTCTATTGGACACTTAATTGTAGAAAATGAGCAGAACGGTAACGAACGCGCTGAATACGGAAAGGCAGTTCTTGAAGGACTTTCTAAAAAGCTTACAACAGAATTTGGTAAAGGTTTTGATGAAAGTAATCTTCGTTATATGCGATTATTTTATCAGACATTCAAGAATTGTGACGCACTGCGTCACGAATTGACCTGGACTCATTACAGAATGCTTCTTCGTGTAAAAGATGAAACTGCTCGTAACTGGTATATGAATGAAGCAGCAAATCAAACTTGGTCAACACGCCAGCTGGACAGGCAGATTTCTGTTTTGTATTACGAAAGATTACTTGCAAGCCAGGATAAAAAAGCAGTTCAGATTGAAGCGAAAACAAAGCTTTCTGAAATTGAGCCAGAGCAGTTTATTCACGATCCTTATGTTCTTGAGTTTTTAAATCTCAAGAATTATCCGGCCTTGCATGAATCGACAATTGAACAGGCCCTTATTGATAATTTACAGCACTTTTTGCTGGAGCTTGGGACAGGCTTCTGCTTTGAAAGCCGTCAAAAACTCATGCGTTATGAAGATGATGATTTTTATGTAGATTTGGTTTTCTATCATTCAGTCTTGAAGTGCCATGTTCTTATTGATTTGAAGCTTGGAAAACTGACACACGGAGATGTAGGCCAGATGGATAGTTACATCCGAATGTTTGATGCCCAATACAAGCGAGACGACGATAATCCGACAATCGGATTAATCCTTTGTTCAGAGAAAAACGAAGCTGTTGTAAAATATTCTGTGCTTGCCGATGCAAAACAGATTTTTGCTTCTAAGTATGAACTTGCTCTGCCAAAGCCAGAGGAACTTGCTAAGCAGATTAAGATGGATAGACTTTTAATTGAAGAGCAGATGAAGAGCGAGGAAGAGGATAAAGAATAACCAATGAACAACGAACTAATCACCACAGTAGAAGCAATAAAAACAGCAATCTTACAGTCTTCAAATTCGTCAGACGTGTCTGACGAATTAACAGCAATAATTACAATTTCGGATTTTAAGCTTAGTAACTAAATATGAACGTATTTGATATAATTCCATCAGATTTCTTTAATTGTCTCGCTGGGAAAAGCAATAACCGTGTATACGCTGACTGTCTGGAATTAATACATAATCAATATGATAAAGAAATTTCTTATCGACTTGAACGCTCATATTTAAGGGATGTACTTGCTGCATTTTTATTAGAAAATCATCTGGACCTGTCTGATGAAGAAAACACTGCAAATGCAGGAAACGATGAAGCTAACTTTGTTTTAAGAAAATTTATTTCTGTCGGCTGGCTTGAAGAAGATCAGGATGATGCCACTTTTGAAAAATATATTGTAATGACTGATAATGGAATTGCTCTGGCAGAATTTTTACAGAAACTAAAAAGACCGGCAACTCCAGAGTTTTCCAGTTACATTCTCAATATTTATAACCGGTTTAATTCAAAGGAATATGCAAATAAGCAGGAACTATATAATTTTATCCTAAAGCCGACTTTTTCAGATGCAAAAGCTCTTTCTTCAGATCTTAAAAAACTTACAACTTCTATAAAAAAGATTATCGAGAAAATGAATCATGAAGGAAGTCTGGAAAGTCTTACAGAAAACATTATCAGTTATTGTGACGGAGATTTTATAAAAGAATATTCAAGACTTGTACATCAGCAAAATATTCACATTTATAGGAACTTTATTACCCGAAAGCTAGATGAAATGAAGCAACCTGAATATTTAAATCTTCTGTGCACAGAATTATTAGCAGAAGAAAAGGCCCATAAAGTTCTGATTTCAAATATGGAAGCAGAAGAAAGAGTTTATGAAATGATTGATTCCACAAAGAAGTTCCTTCATGACGACTACAACAAAATAATGGATGATATCAAACTGAAGATTAATACCTATATTCACATAGCAATTGCACGTGAAAGAATGCTCAGAAACAAAGGACTTGATATCCGAGGTGTAGTAGAACAAACTTTACGAATTCTCATTTCATCTGAAAACAGTTCAGAAAAAGAGGAACTTGGAAATCTATTTAATATTCAAAAGTATGAGTATGTTGATCAGTCATCTGTAATGTATCCACATAAGAGCCAGCAGATCTTGCATAATACAGAATCTGATTATTTTGAATTAACACAGGAAGAAAAAGAACGGCAAAAATATATTCTCGAACAGGAATCTCACAATCCATATTCAAAAGACCAGATGAAAAAATACATGGATGCTTTATTCATGCAGAATGAAATTATTGATAACAGTCAGTTTAATTATTCAAATAAAGAAGACATATTAAAATCTCTGGCTGCAGTTAGTTATGCAAAAGAAAACGGGTATTTAATAGAAACAGATGGTACCTATATAGAAAGTGAAAACTATATAACCAAACACTGGAGGGCAAGAAAAAATGACAAATAATGAATCTATTAATGAATACTGGAATTCAGAATTTACCTCTAGTGATAAACAATTCTTCCAGAAATGTGCCAGAATTTTATTAAAGAAAACTTTTATTGTTCGTGACAAAGACGAAGAAAACCGCAAGATGTTTTATTTCGTGTCAAAAAACTCTGATTTCTTTTCTAATTTTTTTTCTTTCATTGGTTTTGAAATTTTAGTTCAAAAAGATTCCGGTGTAGTAATGCTTTCAAATATTGTAAATGAAAACATATCGGCATCTGTTGCAGTTAATAGATTCCGGTTTAAGAAGATTGAAAGTATTATTCTTTGCTGTTTATGGACTTTACTTTCTGACAGATTGCATCGTGGTTCATTGGATAAAGTTATTAAGATTAAATTGTCAGATTTAAATATAGAACTTGAAAAATACGATTATAAGAAACCTTTTGATAAAGGACCATTGAATGACATATTGAAGTTGTTTTGTAAATTCAACTTAATTGGAACAAGTGGTGAGATTGGTGATGAAGATTTTACCATTATTCTTTATCCTTCGTTACAGTTTGCGTTAAATGAAAGTGAATTTGTTTCTTTTGTGAAAGATGCAGAAAAAAGAATGAAAGGTAATGAAGATGATATAACAACGATAGATGAACCAGAATATTTTGACTCTACAGATTCTGAAATAGATCCTTTTGATTTAGGAATTGATATGGGAGATGAAGAATAATGAAGGATAATAGAAAAACTGCAAAACGACTTCTCCTTGTAAACTGGTCCTGTTTCCAAAACGAAATAATTTCTCTCGGAAGTTCGACTTTATTTACCGGTGTTAACGGAACAGGAAAAACAACAATTCTGGATGCAATGAGTTATCTTATTACTGCCAACACGCAGTTTAATAAAGCGGCTGATGATAATGGAAGAAATGTAACTGCATATATTCATGGTGACAGAAAGACAAATGGATCAGACAGATATCTTCGACCGGGGAATGTTACAAGTTATATTGCAATGGAATTTTATGATCCCCTTATTTCTGATTATCACGTAATTGCTGTTTGTATGGAATCTCGTTCAGAAAGTGACAGAGCTATCAGCCAGTGGATAATCCGTGAAAAATGCAGATTAGAAGATTTTAATTTCAGTTCTGTTGAAAATGGAAAACTTATCGTAACATCTAAAAATAATCTGACTTTTAAAAATATTCCTTTGAAGGGCGCTGATTTCTTTGGACGTGAAAAAGCAATACCTCAATTAACCCGGCAATTAGGAATACGGACTACAGATTACAGAAAGTATAAAGAAAAACTCCTTAAGATGATGGCTTTTGATCCTGAACGAAATGTAGATAAATTTTTGCAGACTTCAGTTTTTGCAGAAGCAGAAGTAAAATCTCTTGACCGACTCAGGGAACAGAGAAAACTATATGAACAGGCAAAACAAATGTTCGAGCAGATTCAGGAAAGAAAGAACCTCCTTGAAGAAATCGAAGAAAAGACCCGTGACTATGAAAAAATCCTCCGCAACTACAATGTCCGAGAGCTGATGTTCCGCTATCAGTATATAAACCAATATAAGGATGAAATTTCAAAACTCGAAATAAAGCAGCAGAATAATCAGATACAGTTAAAGGAGTTGGAAGAAAAGAAAAAAGATGCGGAAGAAAAACTTTCACAAATGCGAAAAAGGCTTTCCGAAGTAGAAAACAAAAATCATTCGATTACAGATAGTCTTGATAAGATGGAAAAAGACCGGGAAGAAATCAAAAAGAAAATTGCCGACTTAGAAAGCGAACTTGCCAGATTAAAGAATCTCCAGATTTCATTGAAAATGATTCTTCCTCAAATCTCCACGTACGTTGATATTCCTGATGAAAATAAAAGTCTTCTTCTTAATCTGAGCGAGTCAGATTTTGAGCTTGAAAGAAAACGCTCAACTTTCATTGACTTTTCAAACAAGATAAAAGCCCAACGAGATTTGCTTATTGGTGAAAATGCCATTGCTGATAATAAAACGAAAGAAGTATCAAATAAAATTACAGGTATTCAAATACGAATTAAGAATCTAGAAGCAAATATTCGTCAGTTTCCGCCGGAAGCAGAGGAAGCAAAACGAATTATTCAAAACGAATTTAACAAACGTGGTATAAAATGCCAGGTTCGTCTTTTTGCAGAACTTGTAGAATCATTAAATGACGAAAATTGGCGTAAAGCAATAGAATCATTTTTGTGGAATAAACGTTTTAATATTATTGTTGATGACGAATATTGTCATGAAGCTTTAAAAATCTTAAATGAAAAAAATATTTACAAAACAAGCGTTGTTCTTACAGATAAGATTCCAGAAACAGAAATTGATGAAAACTCAGCAGCTTCTGTATTAAACATTACAAATAAAAGTGCAAGACGATATGCAAATTATCTCTTAAATGGTATTCACCTTTGTGAAAATATAGACGAACTTCATGAACATCCTAAAGGTGGTATTACAAAAGATGGAATGCTTTGTAAAAGTTATGCGGCAAGTCTTATGAAGATTCAGAAGACTCAGGTTTGTTTAGGAAATAATGTAGTAAAATTTCAGTTGGAACAGGCTAAAAAAGAGCTTGAGGGACTTATTCTAGAGAAATCTGGATATGAAAAAGAAATAAAAAACAGGAATCAATTAGTTACATTGATTGATAATGTAGAATGGAAAGCTGAACGCTATAATTTTAATAGTTCAATCGAGCTTTCTGAAGGAAATAGAAATTTAGGAAAACTTTCTGCACAAATTGAAGAATTAAAAAACAGTCCAGAAATGCTTGCCGCCGCAAAGGAATATGAACTTGCTAAATCAAATTATGATGAAGCCTACAAGCAGGATAATGATTTGGCTACTAGACATGGATCTGTTAGAAAGGATATTGAAAATACAAACAATAAAATATCGGAGCGAATTGAACAATCTCAGAAATATGAGTCAGAGTACAATGAGCTTTCATCTAAATACAACGAACTCATTGATGAAATGAAAGAAGAATATGAACGTGCCAGTAAACAGCGAAATACCTTTATTGTTATTGGTGAAAAACATCGAAAACAATTGTCTGTTGATGTGGAAAACGCAAAAAAAAGGATGGAAGACAAACAGCGTGACTATAACATCCTTTCTGAAATAGAAGCTTCAAACTATGGTGTCGAATTTATTCCTTTCTACCGTGATCTTTATCGTGATGTTGCAAACGTCAAAATTGATGAAGCAAAAAACAAGGTTGAAAAGCAGTCAGAAAATCTTCGTAATGTTTTCCTGCATGATTTTGTTGCAGAACTGGATGAAAAAATACGTTCGGCAAAAGAAGAAATAGCTGTTATTAATTCTGAATTGAAACGTATTCCATTTGGACGTGATATATATCAGTTCAAAATGGAGGAAAAGTCAGACCGAGAAGTTTTCTTTACTATCTGTAAAAACCTAAAGCTATATTCAGAAAGTCCAGATTTGTTTACAGAAAAAACGGTTAGTGATGAAAAACTTGCTGATGATGTTCAAGCTTTCTTAAACAAAATTCTTGATACAGAACAGGAAGAAGATTATTCAGATTACAGAAACTACTTTACCTATGATATGACAATCAGAAGTCATATAGGTGATGAAGAATCTGAAATGGATTTATCAAAGAAACAAGGTTCTGCCAGTGGAGGTGAAAAACAAACGCCGTATTTTATAGTTCTTGCTGCAAGTCTTATGCAATTCTATCCTAAGGATGTTTGTTGTGCACGGATAGCTTTCATCGATGAAGCGTTCTCTGCACTATCAAAAGAACGAATTGAGCAGATGGTAAAATTCCTTGAAGACAATAATTTCCAGGTTTTCTATGCAGCTCCTCCAGAAAAAATAAACAGTATTGGTCAGCATATTGATAATACAGTATCTCTTTATACACAGGGAAAGTATACAAAGCCTGTAGAAGGATCTTGGTATTCTAGGAGTTCGATTAAATAATGATTAATTCAAATATACAAAAACAAATATTGCAGAGGCTTCTTTCAAAATATGAATCCAGCAAGACTTATAAAGGGGAAAATTTAGTTCAACGAAGTTTTTCAATAAAGCCTTTAGATGTTTTCAAAGAATATGATAAGGATTCAACAGATATTAATAAAATTGAAGACTTTGAAAAAGGATGTAAACTTCTTGAATCAGGAGGCCTCGTTCATCTTGATTGGAAATATGAAAGGATATCAAAAATTATTTCTATTGCTACAGAAGAAAATTGGAATAAAATTCGAATAATTCTTGGCGTAAAAGATAAAAAAGAACGTAGAAAAGCTGACATAGCTTTTTATTCTTCAATATATGAAGATTCAAACTCTGAACAAATTGTAAAGGATTTTTGTAAGAAACAGATTGAACGCCTTAAGATGGATAAAGACGCAGAATATTCTTATTTTGATGCAAAAAATATTATTTTTTTATTAAACTATATTTTGAAAAATAAGAATGAAATTCTAGAACGCGAACTGTCAATGTTGGCTTTTGCAAATTCAAAATCTTGGGAAGAAAAAACAAAACGAAAGGTTTTAAAAATTTTACGTCAGAGTGGATATTTTGATTCATTAATTGAAAATTGTGCAGATGAAAACGAAAAAAACAAAGTTATTCTCGAAGAATGTAATGTATATTCCAATCCTTCTTATGTATACTTTAAAGGGAATGGAAAAATAACTTTTGAAAATGATAAAACATTTTTTGTTTATTATGACATTCCGCTAGCTCTGTCTTCACAATCCATTAATAAAATAAAGTCTCTTGAAATTACTGATTCAAAAATCATGACTGTTGAAAACCTTACTTCATTCAATCGAATAAAAGAATCTGAAACGTTCTTCATATTTTTGTCAGGATATCACAATAGTGTAAAACAGAAATTTTTAGAAAAAATCTATCAACAAAATTCAAAAAAAGAATATTATCACTTCGGCGATCTAGATCCAGACGGATTTTTTATTCTTGAGAATTTGCAGAAAAAGACTCACATAGATTTTAAGCCATATAAAATGGGAATTGAAGAACTTGAAAAGTATTCTGATTTTTCAAAAACTCTTGAAGAAAATGATATAACTAAAGCAAACTCTTTAATTGAAAAAGGAAAATTTGTAAAAATAATGAATTATATGCTTGAAAATAATATAAAACTTGAACAGGAGATAATTAGCTGGAAAGAATGCACAAAATAAAAATTACCGCAATCCGTAAAGCAGATTACAAGGATTTGCAGCAAAAATACGAAAATCCCATTCAGCACGCCTGTGATATTCAGGAAGGGCAGGTATTTATTGCAAACGGCTGGCAGCGTCCTGAGGGTATGTGTGAATCAGCCTGGGAAAGCATTTCTCCATTTGTAATGACCTTGGCACACGGGGGCGAAAACATTTACGACGGCTGGATGAAGAATCCTAAATCAGCGATGATAAGCTGCAATGATGGCTTCAGACCAGTTAGTTTTTTGATTGAAGTTATGGAAGAATAAGGAGATAAATGCTGGCAGGAAGGAAAGTTTACTTCCGGGACATTTCAAAATAGAGGGGAGAGATCTGGTCCTTTTCAGAAAATCCTGGTAAGCTGCTGGTATGAGTGCTTCAAATCAGCTTATCACCAATGAAATAAATAAGAACTTTCTTTCTACATTAAAAGAAAACCTTTCTACATGTACTGAATTCAAAATTTGTGTTTCTTTTGTTCGAATAAGTGGTGTTCAGCTACTTATGGATTTGCTTCAAGAATTAAATGCAAAAGGTGTTAAAGGTCAAATCTTAGCTTCGACATACATGAATGTTACTCAGCCTCATGCTCTGGAAATGCTGAATTATTTTGATAATATTGAGCTTAAAATTTTTACTTCAACTCATGATCAAGGCTTTCATGCAAAAGGATATCTTTTTCTGAATCCAGATAATAACAATAAAGAAAAGTGGACCATAATTATCGGATCTTCAAATATTTCTGGAGCTGCTTTTAAGAAGAATGTAGAATGGAATGTTATTAATAATGAAGACCTATTGGAGAACCATGAACCTGGTGTTTTTGCAAAATCAGTTCTAGAAGAATTTAATGATCTTTGGGAAAGTCCATATTCAAAAGATTTTTCTAATGAATTTTTAATTCAATATCGTGATTACTTAGCTAAAATAAAAAAGATTCAAAAAGAAAATAAAGATGTATTTAATTTTGAAGAAAAGGTCATAAAACCTAATGAGATGCAAAGTGAAGCAATTGCGAAACTGAACACTCTTCGAAAAATGAAACAGAATAAAGCTTTGGCTATTGCTGCAACAGGAACTGGAAAAACTTATATGTCAGTTTTTGATGCAATGCAGGTGAATCCAAAAAAAGCTTTGTTTGTAGTACATCGTGGAGATATTCTTGTAAAAGCTCAAGAGTCTTTTGATAATGTTTTAGGAAAAACAATTCCAGATTATTCATCCGAGATTTACAAAGGATCAAAGCATAACAAAGATTGCAAATATTTGTTTGTAACAGAAGATACACTGGCTCTTCATTTGGAAGATTTCGAACCAGATGAATTCGATTATATTATTATTGATGAAGCACATCATGCAGCTGATAATTCGTACTCAAAGATTCTGAATTATTTTAAACCACAATTCTTACTAGGTCTTACAGCAACTCCAGAACGAACAGATGGAAAAGATATATTCAGTATTTTTGATTTTAATCGTGCAGTAAATATCAGACTAAGAGATTCTCTAGAAAAAAATCTTGTTTGTCCTTTCCATTATTTTGGGATAAAAGATGTAGAAGGAATTGATTACGAGAAGCTCACTCATAAACCAGAAGATGGTGAAGAATATCTCAATGAAGTTGCAAAAATGCTTATGAAAAGCAAACGTGCAGATTACATTTTTGAGAAAATAAACTTTTATGGTCATGACGGTGACAAGACAAAGTGCCTTGGTTTTTGTGCGACAGTCGATCATGCAAAATTTATGGCAGAAGAATTTAATAAGAAACTAGGTGATGGTGTTGCTATTGCTCTTTCTGGAGAAAACTCTGTTCCTGAACGCCAAAGATATCTTCAGCAGTTGGAAGATGATGACACAAAACTTCAGTATATTTTCTCACGAGATATTTTTAATGAAGGAATTGACGTACAGGATGTGAATCTTGTTCTTATGCTGCGGCCAACACAATCTTCTATTGTCTTTACTCAGCAGCTTGGTCGAGGACTTCGAAAAATCAAAGGAAAGGAATTCTTAACAGTTTTAGACTTTATAGGTAATTATCAAAAATCCTTCCTTATGACCAGTGTTTTCTCAAAAGAACCTAATCCAGATAAAAAGACTCGTCTTCGAGAAGTTGCAACAGATTTTGTTGATATACCTGGAGATACGTTCATTCATTTTGATAAAATAGTAAAAGAGCAGATCCTAAATCAAATAGATAAAGAAAAATTTATGTCTGATACAAATCAGAAAAAAGCTTACTTTGTTTTCAGAAAAGATAATGGAAACAGAATGCCTTATCTGACAGATTATATTAAACACGGTTCTGATTTGGATCCCTGCATGTTCAGTAAAATCAAGAAAGGAAGTTTGCTTTACCATTCTTATTTTGAATTTGTGCAAAGTGCAGAAAATGACATTAGTTCCTCAGAATCAGTAATTATCAATCAACTGGCGCAGAATACAACTTTTATCTCATTTCTTCGATTTCTGGATACAATCTTACCGGCAAAACGTATTGAAGAATGGTGTATTATCAGGGGACTTATTAAGAATACTAGACTTTCTGTCTCTGAGTTAAAAGTCCAAATGAAAAAGTATGTGGATTATGAAAATGAAAAACAATTAATCCATGCATGCAGGCTTCTTTCCGGAGACTTCTGGGATTCCAATGAAGAACGCGATTACGGGGAAATTCGTTATACTTTTGATGGAACATTCATAACACAAAATAATAAGGTTTCAGATTTACTCACTGATGAGAAAATGAAGAAATGGATAGCGAACATAATTGAATATGCAATTCTTCGTTATGATGATGAATTTGGAAGAGCTGACTATGGCTTTCCTTTCTTAAAACCTTATGCAAAATACAGCATGCAGCGTTCAATAGCACCTCTTTGTCTTTATGAGAAAAAACACTCATCCTTCAGGGGAAGCGGTATTAATTACTTTGCGGAAACAGATTTTTTTATATTTGTTGATTTGTACAAAGAAGATGTTAAAAAACCGACACAAAATTACAATGACTATTTTGTCACACCTTCCTGCTTCCATTGGGAAGGACCAGACGATGAAAGGCATTCATGGACGCAAAATCATAAAGTCATGAATAGACTGATACACCACAGAGAAAATGGAATTCGGCTGCACCTGTTTATTCGTAAATTTAAGGAAGTTGAAGGTATTCCACAGGATTACATTTATCTGGGGGACTGTGAAGTATTTGATAAGACTGTTCCTGAAAAACTTGTCTCTCCAATTCCAATGGATATGGCTATTCATGAACTTCCTCCTGAACTATATAATGATTTAATCACCAAGGCAGATATTACAAAAGTTTAAAAAATCAAAGAGGCATAACATGAAACAAATCACCGTCAGCGGGGCAGTCATTCTCCGTACAAATCCACAAACTAATAAAAAAGAAATCTTCGCTACCCAGCGCGGTTACGGCGATTACAAGGACGGCTGGGAAATTCCTGGCGGAAAGCTAGAGCCGGGCGAAAGTCCGGAGCAGTGTATCGAACGCGAGATTCGGGAGGAACTTGCAACAGAAGTTAAGGCGGAGAAAATTCTTGGTCTTGTAGATTATGATTATCCAAACTTTCATCTGACAATGCATTGTATTTTGTGCACGATTGTATCTGGGGAATTAAAACTTCTTGAACACGAAGCTGCCCGCTGGCTTACAAAAGAAACGTTGAAGTCGGTGGATTGGCTGCCGGCGGATCAGTTGATTTTGGATAAGATTGAAGAGATCTTGTAAGAAGGTTCTATATTTTTTGAATTAGAAGAGTTGTTATATGCCAGCAGGATGGAACCAGACTTCCGGAACATTCCGTGAAGGGCCGATAAGTGAAGATACTTTTTGGATGTTGTTCAATTATGTATTTTCTGACAGTTCGGCTAAAAGAACTACATATAAATTTGGACTCATAAAATCGATTCTTGATAATCTTTTTAATAGTGAGGGGGAGGATTATTCTCTCTTCATCAGCTATGAAAACCTATTTGGAAAGTTTGCGGAAAATTACTGGAACCTGGTTACTAAATACCATTTAAGACAGATGCTGCCGGACGGTAAAAGTGAATATTCAAAAATCGAACAGATATTCATGGGTTTAATTCAGGAAGACCCGGCCTTTGCTAATATTCCTTTTACTTCAATTGAGGAAGAAAAACGTAAGTCAATTATAAAACAGGTTAGCAGCGAGTGTAGGAAAAATGTAATTGGTGCTCTCCACAGGGATTTTCAGGATTGTCTTTATGCTTTTGATTTGAGGGGTGATGGAATCTACCTGAATGCTTATGCCTTTGATTTTATGCTTAAGTATAAAGTCGAAATTGAAAAACTCAACTATTATGCTTGGGCTAAATTCCTTGAAAAGATAAACGATGAATCTGTGGTTGTAAAACTTCTGGATAAACTTGAACTGGCAACACCTCAGCGCGATGATTAATCTGTTTTCCGTAAGGTTCTTTATAATGAGTTTGAGCAATGTAATTGCTTCTACTGCGGAAAGAAGTTGCATGAAATTCATGTAGATCACTTTATTCCATGGAGTTTTATAAAAGAAGATAAGTTATGGAACTTTGTTCTGGCTTGTCCGTCCTGTAATATCCGAAAGAGTAATAAGATTCCGGGAATGGAATATGTAAGAGTCATTCAGACTCGAAACGTTGCTTTAAGAAAATTGGATTCCGCTTTTGTTCAAAATCAGTTTAAAACATATAAACCAAATCTTATCAGTGATATGTGGAAATACGCTCAAAGCGGCGGATTTGTGGTAATGTAAGTTTTAACGGAGGTTCACATGAGGAAAATTGTAAGTTTAATTTCTTTATTCTTAATTTGTCTTGCTTTTACATCCTGTGTTGATTATGTTCAGTCGGTTTCTTTTAAGAACGGCAAATATCATATGTACTACAAAGTGACTTTATCTAAGCTGCTTTTTGCAATGGCTGATGAAGATCCTGAAGAGATTTTCAAGGATTTTGATGAAGACGAAATTGGAGAACTGCCACCGAATACATCAATAAAGCCTGTAAATACAGAACTGGAAGTAGGGGCTGAGTTTACTTTTGAAATTGATCCAAAAACAACAGATGAAACTGAAAAATCTTTCTTACCTACAGTTGCCGGGAAAAAATGTTTTATTCCGTTCCTTTTAGGACAAAATGATTCGATTTCTGATTCTGTAGGTTCTGACAGTGAAGGAGAGAAATTTGCAGCTGCAATCTTGTCCTCTGCAAAATGCAGAATTTTACTCAGCAAAAATCTGATTCCAGAAATTGAAACCGCATATTTTGAAGGTAAAGGTGGTCAAAATTTTTCTATCCCCGTCTTTGACTACGGAGAGGCAAACTGTCTGGAAATTCCTTTTATCATCCTGACTCAGAAAGGAATGTACAGAACTGATAGAGTTATAATCATTAAAAAATAAATATAAAAATAGGAGACAAATAAAATGAAACTATTAATCGTAATCGACATGCAGAATGATTTTATAGACGGTTCGCTTGGAACAAAAGAAGCTATTGCAATCGTACCCAATGTTGCAAAGAAAATCGCCAGTGCCCGTGCTGCTGGCGAAACTGTCGTTTTCACACGCGACACTCACCAGAGCAATTATCTTGAAACTCAGGAAGGAAAGAATCTTCCGGTTCTACACTGTGTAGAAGGAAGTGACGGCTGGCAGATTTCGAATAAACTGGAAGTAGGGGAAAGCCGTATTTTTGATAAGCCATCGTTTGGTTCAATGGACCTTGCTGACTATGTTGCAACTTTAAGCGACCTTGAAGAAATTGAGCTTATAGGTCTTTGCACCGGAATCTGTGTTATCAGCAATGCATTCATTCTTAAAGCAAAACTGCCAGAAGTAAAGATTATGGTTGATGCCAGCTGCTGTGCCTGCGTAACTCCGGAAAGTCATATAACAGCACTCTCTGCTATGAAGCTCTGCCAGATTAATGTAATTAACGAGTAAGAAAGGAAAGTAATAATCCTGTTAATTCAATTCTATCGGCAAAATAAAACCTTGCAGATTCTGTCTTATTCCCTTTATATTTTGCCGATAACATGCTATAATATTTCCTATGAGTAAGGTTCAGTATATCCTTGTAGAAGAAGCAGCTCAGTCATGGCAAATCAGCGAACGCAGTGCACGAAATTATTGTGCTCAGGGCAGGGTAGAAGGTGCGCTTCTTGAAGGTAAAACCTGGAAGATTCCTTCGACGGCAAAAAAGCCTGATCGAAAGCCTCGCCATTCAAAAACAGAAGAAACCCTTTTGACATTTCTCAAGCGCGAGAAGGATGCCGCCCTTAAAGGTGGAATTTATCATAAAATCCAGATTGACCTCACTTATAATTCCAACCATATTGAAGGCTCTAAGCTTACTCACGATCAAACCCGCTATATCTTTGAAACAAAAACTCTTGGTGTTACGGATAAGGCTGTCAAGGTTGATGATATTATTGAAACTGTAAATCATTTCCGCTGCATTGACCTTATCATTGAAGGTGCTCATTCAAAACTTTCGGAAAGCTTTATCAAACAGCTCCATTATATTTTGAAATCCGGAACTACAGACAGCCAGAAATCCTGGTTCAGGGTTGGAGAATATAAGCAATTGGAAAATGAAGTAGGGGGAAGTGAAACTGCAAAACCTGCGGAAGTTCCATCTGCAATCAAGGCGCTTATTAAAGAATATAATTCCAAATCAAAAATCACTTTTGATGATATTCTGGATTTTCATGTACGGTTCGAATCAATTCACCCGTTTCAGGATGGAAACGGCCGTGTTGGCAGATTAATTATGTTTAAGGAATGCCTCAAGCATAACATTGTTCCATTTATAATTACTGAAGAACTCAAAATTTTTTACAACCGGGGCATAAAGAACTGGAAGTATGAACGCGGTTACTTGCGTGATACCTGTTTAACAGGCCAGGATGCTATGAAATCTACAATGGATTATTTTGGAATAAAATATGAATCATAAATATATAACATAAAAGTAGCGATAAATGAAAAAAGTAGCGATATTATCTTAAAGAGAATTCTTCTATAAATAATTCAAAGACAACAAGTTCGGTTACTCCAAAGGTTACTGTAAACGTTACTGTAAAATTAACTGTACGATGGAAGAGATTCTGTAAGGGGGAAGGCGGTCAAGGGATGAGGTAGGTGTTAATTATATATCTACAGGTAGACAGAATATACATTATAAGAAGTAAATGAGGGATAAAGATTGCCCGTAAGCTCGGCTTGTTTAGGCGGTGGACGTGACTTTGTTCCAGGCGTGGTGGTTTGCGGTGTTGTATTCTTATCTTGAACAGTTTGACAAATAATGTTAAAATGTCAATATAAATAGGAAACTAATGTTTCCGGGAGTACTTTAATGAAAAAATCTTTTATTGCTACAGGCCTTTTTGGCGCTTTGTTGGCTTCGCAGGTTTTTGCCGGCGGAATCGATGCAAAAACAAACTTGAGCGTTGGTTATATCAGAAACCCAAGCCGCAACACAGAATCAGAACGTCCTGAAGCTGCTCTTTACAATATTGCAGGAACAGCATTTATGGCAGACGGTCTTTACATCGAAGCCGGTGATCAGTTTATTTTTAAAACATATTCACACGAAATGGCTGGAACAGAATACAAGGACGAAAAACCGGTATTTCTCTTCCCTAACGCAGAAGTTGTTTACAAGCACGGAAAACTGGGCTTCTTTGGAACATTCCAGGTTGCAGCCGGCGGCGGTTCCCTTGAATACAAGGATGGAAGTGTTGTATTGGCTGGTTTAAATCCAGCCTTAGCTACTGCAAAACCACTTAATATTTATTCAGTAACTTTTGGACAGAATCTTGGTTTTTCATATGCTATAAATGACAAGGTTTCTCTTTCCGGTGCTGTTCGTCTTCTTGAATCTGAACAGTCAATGGAAATAACATCTGCTATGGGCAAAATCGGCTATGATGCATCAGGCTTTGGTGTCGGCGGAATTTTCGGCGTAAACTGGAGACCTGTTGAAAACCTCGACCTTGCATTCCAGTACAAAACAGTTACAAAGATGGAAACAGAATTTGATTCAATCACCGGAAATGCTACTGCTCAGGCTTTACTCGCATCAAAAGGTATTAAAAGCGGAAATAAATTCGATACAGACATTTCACCGGAATTCAACTTTGGTGCCGGATACAAATTTACTGACGCACTCTATGTAAGTTCATCTTTTAACTATTACTTTAACAAACAGGCCGACATGGGAAGCGCTCTTTCTTCAACAAATGCCGACTACGATGACTCATGGGAAATCTACGGCGGTGCTGATTATGCAATCAATAAGAAAGTTCTCGTTTCTGGCGGTATCGGTTATTCAAAACAGGGTTACAATGATGAATACAATAACGTTTTCTCACCGGTTCTTGACTGCGTAAGTTTTGGTGCAGGTGCAGAAGTAAGCCCGGTTGATAACCTTAAACTGACTTTCGGCGGTATGTATGCTAAATATCTTGAAGAAGAATACAACAGCCTTAAACTCAACAAGTCAATCATCATGCTCAGCTTAAGTGCAACTTATAAATTCGGACTGTAATTAAACAGTTACAAAAATGCCCTGTGCACTACGTAGTTTTTACGGACTGTACAGGGCTTTTTTTATGTCTGCGCTGTTATTTAAAATCCTGAAGCAAGGCTATAAGAGCGGGTCTGCCCCGCCCCTGCCCGATTAATTATTATTTAATCTGGTTATAAACGAGGATTGAGGTTGTTACAACCGACAGAAGTGTTGTGACTACCGGAGCAATCAGGTTAAAGTGATACAAAAATGAATTCGATTTTGCTTCGATGTTCGTTTCCGGTGTGATAAAGTCTGCCTTGGAAAGCTTTTTGCCCGCAATGTTTGTGATTGTTACACGGTTTCCGGTGTTTTTTTCCTTTAGGAAACCGCCTGCAAGACCTACGTAGTAATCGTAAGTTCTGTCAGGAATGTACGGATAGCGGCCTGGTTTTGCGACAGCCCCTGATACTGTTACAAAATACTGCTTGAACGGAATTATGAGGGTATCATTCGGGTCAATCTGTACATTTGAATAATAGGTTGCATCGTAAAGCATCGGTTCAATATTCATCGGAATGCTTTCGCCGTCACGAAGAACATAAGCGTTCTTTAAGTCACTTTCCGGCATAAAAATCTGCTTGTTTTTTCTCAAAAAGAATGCGTAGTCTTCGCCGTTGTTAAAAGTCAAGGTTAATTTTGATGTATTTGCAACTGAAAGTGAATTATTTTCCTGTTCTGTCTGTTCACCGTTAACTGCACCTTCAATAAAGAGTATAGGCATCAATTCCTGGTAAGAGGCGATAAAGACTGTATCGTAATTGATAAGCGGATAGTCATTTTCTACATCTGATGTTTTGAGGTAGATTTTTTTGCCTGCATCTGCTGTCTTTTTTGAGTTGTCGAGTTTTCTGTAAAGTTCGATGCGGGATGTATCTGCAAGAGGTGCAAGACCGTTTCCGTACAATGTAATGAGGGCCTGCAGGTTTTCGCCATCAAAAAGTTCGTAAGTTCCAGGGCGTTCTACAGCACCAGTCACCTGCACTTTTTTTGTACAGCGGTTGATTTCGATTGTGTCACCAGGTCTCAGGTATGGGTCCTGGCTCTGATCTCCGAGGCGGATTGACTTAAAGAGGTCGTATTTGTTTTTCTGGCCGTCTGCAGAAGTAATCAGAACATCGCGTGTTGATGAATAGGCTGTGAGGGTGTCCTGGTCAAGAATGTTTGAAAGACGGGTTAAAGCCCAGGCGCTTTTTTCTGTGGTGAATTTAACTTCGCCCTTGATCATTACCTTAAAGTTTGCAGGTGTTACAAGAACAAACTGAACTCCGCTCATCGGGTAGTTTTTGGTAACCAGAAGTTCAACCTGCTGTTTGAACTGAAGGAATGTTTTGCCTTTAACATCGAGGATACCAAGGTTTGCAACACGAACTTTATATGTTGTGTCCACAGAAATTGTATATTGAATTGCGTTTGTTCCCGCCGCGTATGCAAGTGAATAAATGTCACCCGGAGTTACGAGGTAGTCTGCACTACTCATTGCAAGCTGGGCATTATTCAGCAAACCAGTAGATTTTTCTTCTGAAATCTGTTCCTTTGCGCTCTGAGCAAGAGAAGCCTTGGCTTTTGCTTCGTTGATATATGCAGAGACAGCGGCCTGCGGAAAAACTGCCTGTGCTGTAAAAAAACTTGTTAAAATGACTGCGATAAATTTATTTATTTTCATTTTTCCATCCGGATTTGATTTTTTGCATTGCTTCCTGGTCGTTTTTGATGTTTTGAACTGCATTTAACGCAAATGCCAGAAATATAGATATAAAGAATCCTGCAAAAGTAATAATGATACAGAGTTTTCCGCGGCTTGGACCTGATTTCTGGTCTGGAACTTCCGCTTCTTCAATAATCTGGAATACCGGAGTGTCAGAAGCCATTTTGATTTTTAAAAGTTCCTGCTGGGTTTTGAGCTGAGTATAAACCTGCTGCTGGGCTTCAAGTTCAAGTTTTACCATCTGGGTTTCCGTCATAATTTCCGGAATGTTTGAAGCAGATGCTCCGTAAGAAACTGAAGACTCGAGCTGTTTTGTACGTCTCTGGAGGCGGAGAATTTCGTCCTTTGTGTTTGTGATGTTTTGTTCAAGGTTCTTTTTTTCGAGAAGGTTTTTGTCGATTCCAAGATCCAGGAACATGTTTTCCATAAGTTTAACTGCGTAGTTTACAACTGACTTTGCAAAGTCCGGGTCGATGTCTGTAAAACTGATTGAAAATACGCCGGAATCATCGTCAAAATCTGCAGCAAGCACTTTTTTGAGCTGTTTGCGGCTGTTTGCGCGCGGTGATTTTTCAATTTCCCATTTTTCGATAAGTTTGAATTCATCAACGATTGAGTCAAGGAATGTATTTGTGGTTGCAAAATAAGTTGCAAGTGAACTGTAAGTTGAGCCTCCGCTTGCACCGATTCCGGCAAGAGATGCCAGTGAGCCGAGCCCGCTTGAAGAAAGCATTGAAGAAAGTGAGCCGCCGCTTGAAGAAGAATCATTGATAAGCATGAGTGCCTTTGGTGTGTATTCATTAGGCAAAAATGACTTTTCCGGCGGAAGGATAAGCGAAATAATTGAAATTACAACTGCAAAAATCATTGCAAAAGCCGTAATTCCGATAATCATGAATTTATATTTTAAGAGAACAGCAAAAAGGTCAATCAACGAGATTTCTTCATCGTCGTTAACTGTAATCCGGGTTGAATTTTCTGATTGTGACATACAATAATTTTAGCAAATATATACAATTAAAGCAATTGCAAACAGTGGTGTCGACAATTTCTTAAAAATAATATAACATTTTTGTTAACAATGGGTAAAAATAATCTTAAGTTCCAGCAGCGCAGCCGGCGGTTCATCAAAAAATTAAAGAGGGCTTTTACAAACCCTTTTACCTACATCGGTATTGTAATCGTCATTTCCATCTGTGCGGCCACCTACATCGTAAAAGTTACGGAAACTCAAACTGACAGCGGCATTACAGGCTGGTTTGACGCAGTCTGGCACACTATTGTTGCAGTTTCTGCCGCCTACTTTGACTATTATGTTAAATCTGTTCCAGGGCGGATGGCATCGCTTGTCCTCCTGCTCTTTGGAATGATTGTATTCAGTTTTATTACCGGTAAAATCACATCCGGCTTCATGAACATCTTAATGAAAGGAAACAAGGGGTTAAAAAAACTTAGAAAAATGAAAGGACATTTTATTATTTGCGGCTGGAGAGCCGGTTTTGACAAGATTTTAAGTGCTGTAATGCAGTCCAATCCTGATATTGCTTCTGACATGATTGTTCTTGTAAGTGAAGCTCCATCCGAACAGATTGAACAGCTTCGTTCCCAGATTGAATTCAAAGACGTAAACTACATCGCAGGTGATTTTGCAGATGCCCCTACCCTTAAACGCGCCCGTATCGAAAAGGCAGAACGCGTTCTTGTAATTTCAGATCAGTCTAAGCCACGCACCGACCTTGAAGTTGACAGCCAGACTGTTCTTGCTGTTCTTGCGATTAAAAACCTAAATCCTAAAGCATACATCGCCGCAGAAATATTGAATAAAAAATTCCGCGAGCATCTTGAACTTGCACACTGTGATGAAATTCTTATGACTCAGGATTATGAACACTCCCTTCTTGCAACTGCATCGAGCGGAATGGGATACAGCAACGTTATTAAATCATTAATCGGTAACGATGCCGAGTCCGGAATCATTATCGATAATCTTCCTGACCATTACGAAGGAAAAACCTACAAAGAACTTATGGATTATGTGTGTAAAAAAGAAGATCAGGTTCTGGTGGGGCTTCTGCTCAACGAAAATAATACGCCTTTCCTTACACCGCCGGACGACTTTGTAATTCCTTCAAAGGCAAAATCAATTTTAATCTGCGCAAACCAGTAAGGGAGTTTTTTTAGATGAAGAATAAAACTAAGGCTAAAAAAACTTCGGTTTTCAGGCGCATAAAGCTTGCACTCCATGATCCTCTGACCAACATTCTGCTTGGAATTGTGGTCCTGATTGCAGCGGCCTGCGTTGTGGTTTACCACGTTGAGACCAAAACAGGCAGCGGAATCGTATCAAAATTCGATACATTCTGGTTTATGTGCGTTGCGGTTTTTGCAAACTATTTTGAATATGTCTGTGAGTCTCTGCCCGGACGCGCTGCCGGCTGGACCATGCTTATGACAGGTCTTGTGCTTTTTGGCTGTATCACGGCTAAAATTGCATCCATCTTTGTTGATATCCAGATGAAAAACGATAAGGGGTTAAAAAAATTGAATAAAATGGAAGGTCACTTTTTGCTTTGCGGCTGGAGAGCCGGTTTTGAAAACATCCTCGACAATGTTCTTTTGTCAAACTCTGATTTGACTCCCGATATGATTGTCTGCATCAATGAAGCACCTGAGCAGATGGAACAGATCCGAAGTCAGAAAAAGTTCAAGGAATTGAATTATGTTGCCGGTGACTTTACAGACGAAGCGACCTTAAACCGTGCCTATATTCACTCTGCAAAACGCGCCCTTGTCATCTGTGACAAGTCAAAACCCTACTCGCCTCTGGAGATAGATTCAAGAACTGTACTTGCAGTCCTCACAATCGAAAGCCTGAACCGCGGAATTTATGTTGCCGCAGAACTTATGAGCGAAAAATTTGAAAAACACTTAAAAATGGCACACTGTGACGAAATCATCCTGAGCCAGGAATACGAAAGACGCCTCCTTGCAACTGCCTCAAGCGGAATGGGATACAGCAACGTTATCCGCGCTTTAATCAGCGACGACAGTGATTCAGGAATTCTGATTGGAAACATCCCCCAGAGCTTTGTCGGAAAAACTTATAATGAATTAAAGGAGCATCAGGCAAAACTACGTTCAAAAAACGGCATTCTGGTCGGTCTTTTATTGAATTCGGGGAACTTCCACCTGAGACGGATGGAAGCAATCCGCGAAGCTCAGAAAAACCCTAATTTGAATGCAGTCCTCGGAAGCCTTCAGAAGGTAAAAAGCCTTGTGAGCAACGAACCTGTATTCAGTCCGCCGGGTGACTTTGTCGTTCCAAAAAATGCAAGGGCAATCTTTGTAAGGGGCAAAAATATCGCTAGCGGAGAGCGGGAGGAATAGAATGGATTCGTTTGAAAAGGTACTTCCTAAGCTTGTAAAAATTCAATTATTTGCGGATTTTGACATCACAAAGGATGAAGATGTCCGTATCCTCAAAGCGGTTTACGATAACCTGAGCATCGAAAAATTCGGTGCCGGCCAGACTATAATTAAAGAAGGCGAAACTGGAGATCAGTTTTACATTTTGTACAGCGGCTCGGTATTGATTACCCGCGGAACTCCTGCAGGAGACGTAATTGCCCTTGCAACACTCAACTCTGAACAAAACATCTTCTTTGGCGAAACTGCAATAATTTCCAACGATACACGCTCGGCAACCGTAAGCGCAAAAACTGAATGCACTACTCTGACTCTGTCAGGTAAAAAGTTCCTTCAAATCTGTGATAAGGAGCCGATTCTCGGGTACAGGGTTCTGGCGGTTCTTGCAAGAAGACTTGCCAATAATATAAGGGAATCAAACCGCGACAAGGCAATTTTGTACGAAGCGCTCTGCAACGAAATCCAGATGGGCTCGTAAAAAAAGCCTGCCCCCGCCACGGGCCGAGCCTGAACAGGTTACATTATGCCATTGATTCGAGCTTTTCGCGGATAAACTCGCTTTTTTCCTTGAGGCCGATTTTGCCGACGCTCATTAAAATAAAGTTTGGACGGGCAGGATCCGGTTTTACCTTTCCGTTTGTTTCTTTAATCAGTTTCAGGACGCGGTCAACCTTTATGTCGCTCACCCTGCTGAATTCAACCTGGATGATGCCCTGCTTTTCCTTAATCGAAGAAATACTCAGTTTTCTTGCAATGATTCTGACTTCTGCAAGGCTCAAGAGGCTGTATACTTCGTCCGGAATCGGGCCAAAGCGGTCTTCAAGTTCATAATACATTGAATCGAGTTCTTCTTTTGTCTGAATCGAAGCAATTTTCTTGTAGATTTCCATCTTAATCTGAAGGTTAGAAACATATGTGTCTGGAATAAAGCCTGAGTATTCGAGTTCCATGAGGACTTCGTTGTTTTCCTGATAATTTTTTGAATTAGTAAGCTGTTCAACTGCCTCATTCAAAAGTTTAACGTACAGATCAAATCCCACTGAATAAACGTCGCCGCTCTGGTCGCGGCCGAGTAAGTTTCCGGCTCCACGGATTTCCATATCCTTCATCGCAATCTTAAAGCCCGAACCAAGCTCGGTAAAGTCAGAAATAACCTGGAGGCGCTTCATTGCAACTTCGCTGAGGACTTTGTTTTCCGGATACAAAAGGTATGCGTAGGCTTTTTTATCACTCCGGCCAACACGTCCTCGTAACTGATACAGCTGGCTTACACCGTACATGTCGGCACGGTCAATGATAATTGTGTTTACGTTTGGAATATCGATTCCGTTTTCGATAATTGTCGTTGCAATTAAAATATGAAAGCCGCCCATTTTAAATCTGCGGAAAATATCATCAAGTTCATCAACGCTCATCTGGCCGTGTGCAACGTCAATCAGCATTTCCGGAAGGATCTGCTGCAGATGGTGGCGCACTTCTTCGAGGGACTCAACCCTGTTATGAAGATAGAATACCTGTCCGCCGCGCTCAACTTCCTGGCGGATTGCCTTTACAACGCGCTCGTCCGTGTATTCGTCGACGATTGTTTCGATCGGTTTACGGCTTTGAGGAGGAGTTGTCAAAAGAGACATGTCCCGGATTTTTAAGAGGCTCATATGGAGAGTACGCGGAATCGGTGTGGCACTCATTGCAAGACAGTCGATGTTTGCCTTTAAGTTTTTTAGCCGTTCCTTGTCCTTTACGCCGAATCTCTGCTCTTCGTCGACTATCATCAGTCCCAGATCGCGGAATTCAACGTCTTTCTGGATTATGCGGTGTGTGCCGACAAGGATGTCTACAGTTCCTTTTTTGAGTTCTTCAAGTATTTTTTTCTGTTCTTTTGGCGGAATAAAACGGCTCATCTGGGCGATTTTTACCGGAAAGTTTTTAAAGCGCTCAACACAGGTTTCGTAATGCTGTTCTGCAAGAATTGTTGTCGGCGCAAGGAATGCAACCTGTTTGCCTCCCATAACTGCCTTAAAGGCTGCGCGCATGGCAATTTCGGTCTTTCCGTAACCGACGTCTCCGCAGACAAGGCGGTCCATCGGAACCGGCAGTTCCATATCGTCCTTTATTTCTTTGCTGACCGTGTACTGGTCCGGTGTGTCTTCGTAAGGAAAGCTTGCTTCAAAAGCGGCCTGCCATTCACTGTCTTTGGGAAACGGAAAACCTCGGCTTGCCTGACGGCGGCTGTACAGGGAAATAAGTTTTTGTGCCAGGTCTTCGACGGCCTTTTTAACCTTGTTTTTGCGGTTTTCCCACGCTTTTGAACCGAGACGGTCCAGATGAGGTTTTTCGCCCTCGTTTCCGATATAGCGCTGGATAAGGTTAACCTGTTCAATCGGTACAAAAACTACGTCTTCATCTGCGTATTCGAGTTTGATGTAGTCGCGTTCGTTTCCCATCGCTTTGACACGCTGGATTCCCTTAAACTGACCGATTCCGTAATTTACATGAACTACAAAGTCACCTTCGTTTAATTCAACAAAGGTGTCGATGGCCTGGCTTTTTACCTTGCCGAGGGATTTTGGAACGTGCTTTCGTCTTCCAAAAATTTCATTTTCCTGAATTATGAGGGTCCTAGTATTTTCTATTGCAAAACCGCCGCTGATCGGATACGGAAGAATTTTTAATTCAAAATCAGATAAAATTTCCTTGATGCGCACTGACTGGTTCGGGTTGTCTGCAAAAATTACAACATTCCAGTTCTGATTAATTAAATTATTCAATTCATCTTTTAAATAATTGATATTTCCAAAAAAACTTTTTCCAGGTCCGCATTCAATTTTGATATCAGTGTTTTTATCCTGCTCCTCTTCCTGATTCTGGTGAAGAGTGCGGAATTTAACTGATTTTTGATGAATATTTACAACGTCGTCAAATGGCAGAAGCATCTGGCTTACTTCAACTGCAGGAAATTCCTGGCGCGCCTGACGGTACATTCCTGAAAACTCACGGTTAAAACTGTCCTGTGCGTTGCAGAGCCTGTCCCAGTCAAAATAAAAGACCATTGAATCTTCACTCAGATAATCGAGAACCGTGTATAATTCATCAAAAAGGACCGGATAAATAAGTTCCTCGCCTTCTGTCTGCCCGAACTGCCTTAAATCCGAAACCATTTTGTCCTTGCGTTTTTTAGCTTCGTCTGTAAGTTCAAGATGGCTGTCGAATTCGGTTGTTTTTTCAAAACGGGTGATTAATTCATCATTCCAGATGATTTCTTTCATCGGATAAATTAAAAGATTATCAACCGTGTCGATTGTGGACTGAGTTTCCGGGTTAAAAGTTTTTATGCTTGTAATTGTGTCAAAATCAAAAACTATACGGTGGGCAAGTTCTGCCGAACTCATAAAGATGTCCAGAACTTCACCGCGTAAGGTAAATTCGCCTGAAACTGTAACGCGCGGAACCCTTGTATAGCCGAGCCGGGTAAGTTTTTCTGCAATCTCCTGAGGATCTGTTTCCTGGCCTTTAAAAATGCTGAAAATGAGGGAACGCATATAGTCTGGGCTTGGAACTGTCGCTTGGAATGCACGCTGGCAGACGATAAAAATGCGCGGTTTTGTAGAAGCATTTAACTGTCTTTTCTGGTAGGCAAGTTTTGCAAGAAAGCCTGCGCGCCGGCCAAAAACTGCACTTCCCGGATTTGCTGCACGGTATGGAACAAGTCCCCACCACGGCATAATTGATAATTCAACCTGGTCATCAAATGCTGTTTTAAGATCCGAGCATAATTCAAGTGCATAGCGTTCGTCAGGAACAACAAAAACAAAGTCCAGTGCCGTAGAATCAACGCCCCCAGAGGTTTTGTCTCCTTGAGAATAACGGCCTGTTGCGTTATACTGAATTGACTGTAAAATTTTGTTTCTTGCCTGGTCGATACAGCTTGCTGCAAAAAAAGGAACACCTGCCCCCTGAAGACCTTCTATGTTTTTGGGAAAGTCCGCAGACTGTGTTATGTCTTTAACTGCTTGGGCAAAGTCGTCCCAGCCGTTTAAAAGGCCTGCAACAGAATTTGTTAATAATGATTTCATTAAAAGTATCCGATAATATAAAAAGTAAAAGGAGACAATGTTTTGAAACGAAGTCTTATTTGTATTATAGCAATTTTTGGTTTGTTTGCACAGTTAACTGCTGCACAGAGTTCAAGAGTGAATGCCGCCCAGGATTATTCAAAGGCTGCTGTCAATATCAAGTATTATGACAGAACCATGTATTATCCTGACATGACAGAAGATAATCCGATTTACGTAAGTGTTTCCATCGTAAATACAGGAAACGAAACCCTCCGTTTTAAGCTTGCTGACGACAGAATGTTCAGTCTTGATTTTGTTGCACACACAATCAAAAACACAGAACTTCCTTCAACACAGAACCTTATAATCAAACGCTCTACAAACCAGACAGTTTACTTCCGTGAACTTTCAATTGAACCGGGAGAAGCCTATTCCTTTGTAGAAAACGTAAAGGACTACATCAAATTTGATGAACCTTCAATTTATTATCTTGAACTTAAATTCTACCCGGAATTGTATAAATCAAAATACACAAGCATTGATTCTAACAGATTGAGCCTGGAAATCCGCCCTGCTCCATACGCAGTTGCTTCTTCAATGCTCCCTGTAGAAAAAAAGACAGCCTCTCTTTTAAAACCGGAAAGCATTAGCCCGGACAAGGTTGTTGAACAGACAATCATTGCCCGCCAGAAATCTCTCTGGGATCAGTACTTCCTCTATATGGATGTTCAGGAAATGATGCTCCGTAACGCTGACCAGAAACGCCGCTACGATAATTCAAGCCCGGATGAAAGGGCACGCATGCTTGAAAACTACAAATCTGACCTTATGCAGAACCGCATTGATTATGACATCGTTGCAGTTCCTGAAAGATTTATAATCGAAAACACTTCATATTCACAGACAGACGGAACTGTAAAAGTAACGCAGTGGTTCAAATATCCGAACTTCCGTCAGGTTAAGAGCTATGTTTACAAAGTTAAACAGCGTGACGGAATCTGGCAGATTTACGACTACTCCGTAACTAACCTCGGAACTGAATAGTGGATTTGTAAAATGAAAGCATTACTTATTGCAGACGACGAACTTGCCATTACAAATATTTCTCAGGTTTTGGAAACTGCCGGTTACGATGTTATTGTTTACAAATGGCTTTTGAAGGCCCTGGACAATATCGAAGAAATCGCACCGCATTTAATCGTCGTAAGTACAAAAGATTATCCTCGTCACTGGAAAACCCTTACTCAGTTTGCAGAAACAGCATTCAGCGGTTACCGCCCGGAAGTTGTACTTTATACGGACGGTACTCTCGATGAAGAAGAACTTAAAAAAGCAGAAGCACTAAAAGTACGCGGCTGGTTTGAAGCCGTTGATGTTGACGGCCTCGACAAGCTTAGAAAAATCCTTACCAAAGAAATTGACATTTACAGCGGTAAACTCGTTGACGAAGAAGGTAAACCCCAGCAGGACGATATTGCAAAATTTGCACTTCGTCCGCCCTATCCTGAAGAGCCTGAAGAAGAAATCATCGAAGAAGATAATCAGGGTGTTACTTACTGCAGTTATATGTTTACAAACCCGCTTACAGGCATTCTTGTCAGCGGAAATACAAAAAACTTTAACGGCCAGACTTTTGAATTTGAACCAGACATTGTAGATTTGACAAAAAATCTTTCTGTCGGAACAAAAATCAATATCGGAACTCTCAAAATCCAGGATTCAATAAAAAAGGCTCCCGCTGTTGTTAAATCGAATTCTCAAACTCTTTTACTGGAGCTCTTTCAATCAGCATGACGCCTTCTTCTCCAAAACAGGCTAAATTCTTTTGCGAAAACTGCGGTGCCGAAGTTCCGCGCGATGCAAAAATGTGCAGGCACTGCGGACGCTTTTTCTCTTCTGTACGCTGCCCTCAATGCGGAACAACCGGTTCTCCGTCAAAGTTTGCCCGCGGCTGCCCTACCTGCGGTTATGCCGTAAATGGAAGTCATGATTCAAATCCGGATTATGCACGCGCTAAAAAATCAAAATCAAAAAAATGGTCAATTTTTGGCGCTAACTCATCAGGTTTTAGTTCAAAAGCAAAATCTTCATACTCAAACGGTGATGATTCTTTACCCGGCTGGATTTATCTTGTTGTTGGATTTAGTCTGGTACTTGTTGTGATTATTATGTTTTTCTGGGTGGGAAATAATTTATAAAAGTGCCCGGAAGGGGACTTGAACCCCTATGTCCTTGCGAACACTAGGACCTGAACCTAGCGCGTCTGCCAATTCCGCCACCCGGGCTTGATTTACTATATTTTAGAAAAATAACGCTCTTGTGTCAATCAGAGGCGCACTAGTATTATTCAAATTTACAGACTTATAGTAACGATTTTCCCTGTAACTGGATTTGTAAATTCAATTTTTGCTGCTTCAAAAAGCATGTTTTCTTCGCCCTGATAATGCGGATTATAAAGACGGTCCCCCACCACAGGACAGCCAAGATAAGCAAGATGCGCGCGGACCTGATGGCGGTAACCTTCTGTAATTGAACATACAGCCTTTGTGCCTGAAATTTCAATTTTAGTCGTGTAAAGCTTTGGACCGCATTTTTTTAAATCAGAAGTTGTTCCGTCTTCAAAAACAGGTTTAACCATCGAGCCCTTTGGCCCGAACGGCCGGAACCGTGATTGAATCACTGTTTTTATATTTTTATTCTGGGCGTTGTAAACTGTTGCCGTGTATGTTTTTATGAACTTACCCTCTTTCTGGTCTGCAAGGAGTTTGTCGTAGGCTTCCTGTTCAGTTGCAATCAAAAGAATGCCGCTCGTTGCAGTGTCGATTCTGTGGACAAGACCGTATTCAACAGCTTTTTTACCTGTTACATTTTTAATTTGAGGAAAAAGATTTATAGCCTGTGTCAGGGCGCAGTCCTCTCCTTCTGTGAGGGGCGCTGACGCAAGTCCTTTAGGCTTATTTATTACCACAAAAGGAAAGTCTTGAGACGGTTCTTTTATAACCTGAATTATAACATTACCGCTCATTTTTTAATTCCTTTACTTTCTGCATGTTATCCGCCACATTCTGTGGAATTCCAAACTTATCGTGGAGAGTTTTGATTACCTTTTTAAAACGAAGCGGGACCTTTGCCTTAAATTCTGCGTAACGGTTTTCGCTGTCAGGAAGGCGGATTTTCAGTTTATATGCGTGGAGCATCAATGTTGCACCGTAAAAAATTGAATTCTTATCGGTTTTGCTGTAAATCGGGTCTCCAAGAATCGGACATCCGATCGACTTTAAATGAACCCGAATCTGGTGGGTGCGGCCGGTGTAGATTTTGACCTTTATCAGGCTGTAAGGGCCGTAAGCTGCAACAACCTTGTATTTACTGATTGCAAGCTTTCCGCCCTGATTTTCGTCGCAGACTGCAAACTTTTTTCTGTCGTGCAAGTCGCGCCGGATATAGGTTCTGATAATTCCTTCGTTTTGTTTAGGGTGGCCCTTGCAGATTGCAATATAGATTTTACTTATTGTTGAATGCTTTTTAAAACTGCTGATTAAAAATTCTTCTGCACAGCGGTTACGGGCAGTGATAATTACACCGCTTGTGTCTTTGTCCAGGCGGTGTACGATTCCCGGACGGAAAAGATTCATCTGGCTCTGAACGTCTTTTTCTGTGTCCCGTACGATGGTCTGTTTGCCCCAGTGATACAAGAGAGCGTTTACGAGAGTTCCTTCCCAGTTACCGGCAGCAGGATGAGTTACCATTCCCTGTTTTTTGTTTATGACGGTAACATTGTCGTCTTCATAAATTATGTCGAGCGGAATATCTTCTGCCTTTATGTCCTGGGGAATATTGTCTTCCCACTCGAGAATTATTTCGTCATTTGCATTTACTTTTGAACTTAACTTTGCTTTTTTTCCGTTAATCTGGACAGACAAAAGACCTGCCTTGAGTTTACTGCGGTTCAATTCGCTTTTTACAGAGGCAATGTATTTATCAAGTCTTTCTGCGTCTGTGTAATCCTGCGGAACTTTGGTGCTAAAAAAGGGCATTTTCCATTCCCTTGATAAGGTAAGGTTTACTCTCTTCCATTTTCGGACTTTCGTCCGGGGTAAACTCTTCTTCGTTAAATTCTTCCTGTTTTGGTGGCGGCGGAACCTGTTCCTTGAGTTCCTGGCTGAATGGAACTACGACAATTGTTTTTGGAATCTTCTTTTTTTTCTGGTTTTTAACCTGCCGTGTAATCAGATTGATTGTCAGGTCAAAAAGTCCGAGTCCGATGCTTGTTGCGGCGGCAATTGCCATGATTTGTTTTTGTTCTGACTGTGTAAAACTTGAAGTTGATTTATCAAGCGGATTGTGGAATGAGCCCTTTACTGCAAGGCTGTATCCCAGGGTTGTCCATAAAGTAACAAACGGGAGCGAACCAAAGGCGATAATTTCTGTGCGGCGGAGATCCTTTGTCCACTGAGGAAAGTCAATATCATCGTAACTGGTTGCAGTATCGCAGAATGCACTTTGAGCAATAAATAAAACTGTTAACAATACACAAACAGATTTTTTAAGCATTTTAATACTTTCGCTCTCCAAAAATTGCAGTTCCGATTCTTACCATGGTTGAACCTTCATCAATTGCGATTTTATAGTCTCCGCTCATTCCCATTGATAAAACATCCAGATTCAGGTTCGGATACTCTTTCTGAACTTTTTCCATCGTCTGCCGGCAGGTTTTAAATGCTTTTTGAACAAGTGTTTTGTCATCCGTAAAAGGAGCCATTGTCATAAAACCTTTTGGCGTTACGTGCGGAAATGCATTTGAATTCAATAATTCTACGCATTTGTAAAGCTCATCTATATCAGAAAAGCCTGACTTGCTGTCTTCTGCGGTATGTAATTCAAATAAAATGCTGATTGTCTTATTGATTTTGGCACACTGTTTTTCGATTTCTTCGATTAATTCAAGGCGGTCAACTGACTGGATCATTGAACTTATTTGAACTGCCTTTGAAACCTTATTGCGCTGCAGTGAACCGATAATGTGCAGGTCACAGCTGTAGTTCTGCTCGCGGATTGAATTGAATTTTGGAAAGGCTTCCTGGATACGGTTTTCTCCAAAAACAATCTGCCCTGCTTCAATTGCCTCGATTACACTTTCTGCCGGATTGAATTTACTTACTGCGCAGAGAGTTACGTTTTCTGGAAGAGAATCTTTTATTTTTTGAATATTGCTTTTTATATCAGACATTTTTTTTACATTATAACTGAAATGAGTTCGTCGGACAATTGTAAGAGTTTGTCCACATTTAGGTTTTCGGCCCTTTCGTTTGGTGCGATATTTGCATTTTTGAGGGCTGTTTCAATCTGCTCTGAGTTTGCAATTTTTGAAAGGTTGTTTTTAATGGTCTTTCGTCTCTGCAAAAATAACTGTCTGAGCATTTTCATAAAAAACTCAGGATTTTTGCAGCGCGGAAAGTCATCGCGTTTTGTCATTAAAACTGCACGGCTTGTAACATTTGGTTTTGGCCAGAAGTTACCGCCTGCAAGATCGAGAATGGACTTGACATTATAAGCCCACTGACACAAAACGCTGAATGAAGAATAGTCTTCGCTGCCGCACTTTGCGCACATTCTTAAGCCTACTTCTTTCTGAACTGTAAAAACGGCCTTGTCAAAGCGTACTCCGTGGTTGATTGTGTCTGCGATAATTGTTGCCGCAACATTATACGGAAGGTTTCCAAAAAAGCGGTCTGCATGAGCGTTTGTTTCTGCATATTTTGGCCAGGTTTTAAGCACGTCTCCTTCAATCAGGGTAAAGCGTCCTTTTTGTGCGTATTCTTCAAAAAACTGGGGTAACAGGCGGGCAAAACCATGGTCTATTTCAAATACAGTAAGGTTAACTCCGCGTTCAAGAAGCATTGAGGTCATGCTTCCGAGACCAGGCCCTACTTCCCACACTGTTGAATTTTCATTTACGTCCAGCGCGTCAACGAGTTTTTTTCTTGCGTCTTCATTTACGAGAAAGTTCTGGCCAAACTTTTTCTGCATGGCCATTCCGTTGGATTCCAAAAAGTTTTTTAATTCAACCGGTGAATTATAATCTGGATGCTGTAACATACTAATTCCTTATCGTAATCGGCGGAAACATTTGAAAAAAATCAACAGTAAATTGAATCGCCTTATAAATTATATTCATAATAACATTAAAAAAGGGTTCTAGAAAAGGCAGAATAAGACAAATTATTATTGCAAAAAGACCCGTATATAAAAAGAGCAGAATCAGCGGGCTCATAAAAAGCGTGCTGATTATTCCAATAGGCATTACGGCCCCAAAGTATCTGATACTGACAGGCGCCGTAAAAAGCTGGGCTCCGGTGGACTGGGCAATTCCCTCCGAAAGTTTAGGAAAGAGCCGTCTTGTCAAAAGCATTTTTATAAGCTGACCGGCCGTCATAATTCCAAAAAGTGCGCCGTAAGAAAGCATAAAAGTGACTGACATCATGTCCGAAGGAAAAATCATTATATGAATCAAAAACGCAGCAGATAAAACGGTAAGCCCCTTAAATCTTTTTAAGCGCAAACTTGAATTGACAAACATAATGATTGAACTTAGCAGACTTCTGAAAAGCGACGGAGAAACGCCTGCAAACCAGACAAAAAATAAAACCGCAAGCAGCTGGAGAAAGTCTGCAAGGTTACGCCGGGCAATTTTATTCCCAAGAAAGAAAGCAAGCCCTCCAAAAAGACTCAAATGCATTCCTGAAAGTGCAAGGATGTGGGAAAGTCCTGCCTTCCGGAATGCGTCCGAAAGCCCGTCTTCCGTGTATTCGCGGGAGCCGCTCAATAAGGCAAGCAAAAGTGCACCTGCTCCCTTCCAGCCGTACATCAGGCGTTTAAACTGAATGCGCGAAAGTGCCCTTATCCTGAAGAACCTTCCCCTGAGGGAGTTTTCAAAACCTTCCGATTGAGCTGATTCAACAATAAAGGTGGGTTTTGGATTAGGATTATCAGGTAAAAAACGGACTTTCAGTTTTAATGTAGCTCCCTGTTCAAAAAGGATGGATTCAGTTTTGACTTTTGTATAAATCTTTCCGGGGTATGGAGCTTCAACCAGGGCTGCAGGCACGTAGAGGCACACAGAGCCGTTTGCAGAGCCTTTTGAACCGGATGATGATGTAACATCACTTACCATCATCCGGGCGCTGTAATAGGCTCCTGAGAGCGTTTTGGCGGGGTTTGAAGACAAAACGCCGTTGAGTTCAATTATGGATTTTTCATTCAACAGGCATTTGAATTCTTCTTTGTCTTCTATGCGCAGGATGTTTGAATAAAATAAAACTGCGCATACTGAAGCGGCTAAAAAAATTGGATTTTGAAGGATTAAAAAAAGTAGTTTTTTTAAGTTACCTACCATCTGAGTTTTGCAAGTGAACTTCTGGCCATGGATTTTACTTCTTCCGGATAATTTAAATAGGTTACGTAAAGAAGGTTGTCAAAGGCCGATTTGTCACCGAGCGCTCCGAGCGATTCAATTACGGCCAGAACGACGTTCCGGGCAGGAATGATATTCTTTTCAGCATTTTTGTTCATTTCTGCAAGATATCCGGAAAGAGTCTGAGCCGAATCAGTTGAAGCGAGTTTTGCAATATCCTGAATTACCTGAACAAACTGAGATTCGCTCAGGATGTTTTTCAGGTATTCTTCTTTGGCAAGAGCAAAGAAACGTACTGCAAGTTTTGCCGCCCTCGTCCAGTTTGCATCTGCGATGGTGTTAAGACAGTTCAGCTGCAGCTTTACTGAGTCGCTCATATTTCCGGAAAAATCCTCCGTATTATATATAGCTACAGAAAGTGCATTTTCGGCTATTTCTGCCTTAAATTCTTTTGAAATATTTGAATTTTTCTGGATTAATTCAAAAAAGTTGGATAATTCAATTACATTTGACTCGGTTATGAGCTTTGTAACATTGCTTTTGTGTGTTGCAGAAAGCTGGATAAGTGAATTTTCTGTGGAAGCCTGCCAGTTTGCAAAGCGGCCTGTTTTCCAGCCGTTATAAATAATCTTGAATGAATTGCTGTCACCGATCTGTCCGAGGCAGACAATTGTCTTTTCTGTAATTTCGCCCGGCTCTTTTTTAACGTCGGCCTTTGAAAGATAATCGTTCATCAAAACTACTGCAGAGTTATCGTTTGAATCATAAATTTCTGCAAGTTTATCAAGAACCGAGATTCTGACGGTTGAGTCATTGAACATATTGAATATATCAATCAGGCTTTTATTTAAATCCGGAATCTGCCTGAGGGCGTCCGCTTCTTTTGGAAGTGCAAGGATACTTGCAACAGCGAGTGCACTTAATTCGCGGTCGTCTTTGAGGACGGGCTGATTTGTTACAACAAAATCGATTCCGCGGGTAGAAAGAAGGCCTGCTTCGGAGCCTGTGCTTTCTTTAACGGCCTGAGTTTTATCAGAAATATTTCCTTTGATGAATTTTTTAAGTCCATCGTCTGCATTCTGGGCAAAGAGCATAGAAAAAATTGAATTGAATAAAATTACTGTAAAAAAATGCTTTTTCATTTTTATATGCCTCCTTATTTAGAGTTCATCACTGACATCGATTGCGGCAAGGTCGTCCAGGTCTTCTTTCTTAAGTGCCTTAGGTGCCGAGAACAGTTCTTCCGTTTTAATCGGGGCTTCCGGCGGAACTCCATCCAGAGGCAGAAGTTCTTCCGGCTCATCTTCTTTTGGAGCGGTTTCGTCTTCTGCCATATCCTGTTCAGTAGCACTGAGAGCATCAAATACATCCTTTTTGTCCTGAGGAAGAACATTGTAAACAAAGCTCAAAATTGCGTTTTTCATGTCTTCTTCGATATGGATGGATTCAAAATGAAGCCTTGACTGGTTAATCTGAGGATTGTATTCAACTGCCCGGACAATGCCATACATTAAAATCAATGTCTCGCCGAGCATAAATTGAATTTTTATCTGTGCGTTTACGACACCCTTTCCTCCGACACGGATCATCGCGCCGTCCTCGGAAACATCTTCAAGAATAACCTTATAACCGGGCTCTGTTTCTACAAGATTAAAATCAATGACCTCCGACTTTATAAAGTACATTGAGGCGTTAAGGTTACATTCACATCGGACTGAGCGGCGCTTCTGTGCGCGTAAAAGTTCGTTTGTCTGTGCAAGATAAATAACTGACTGACCGTTAAAAATTCCTGCGTTTGTAACGCGTGTGTCAAATACGTAGGAAGCATCCCCCTTTCGCCACAGGTAAACGCTGATCTGGTGGTTAAGCCAGTCTTCGCTCGGAACTTTGATAACTCCCTTTTGAACCGGAAGGCGGATTACCATTTCGTATCCGTTGTTAAGGATTTCTGAAGTAAAGACACCGTGTCCCGGATAAATGATTCTCAGGCGCTGTCCCTTGTCCAGGTATTTGGTCGAATCAAGACCTTTTTTATCCTGGTGTTCAAGATTCAACTTGGTGCGGAATTTATAAAGTTTTGAAAGAAAGTTCTGGATGCGGTCCGTGTTTTCGATTCCCTTGCGTCTTGAATCTGTAATTACATTGCTGATTGCCTTGTTTAAGGTTGGAACAGAAACATAAAGGGCGAGCGGTTCTTCTATATCGCCCATCCTTGCAAGCTTCCAGAGTAAAGATATTTCGCTGAATTTAAAACCGTTGTCTGAACCTGTAGAAAAGAATTTGATTTTTTCTTTAAAAACAATAATCAGGCGTCCTGCAATTAAAAAAACTGCTGCAGTGACTATTAAAGCAACTAACACTTTTTGCATCTCCTCCTGATTTAAATTATAATATTATGATATATGAAAAAACTGTTTTTTGCTATAGAATTTATTATTGTTGCATTATTTTTGCTTCTTCCGCCTGTTATTTTCCGTCCTGAGGCCGCTGACGTTAAAATTACCCTCACTCCCCTTGTATTTTTTTCACTTGCGGCAGCCCTTTTTTTATATTTTTTTAACAAAAATTACTTCGGCACATCTGTATCAGAAAATGTAAATTCAATAAAAAAGGTTTCTGTTCTGACAATTTCGTTCGGACTTTTAATAATCACTTCGGTTTTATTTACAACAATCCAGGAGTTTGTGTTAAAAGACAATGCGGCGCTGAGCGTCATTCCCCAAAACGCAGTTGAATGGATTCTGGCCATAATTACCCTTGCAGCAGGCTCCGTTTACGAAGAATCTCTGTACCGCTATTTTGTTCCGGAATTTTTACTTTTTTATTTTGAAAATAAATTCAAAGTTTTTTTTGAAGCCGCAGGTGTCCTTCTTTTTGCCCTGGCGCATCTTTATTTAGGGGCTGCCGGCTTTTTGAACGCTTTAATCTGCGGAATCATTTTACGGGTCTGCTATAAAAAAACAAATGATTTATGGGCAAACTGCCTGATTCATTTTTTGTATAACAGTCTTATTCTTACCGGCGCAGCAGTTTTTTAAGGCGGTCGTAAGTCCACAGGCTTATTTCGTAAAGCGCATTGTTGTTGATAAACTCATCCTGAATGTGCTGGATGTAAAAATATTCCCTTGAATCCTGACCGCTGTATTCGTAAATATCGATTTTCTGGCTTGAATTATACTGGCCTTTGAGAATTATGCTGTCGATTTTAATGGAGTTTGGAGGAAGAACAACGGAAGACATGATTTTTCCGTGTCTTAAAGCAAGCAGAGTTTTAATTGAAGCCGGATCGATATTGAGATTTGAAGGCTCTTTTATTGCAAAAAATATTTCAGGAACGGTCCAGAAATCAAGGTCCGTGTTCAGGTACGGGCTTATGTCATCTTCTGTTTCGTAACAGTTACGGCCTTTTTCAGAGCGCACATTGATTCTTGAAGTAAGGCCTGAAGTTGAACCGAAATAAAGCTTTGCAACGGCAACTCCGCGGTTATCGATTATTGTAATGATTCTTGCACTGTCCTGGGTAAGCGATAATTCAATCTGGCCCTGAGCCTTGTCAGAAATTTTATACATCTTACGAATCTTTGTTAAGTTTTTTATAAGTGACTTTATCTGGTTTGTGTCGGCGTAAGTATAAATGCCCTGTTTTTCTGCCGCCCACTGAGAGTTTTCCTGCCTGATAGAAATAATTTCTTCCGGACTTTGAATTAAAACCGCACTTACCTTTTCGCTGTAGGCAGGATTTAAAAGAGCCGACTCTACACTTTTTGGTTTTGTTTTATCTTTTGAACAAAAAGAGACTAAAAAAAGTACAAAGGAAGCTGCACAAACTGATGCAAGAATTGAATTCAATCTAGTTTTTTTCATTTTTTGCCTCCTTTGTTTTAATGTATCTGACTAAATTAAAAACTGCTCCAGAAAGAATAATAATCAGAGGCAGAATTACAAAATTGATGATAATCGTATTTTTTACGGCGCTCTGAAGTTTTTGAGAAGATGTAATTTTATACAGTGTTTTTGCAACGCGGCTTTTTTTAATGAGTTTTGCAATGTCTTCTTCGCCGTTTATTTCCAGAAGGAGATTTGTCACAATGTCAAAGTTTCTGAAGTCACCCTGCTCGCTGTCAGAAATGAATCCTGTTCCAAGGCTGCTTACAAAAAACTGGTCTGCGATAAGGGCAAGGTTTTCCTTTTTTGCCGCAAGAACGAGCTGTTCATTTTTAGCATCGGCTGCTTCGGCAGTTTTTGGAATAAGAAACGGATTTACGATAAAAGGTGTTTTTGAGTCCGAAGCCTGTGACTGCTTCCATGCGTATTCACTCGTAAACAAAACCGGTTCAACATTGTTGTAGCAGACAATCGGACTTGCCCAGAAAACAGTTCCGCCCTCAAAAGCGTATTTTTGAGGCATAAGATTTATCCACATAGGATAATTAACGGTTTTGTATTCGGTATTTGAGCCTTCGCCGGACTGCATTGTAAGCGGAAAATTTGACAGATCTTCTGCAATTGAATAATCAAAGGCAAATCCCAGTGAATTCAAATACGGAATCAATGAATCATTTGAATTTTTAGTGATGTTCCAGTCGTTTTTTATGTCAGCAGTGTACGGGCTTGTCATAAAAAGTACCGGAACTTTTAACGAAACAAGTTTTTTAAGGTTCTGCACGTTTTCGTACGAAAGATTGCCGGAACCGATTACAAGCAGAGTCGAGTCCTTTACCTTTTCCGCGCTGAATTCAAGAAGGAATGAATTCAAATTATCAGATTTAATTTCTGCCGGATAAAAACCGCGGCTTGAAAGCCAGCCTTCAAGATAGGAATAATCTTCCTTAAGGCTCATTCCGTTGGCCATAATTATAAAAACGCTGCGTTGTTTGTGGTTTACAAGTGACTGTACGCGCTGGGTCAAATCGTATTCAAGTGTCTGGGTTGATAAAACAAACGGAATAATTGTCGATTTATCAAGATACTGGAGCAGAATCGCTGAGTATACAGTTATGTATTCAATTTTTGTTGAATTCTGGGTTTTAATCTGCTGTCCCTGGATGTTAAGGCGCGAAAGTTTTTCTGCATCGGCTTTTTCAAAAGTAAGGCTGATGTTTGGATTACGGAAACTGTATGCCTTTAAGTATTCTTCTACGTCCTGAGTCTGTGGATAAAACTGTTTGAGTTCGTTTGAGCGGTAATAAGTTATTCTCAAGGGGTGTTCGAGCTGGGCGCAGAGTGTCTGGCTGGTCTTGGACACGCTGAACTGTTTTGTTGAAGTTAAATCTACGCGGAAATAAAGCCTTGTAAAAGCACTTCCCGTAAAAAAGATAATTAAAATGAGTAAGGCCGAAGTGAGCCGTGGATTTTTTTTGCCGGAAGCTCTGTTCTGGAAGGCTACTGTGAGCAGAATTGAAGCAAAACTGCATTCAATAAAGTAAACAAAATCGCGGCTGTCAAGAATTCCCTTGAGGGCCGAATCAATGTGCCATGCAAAACTAATTGTCTGAAAAACATTTGTCCAGAATTCATTTGTTTTTACGTAAAGCGGTACAAGATGAACAAAGTTAAAAACAGCAAGAATAAAAACAGTCACAATGAGTGAACTTATTGCGTTCTGCTTTTTTGGAACCGAAAATACAAATAAACTGAAGCATGAGCAGGCAAAAAGGCAGAAGGCCGTCGCAAGAAAAGAAGTTAAAACCTGCCCGCTTTCTACGTTTCCAAAAAGGTTTACGCACACAGGTACGCTCAATAAAAGCACAACCGGAATAAAAGAAGCCGTAAAAATTACAAAGCCGAGCGATAAAAACTTTGTAAAATGCGACAGCGGCATCGACTGGTCGTAAATATAGTTTCTCAGGCTGAACGTTATGACAGGAATTGTCAGGACCGAAATCTCAATAATTGCTGTCCAGAAAGTTCTTAAATCAGTACTTGAAGTCTGTATTACAAAAAAGCGGTTAAAGAAAAAGAAAATGCTGCATGTAAAAAGAACTGTCAGGACCGAACATACGTAAAAAATCGGGTCGATTAAAAGCGAAAAAATTGAATTTTTAATCAGAGGCTTATTCATTTGAACCTCCGTCACTTTCAATCAGTTTAAAATATGATTTTTCAAGGTCCGGGCAGCCGGTTTGCCGGCAGATTTCTTCAATTGAGCCTTCTGCGAGCACCTTTCCGCGGTTTAAAACAAAGATTTTGTCACAGAGGGCCTCGGCTTCCTGCATCAAATGTGTGGATAGAATTATCGTTTTGGAAGAAGCAAGTTTTTTTACAAGGCTTCGCATTTTTATGATTTGTGCCGGGTCCAGCCCTGTGGCAGGTTCGTCAAGAATCAAAACTTCAGGATCGTAAATCAGAGCGCTTGCAAAATTGACGCGCTCCATATAGCCTTTGGAAAGGTTTTTAACTTTTTTATTTAGCACTTCTTCAAGCGAGCATAATTTTACGGTTGAATTGATTTTTTCTTCAGGAACTTTATAAAGCTCAGCCTTAAAGTTTAAGTATTCGAGGACTGTAAGTGATGAATTCAACACGGCGCTTTCTTCCACAAAGCCCGTGATTTTCTTAATCTCTTCACTTTCTTCCTGAGCATCAATCTGGTTTACCAGAACCTTTCCCTTTGTAGCAAAATGGCGGGCACAGATTGCCTTGAGAATTGTCGTTTTACCTGCACCGTTTGGACCTAAAATGCCTGTGATTTTACCTTTTTCAAAGTTCATGTTGACCTTATCAACTGCCACTGAGGAATTATATGCTTTTGTAAAATCAACAAGGGATACCATTCTGATCACCGCCTAATCCGCCTAATCAATATACGGAATATCAAAAATCATGCGGTCTTTTGTAAGTTCAGTGTTGGGGTAAACTTCCCGCGCCTGGGTTAAAAGTACTTCCAGGTCACGGTCTGTGTAGCGCGGGCTGTAATGGATAAGCGCCATCCTTTTTGAATTTGAGTCTTTTGCGATTGTAGCACTCTGACGGCTTGTCATGTGCTTTTTTTCTTTTGCCTGGTCAAGACAGTCGTCAGCAAACATTCCTTCGCAGATTAAAAGGTCGCTGTTCTGCACTTCTTTTGCAATTGAAGGAAGGTACTGTGTGTCCGTAACAAAGGAAAATTTACGGCCGTGTCTTTCTTTTCCCATAACCTGTGAAGGTTCTATGGTCTGGCCCCGCTCATTCTGAACGGATTCTCCCTTCTGAAGTTTTCCCCAGAGAGGTCCCCGAGGAATTCCCAGGGCTTCTGCCTGTTCCGGGTTGAATTCGCCCGGGCGGTTCTTTTCTTCAAGTGTGTAGCCGACGCAGGTTTTTGTGTGCGAAAGCGGAAAGCACCTGATTGTAAAGTCTTCACCTTCATGAACGGTACAAGGCGCTGTAATTTCTTTTATTACAATTGGATAATTGATGTACATATCCAGAACCTGACGGTTTGCCTCGATGTATTCCTTTACTTTCGGCGGACCGTAAATGTAAAGAGGTTCAGTGCGGTCAACCTGTGCCGAAAGCATGAGAATGCCCGGCAGACCTGTTACGTGGTCGGCGTGTGTGTGAGAAATAAAGATTGCGTTGATTTTTTTCCATTTGAGGTTGAGGCGTTTGAGAGAAACCTGGGTTCCTTCCCCGCAGTCAAACAAAAACAAATCTCCGTCCCGCCTTAAAAGCACTGAAGTTAAGTGTCTGTATGGAAGTGGCATCATTCCGCCACAGCCCAGAACAAAGGCTTCCATGTTCATAATTTACCGTCCTCTTATAATTTTCAGGAATTTTTTATGGTATACGGCGCGCAGTTTTTCTGCCATTGTATAAAAACCGTACATGGCGCTAAGGGGAACATCAAAGGTTCCCGGACGGTGTACTAATTTACCGCCAAAACCGGTTTTAAACAGATAAAGCCCGTGCATCGGGTGCCCCTCATCATTAGTCGGAGGAATACCATAAAAG
>JAEEGH010003119.1_pt1 | contig 44102 bp, 37 predicted proteins | sample 9134181 | NCBI WGS metagenome assembly JAEEGH01 (sample SAMN16246544, study PRJNA631951) | gut metagenome | biome: gut microbiome; feature: rumen; material: DP-attached | host: Bos | place: Iran: Karaj | collected 2018-10 | reverse complement strand
GTGATCTGCGTCGACGGCGGCGTATCGCTCTAACATATTAGAAAACGAAACACTTAAATGGGTGCCTACATTTAGTAGGCACCCATTTTTGTTCTAACTATCCATTGTAAGGTAACGGGTGGTAGGTATAGGTTCCCAGTGTGCCATAGGTGATGGTTGTGTCTTCGGGATGGTAGGTGAACTCCACCGGGTCAGTATAACCAATGAGGATGCCTTTCATTGTGGCGGTGTCGAATGTGTAGGTCATTGGGCAGGTATTGCCACCGTAGGGGTCATCGCCATTGTAGATACGATGCTCATAGATGGTGCCAGTGCTGTCGGTCATAAAACGCCAGATGCTAGTGTCAATAACGTGCATTGACGAAGTCCACCATTCGTCGATTACTGTTATCCAAGCCGTACCTGAGAGCGAGAACGATTCGACTTCGGGTTGTTGCGGCACGGTGTCGGTAGGTGTTGTGGAGATAGTGTCATTAATGTCGAACATGTCGTCGGGGGCACAGGCGACCATCAGCATAGCACCCAAGGCGATGGTGGCGAGGGATTTGATGATATTGCGTGTCATATTGGGTGTGTGTTTACTCTACATTATTGTTGACTTTATGGAAAACTCGGTCGAACTTGGCATGTTGCTCAGGAGTGTAGTCGTCGTTGCTAACGGTAATGGTTTCGCTCACTTTATCGTAAGTTATGCGCAGGGTTTCCAATTGTTCGCCATACATGTTGAATTCTGTCATACTACCGGAAGTTTCACCATCGAACTGATAGACAAAGTCGAATGGAGCGGGGTCAAAACTATAGGGTTCAAGCATTGTTTGCATCGTTCGACCAGTGGAATCCGTAAAGAACTCCATTGTCATGTTATAGACAAAGTGAATTTCAGAACCTGCGATAATGTCGTTGAAGTCTAGATGAGCCTCCCAGTGTGTCCCGACGAATGAGACGGTCTCTTGTCCGGGAGTGGGGTTGACGTGGTCTTCGTTTGGTTCTTCTTTGCTGCAGGAGACTAGCAGCATCGCGCCCAAAGCGATGGCGGCGAGGGATTTGATGATGTGATGTTGCATATTGGATATGTCTTAAATGTCCATCGGGTGAAACACATGGGGATAGTAGTCCTCGATGGTGAGTGTGAGAGTGTCGTTGATGGTCTCGTAGCTGAATGGGGTGTTTTCATCTCCGAAGATGGTACCGGAACTCACGCCGTCGAAGGTGTAGGTCGTCTCAATGGTTCTTGCTCCGGTCAGTTCGCCCTCAAAGATGGCCTTTCGGAAAAGCAGCGCTGTGCTGTCGGACATGAACACGAGTTCTTCCTCCCAATAGGTGTCATCAAACGTCGTATTAACCATCCTACCCTGCCAGGCGGTGTGTACCAGTGATACTTTGCCGTCGTTGTCGCTCGGCTGGATGGGGTCGTTTTCTTTCTCGCAGCCAACGGTAGCCGTCAGCAGCATTGCGCCCAAGGCGAGTGTGAAGAAAGTCCGGTGGACTTTCGATAGCGAAGCGGAGAACAAAAGGGATTTGATGATGTGGTGTGTCATATTGATTATGTATTTGATGGTTTACTATTTCATTACTACAACTTTTCGTGCCGGACGGTTGCCGACTTTGACGAAGTAGATGCCTGTGCGCAGCGCGCGGTTGGCGGTGGGGCGACCGACAATGTCGAACACCTGCACTGGCTCGCCGTCGGCACCTTCGACAACGATATCGCCTCCGCGGGAATAGACCCTGACAGCGTCGGCCGGCACCTCATCGATGCCGACAGCGCGGATGATGCAGTCGTCGTCGGGGAAGCCGGGCAGCGGATTGTGATACACCCGTTCGCCGTCCTTGTGGCAGCATACAAGAGGGCCGCCAAGCGAAAAACCGTTTCTCAGATAGCCCATATCGGTACACCCGATACCTTCTACAAACCGTAGGGTTTCGCCATAGTAAGTGTTGACGCTCAAAACGATGGTGCGACGCGAATCGACCGTAGCGGTGTCCTGAACGGTGTAGGCAATGGTGCCATATCCGTTACGCATATAAAATGTATCGCCAATGTTTAGCGACATATCGGCAATCAGATAGTCCTCATCCACATCGGCATAGCGTCCCCAGAGACGTCCTGTGGTGCGCTCTTCGCGCAGCAGCAAATCGTATTCCGGCACGCGCAGCTCCTCATATCCGCCATGCCAGTAAACACTCGAATACTCGGCTTTTTTGTAGTGCTGCTGGTCTACCACCGTGTCGCCAGCAATGCGTATCACGTAGTTTTCCCAGGGGCAGTCGTAGTAGGCCCCCACGGTGTTCCACACCGTGGTTTCTTGTCCGAAGTAGGACTGGTATTCGTGCATCACGGTGCTGTCGGCGGCGAAATAGGCCACAACGGTCATATCGTCCGACACCGTGACGGTGAGCGGGTTGTCGGTGACAATGTTCTGGTAGCCGGGGGTGATGCCCCACCCCTCGAAGCGGTAGCCTTCGTTGGCTGTGGCAAGCAGCACAGCCTGCGGGTTGTCGCAAGTGGGATGGCTGACAATCTCGGCACTTCCGTGCGTTTCATCGTCGGCCGACACTTCCAGCACATATGTCGGTACTTCGATGAAAGCGGAGAAATGGTTGTTCCATTCCGGCACGGCAGCGTATGACGAGGTGCTGCCACAGGGGATGTAGACCCTCGCCGTGTCGGGGATGTTCCACAGGGCACGATAGCCGACCGTGGGTGCGACGCTGGCGAGCAGATGCAGCTCCGAGATTGCGTAGCAGTGAAGGAATGCGTCTGAGAAGATGTTCCTGACGCACCGGCCGATGGTGATTGACGGCAGGCTGGTGCAGTCTTCGAATGCCATACTGGGAATGGACGTTATGCTGTCGGGCAGGTGGACGGAGACGAGCGACGGGCAGTAGCCGAAGACGTATTCGCCCATTGTTTTCACGCTGTTGGGCACATAGACCGACGTCAGGGTCTTGCAGTTGTAGAAGGTGCCCATCATAAAGTTGTGGGTCGAGAGGCCGGTCACCGTGTAGGTGGTTCCGCAATAGGATACCGTTTCGGGGATGACCAGGTCGCCGGCGACATAGTTGCTGTCGCTGTTGTTGGTGCGCGGGTTGACCACGCTGACCTGTGCCGAGTCGCTGATTTTGTAGTAGAGCGTCTGCCCGGTCGGTGCGGCGGCAGAAAAGTCGTAGACGGATTGGCCGTGCATATTTGCTGCAAATGCCAGCACCGCGAGGAATGCAATGAGTGTTTTTGTATGTTTCATTATTTTATGTTTTAATTGTTATTCTTCTACAAATACAATACACCAAAAACGGGTCAAATCTTACAGATTGAGGAAAGGTTTTTATTTGCTGCCCTTGTTGGTTTATTTGTCGATGTTGTGGTAATTGTGCCAAAAGACTGCATGTATCTCGGTTGTGTCATGGATATGGAAGATGGAGAATGTCTTGGTGTCGCATGAGATGGCAAGGATCTCGGCGTCGGGGGAGTCGCCGAATGCGACTTGTGAGTAATCGTGACGGTTGACCAAACGGGAGAAGACGACGTCAGGGGCGATTTGTTTTATGGTATCGACAATGTTGGTGATGGCGAAGTCGGAACAGATTGCCTGCCAGGCGCTGTCGGTAGTAGCTTCGAGGAGGGTGACGTCGAGGGTGATGGTGTCGTTTACGTGGTAGTTGTGGATGTAGCTGGCGGCTATGCCGTCGGCATGCTCGTAATGGCGGTAGAGGTCACTGACACGACGCATGGGTAGCACGTGCCGCCACACGACAACGCCAACCGCCGTTGCGACGGCCAACACTAAAATGATTGTTGTAATAGGTCGTTTCATATCTTTGCAAGTATTAAGGTTATTCTATCACAGGCTTCTACGGCGCAGCATTGTAGGTTGCCGCTGACGAAGGTGTCGGTGCTCGGCGGGACGAGGAGTGCCACCGCTGTCACCGTGATGGCGGCGACCAGTACAGCGGCGCCGATGAGGGTGCGCGTGGCCCGCTGGCGGCGTTCCCGTCGGTGGCACCATTCGGCAAGGCCTTCGGTCATCGCCCGCATCTCGGTTTTATAGTCTTGTTGCATATTGTCTCAGTTTATTCATTATTCGGTTTACACGTTGATATACAGCGTTCGATTCTATTTTAAGCCCGGCAGCTATCTCCTCGGCCGAGTAGCCTTCAAGTCGCATACGCATCAGGCGTTGCTCGTCGGGGGTGAGGACAGAAAAGAGGTCGTCAATCCGCTCGGCGACATCGCTGGTTTCGGTGGCGACGGACGCTGACATCTCTTCGGTGACTGGTTCCAAGTCAGGATGTTTCTTTCGGTAGAGGTCGACCAGAACGCTGCGTGTCACCCTCCGCACCCATACTCTCTGCTGCCACTCCGACCGCCCCGTCATCGTGTCGAACTTGAGCCAGAGCATAATCCACACCTCCTGCACCATATCCTCGCAGCGGGGTATGTCGCCACGGGCAAAGTCGTAGCAGACGCGCCACACCGTTTTCTGGTGCCGCCGCATAAAGGACTTGTAGTCCTCGTATCGCTGTCTGCTATGTTGCTCCATCTATAATAAAAGACGTATTTCTTGCCCCAAATCTTACTCAAGGGCACAAAAAAATGAAGAAAAACTGCTTTTTCTTCATTTTTTTGTATCCTATTGGCATAACGGGTGAGGGTTCACCAAATATAGCCATTATTTTAATAGTTTAGGCCGAAAGCCCAAAGGGGAATGGTGTTCTTGTAGGCATACTCAATGTCGTCTTTAACCACATAGCCATTCGGTATGTCGGAAATCTGTCGACGAGTCTTTTTCCTGCCTCCGACTTCGAATGTGTAATCCCCGATGGTGAAATCGGACACCTCGGAACCACGAACTTCATTACGGACGCGCATTTGGTTGTAAAAGAATGTTTCGCGCAGATTACCTGTATCAACCAACCTGCCTCCAAGCGCATACATCAGGTTGGGGTTATCAAGATAAATCTTCTCCATTTTAGCCAGAAGGCTCATACCTTTGTCTGGCGCGTAAAGACATTGAATAAGACCCGATTTCTCTAAATAGTACAGATAATCTTTCAGGTCGCCGCGATTGATTGTCAGGTCTCGTGCCAGGTCGCTATAGTTGGGTTTGAATGGTGAGATTTGTGAAATAATTTGCATCAACTTCTTCAGTTTGCGCATAACACCCACACTTAGCCCTGCAAATTGTGGTATGTCGGTCTCGAGGGTCTGGTCAATCACCGCGTTCAGTCGCTCAAGGTAATTATCCTCAATACAGAAAGGGTAGTACCCATTCTGTAAATACTCTTTGAACAAAAGCAACGGACGATGCTGGTCATAGGGGAATTGTATTTTGCCAGCAAGTATCTGTTCGAAAGACAGCACCTGAACGTCAATACCCTTTACCATTTGCAGCCACTCGCGAAACGACATGCCATACATATAATTCTTCAACTGCCGACGGGAGAGGTCGGCACCGCCTTTCTCTAAATCAAGGATGGATGAACCTGTGTATACGATATTCAGTTGTGGAATCTGATCATAGATGTTCTTGATTTCTGTTGACCAATTGGCATATTTATGCACTTCGTCGATGTACAGATACTTTCCACCATCTTTGTAGAAAGCATCAGCCAAATCAAGCAAAGAATGATTTGCAAAATAGATGTCGTCGGCGAAGACGACTAACGATGTGTCGCGCTGCCCTGAAAGTTTGATGTGTTGGAAGATTAAAGTTGTCTTACCAACTCCTCGTGCGCCGAGGATTGCGTTCAGTCGAGCACCCCATTGAATGGCGTTTTGAGGGTATCTAACAAAACCAACACTGGTATTATCAAGCTGGTTTCTATATCGTTGCAGCAGCTTATCCATATTATTGTATCGTTGAATCGCGCTGCAAATATACAAAATTGTCATAAACAAAAGCCAATTTTATACAAAAATTGTATCTATTTTATATCAAAACACAGCAATAATTGACTTTTAGAAGAGGCAATAATGACTATTCCATTAGCTTGAAGTCGCTGGCGGGGTGCTTGCACCAGGGGCAGATGAAGTCGGCGGGGAGCTCGTCGCCCTCGTAGACGTAGCCGCATACCTCGCAGACCCATTTCTTCTTGCCGCCCGATGACGGCTGGGCGGCAGACACAGGCTTGGGCTTGATATGCTCTTGGTAGTAGGCGTAGGTCAGCGAGGGGTCGTCGCTCAGGTGCACGGCCTCGGTGATGTCGGCGATGAAGAGGGTGTGGGTGCCCAGGTCCTTGGCATAGTTTATCTGGCCCGAGAGGTAGGCGTTGGTGTATTTGGGCAGGTAAAGCAGTCCGTTGCTGGAGCGCATCTCCACATCGCAGCCCTCGAACTTGTTGACGTCGCGGCCGCTCTGGAAGCCGAAGTGCTGGAACACCTTCATCGGTGTGTGTTCGGTGAGGCAGCAGACATTGAAACGGCCCGTGCGCAGAATCATGTCGTGCGTCAGGTTCTGCTTGTTGACCGATATCATCATCTGCATGGGCGACGAGGTGAGTTGTGCCACCACATTGACGATGCAGCCGTTGTCCTTCTCGCCCTCGCGGGCAATGAGCACATAGAGGCCGTAGCCTATTTTGGTGATAGCGTCGTTGCTTAGTTTGTCCATAGTTATAATTCGAATTTAAGGTTAGCAACAATCAGGTCGGCCAGTTCGGCGAGTTCTTTCTCCTGCTCGGGTTTCATGGCGCTTTTGAGGGTCAGGGTGTCGCCGAGCACAGTCATGTCTTTCATCTCCTCAATCATGGCGCGCATCAGCTTGCCGCTCTGCGGAGCCCAGGAGCCGTTCTCGATGAGGGCCCAGGTGCGATTTTGGAGGCAGTGGGCCTTGAGGTCGTGCAGGAGGTTTTCGACGGGTGTGAAGATGCCGTTGTTGTAGGTGCTGCAGGCCAGGACGATGTGGCTGGCGCGCCAGCATTCGCCGATCAGGTTGCTGACGTGGGTGTGGCTGGCGTCGTAGGCCTTGATGTTCTTCACGCCACGTTCGGCCAGCAGGGCGCCCATGCGCAGGGCTGCGGCTTCGGTGTGGCCGTAGATGCTGCCGTAGATGATCACCACGCCCTTGTCTTCGGGTTCGTAGCGGCTCCACACGTCGTGCTTGCCGATAAACCATCCAAGGTTTTCTCGCCACACAGGTCCGTGCAGCGGGCAGATCGTCTGGATGTCGAGTGCGGCGGCCTTCTTGAGCACCGCCTGTACAGGCTGGCCATATTTGCCCACGATATTGGTGAAATAGCGGCGGGCATCGTCGAGCCATTCGCCATCGAAGTCCATCTGGTCGGCAAAGATATTGCCGCTCAGGGCCCCGAAGGTGCCGAAGGCGTCGGCGGAGAAGAGCGTCTTGGAGGTGCTGTCGTAGGTCATCATCACCTCGGGCCAGTGTACCATGGGCGCCATGGTGAAGACCAGCGTATGTGCGCCAGTGCTGAGGGTGTCGCCCTCTTTGACGAGCTGGATGTTGGTCGGTTTGGAGCCGAAGAACTGTTCCATCATCTGGGCGGCTTTGGCGGTGGTGACCACAGTGGCGTCAGGGTAGCGCAGCAAGAGGTCCATGAGAGATGCCGCATGGTCGGGTTCCATGTGATGCACCACCACATAGTCGAGCCCGCGACCGTTGAGGGCGGCGACCACGTTCTCGAAAAACTGCGGTGCCACGCTGGCGTCGGTGGTGTCGAAGAGAACGGTTTTCGCGTCCAGCAGCAGGTAGCTGTTGTAGGACACACCGCGGGGGATGGGATAGGTATTTTCGAAGAGCGCCAGTCGGCGGTCGCTGGCACCGACATAGATAAGGTCGTTGGTGATTTTTGCGATATTCTGCATGGGGTTGGTATTTTATTATTTATGTTGCCAAGTGTGAAAATGGTAGTGTAAAAATAACGGAAAAGGACGCTTCTTATTGTCGAGCAGGAGAGGGGAGGAGAAAAAAATGGGCATCCCTCGAGATGCCCATTTCCATTATTAATCCATAAAACTAAATAACAACCAATTATTTAAACCAGAAAATGGCAAAAAATTCGTTTGTATTTCTGAGTGCAAAAATACCATGCTTGCGCCGACCCGCTTTTACCGAGAAATAGGCAAATTTGGTTGGCGACATCGCCAAAATTGGTGATTGGAGAGCGCAATTCGGGTGTGTTGGTTGAGATGTAAGATAATGAAATACATGTGTTTGTCGATGGTGTGAGTGGTAAAAGCATAGCGATGGTTTCTCCACCGTTGACGGATTGGCTAAGCGCTTCTACGTGGAGCCATCATCGTGGAGGGTGGCTTGCTGCGCTCGTTCGGTGCTGTCGTCCAAGAGCCACAGGCTCGGTTGCTTCGTATGCTCTGCAGGCGAAAAAAATTTTTGCATATCTCCCAACTTTCGTATCTTTGTAGATTAATTTACGCGTATTATGCAGTTTAAAGATATTAAAGGCCAGTCTGTTATAGCAAATCAGCTTACCGAAATAATTGATTCGGGACGTGTTAGCCATGCCCAGATGTTCCTTGGCAACACGGCATCGGGCTCGCTGGCGTTGGCTATCGCCTATGCACAATATCTCAACTGCCAGCATCGGACACATTACGCCCAACCGGGTCCTGACGGCCTCCGAGCTGACAGCTGCGGCGAATGTCCCAGCTGCAAAAAATACCAGCAACTGACCCATCCTGACCTCCACTTCTTCTTCCCGACCACCACTACCAGCAGCGTCAAAAGCTCCCCGTCGTCGGCCGAATTCCAGACGGAATTTCGCGATTTTCTGCTCCAAACCCAGCAATGCGGATCGCTGGACGACTGGTACGATTTTCTTGCTGTGGAGAACAAGCAGGGCCAGATTCGCGAAAAAGACGCCGACAACATGGTGCGCGTGCTGGGTCTCAAATCCTACGAGTCGTCCTTCAAGGTGGTCATCGTATGGATGGCCGAGAAAATGAACCTTTCGATGGCCAACAAAATCCTCAAAAATCTGGAGGAACCGGCACCGAATACGCTGATTGTCCTGGTCGTTGAACGAAGCGACCGCATGTTGAGCACCATCATCTCGCGCACCCAGCTGGTGCGGGTGCCCCACAGCACAGCCGGTGGCGGCCAGTGGGCCGGCGAGGTGCTGCTGCGCAAGGAGAGCGTCGAGCAGTTTGCCCAACTCTACGTCACATGGATGCGGCAGCTCTTCAAACTCAACATGCTATCACTCTCCACATGGGTCGACACGCTGGCCGCCTACGGACGCGAACAGCAGAAGCAGTTCCTGCTCTATGCCCAGGAGTCGCTCCGGCAGTGCTTTCTCCGCAACAATGCGGGTCTGCCCATGCAGATAGACTTCGGCGACGCCAAGTTCAACAGCTCTTTCCCCACCATGATCACCGAGCGCAACATTGAAGGCCTGGACAAGGCTTTCAACGATGCCATCTACGCCATAGAACGCAATGCTTATTCCAAAATAGCCCTGATGGAGCTCTCATTCGCCATCAGCCGACAACTGAAAAAACGTTGACCGCTCCCCACGGGTAACCCCGGGGCCCTATGCGCCCCCAATCGTCAAAATCAAATCAACAACAATGAACAAAGAGTCCAAAGATAGTAAAGAGATTGAAGATCCTCAAACGTCAACACCGCTGCCCGACAGCGAGAACCAGCAGCCCCAGATGCCGGAGACCGACGACGACGTGGTATCGGCCGAGGAGATGGAGGCCTTCATACGCAGCCGTAAAGAGGAGCGTATCAAGCGAGGTCTCAACGCCTCCAGCCACCATACCACCACTGACAGCGACGAGGCACAGCCCGCCGCCGATGCGGCCCCTGCCGAGAACGCCATGGATCCCTACCTTGAACCCGACCCCACACTGCCGAAGGTGGACTACAAGGAGCCGCTCTACCTTTCGCGCGGCTGCAACCACTGTCCGTCGGCCTATGTGCCCCTCAGCGAAATCGAGCTGCGCAGCTGCTGCAAGGTGGGTTCCTGCAACTGGATGAAAGGCATCCGTCGTCCTGCCGAGAAGCATTTCGACTGTGTGGAGGTGCGCTTCAAGAACAACCGTAAGGACTTCTACCGGCTGCCCGACGGCATCGACGTCACCGACGGCGATATTGTGGCCGTTGAGGGCATACCCGGACACGATGTGGGCATTGTCAGCCTGACCGGCGAAGTGTGCCGCATACAGATGCTGAAAAAGAAGGTCAACCCCGAATCGGAAACCATCAAAAAACTCTTCCGCCGCGCCAAGGAAAGCGACATCGAGCGCTGGGCCGAGGCCATCAAGGAGGAGAACAACACGCTGAAGAAAACACGCCACATAGCCGAAGAGTTGGGATTGGTGATGAAGGTGAACGACGTCGAGTACCAGGGCGACCGCTCGAAGGCCATCTTCTACTACACCGCCGACGACCGTGTCGACTTCCGCAACCTGATCAAGGTGCTGGCCGACCAGTTCCATGTGCGCATCGAGATGAAGCAGATCGGTGTGCGTCAGGAGGCAGGCAAGGTGGGTGGCATCGGCACCTGCGGCCGCGAATTGTGCTGCAGCACCTGGCTCACCAATTTCAAGTCGGTCACCACCAGTGTGGCCAAAACCCAACAGATCCTCCCCAACCCGCAGAAGCTGGCCGGACAGTGCGGCAAACTGAAGTGCTGTCTGAATTTCGAGTATGAGGTCTATGTCGACGCCCTCAAAAAATTCCCGCCGGCCGGCACCCCCATCCGATTCCAGAAAGGACTGGCACTTTACAAAAAGACCGACGTCTTCCGCGGCATCATGTGGTATGCCTACGAAGGCGAGAGCGAACTTTATGCCATCACCGCCGAGAACGTCAAGAAGCTGATAGAGATGAACCATCAGCAGCAGTACCCTGAGAAACTTGAGGACTACCAGGAGGAACTGATGTCGACAGCGGCATTGGCACAGGAGTCGAACGACGCCGATTTCGAGCGCGAGATCCGAATGCTTGCCGACGACAGCAGCAACAGCAGCAGCGACAGCCAGCAGGAACCCCAGCGCGACAACCGTCGTCCCGGACGCGACCGCAACAACAACCGCGACCGCCATCGCGAACCCCGCGAAGGAAAGGAGCCCCGCGAAGGAAAGGAGCCCCGCGACAACAGAGAGTCTAGAGAGCCCCTCGACAACCGTGAACCTAGGGACAACCGTGAGCCCCGCGACAACCGTGAGCCCCGTGAGGGTCAGCGCAACAACGGCCGTCCGCGTCCAAACGGACCCAAGAACCGTACCCCACGTCCCGAGGGGAGCACCGACAACCGCCCCGAGGCTGACAATCGCGAACCCCGTCGCAACAACTCCGAAGAGCATCGTCACGACAACCGTCGCCGTCGCCGCGAATAAACCCTCCCAAGGGGGCAGTCGGAGCGACCGCAACAAGCATCATCATTCCGCAACCCCTCACCATCTATAGCAACATCAAACATAACGACATATCAATGAAAACTCACACCCTCATCGCCCTGTTGATCGGACTGCTGGTCTTTGCCGCCTGCGACAGCAAAGTCTTCTACGACGAGACCTGCCGTGTCGACGAGCAGGGTTGGAATATGGACGACAAACTCGTCTATAACATCGATGTGGACGACACCGCTCAGACCTACCTGTGCTGTCTCGATGTGCGTGTCCGCAACGACTATCCCTATTCCAATATCTACTTCTTCCTCTCCACTGTCTACCCCAATGGCGACGTGGCGGTGGACACCAATATCGAGTTCCAGCTGGCTGCACCCGACGGCAAATGGATGGGCAGGGAACAGGGCCGCTACGTCGACGGACGCTACCCCTTCTGCTACTTCCGTTTCCCCGAGAGAGGAAGTTACCAGTTCGTGTTGCGCCACGCCATGCGCGACACCCTGCTTCGCGGTGTGAAAGATGTGGGCCTCCATATCGAACACAAGTAAGAAGCCGTTGTGAATCGCCACGCCGAAGAGGGGAGGGCGTCGGATGCTCTTTTTTGCGGACGACCGTCCGCGTAACGACCGGTCATCGACCATCCTTACACGAAAAAGGGAAACGAGCGTTGTGAACCGGCTTCAACACCACCCGAACCACCATCGGCAGCAAGCATAACAACAGAAAAAATAACACCATTCACCATTCAAAAAAACACACATCACCTTCATGGCACAATATAAGAATAACAAGAAAAAACCTTCGGACCAAAGCAACGGCAAGCGTGGCATCCGTATCGTATGGATCGTGTTTGCCTCCTTTTGGGTGGGTCTCATTCTTTTCTTCACCATGCTGTCGCAGGGATGGCTGGGCTTTATGCCTTCGTTTGAGGAGCTTGAAAACCCCCATTCCAACCAAGCCTCCGAGGTGTGGTCAGAAGATGGCGTCCTGCTGGGCTATATCGGTATCGAGAACCGTTCCAACCTCACCTATGCCGAGATCACCAATGGCGGTAAGAACATGAACCTGATCCATGCGCTTGTCGCCACCGAGGATGTGCGTTTCTACGACCATGCCGGTATCGACGCACGCAGTTTGGGCCGCGTATTCTTCAAGACCCTCGTCGGACGACACAGCAGCAGCGGTGGTGGCAGCACCATCACCCAACAGTTGGCCAAGAACCTCTTTCCGCGAGAGCGTAAGAGCAAGCTGGGCCTCGTCTATTCCAAATTCAAGGAGTGGATTGTGGCCGTGAAGTTGGAGCACAACTACTCCAAAGAGGAGATTTTGGCCATGTACCTGAACACCGTCGATTTCGGCAGCAATGCCTACGGCATCGAGACCGCCGCCCACACCTTTTTCGACAAGGCGCCCTACGAGCTCACCGTCGACGAGGCCGCCGTACTGGTGGGTCTGCTGAAAGCCCCCACCAGCTACAGTCCGGTGCTCAATCCCGACAATTCGCTGCGCCGCCGCAATGTCGTCCTGCAGCAGATGAACAGCTACAGCGACCCCGTGACCGGCGAGAAATATCTGAGCGACGAGGACTTTGAGCAATTCAAGGCCAAGCCCATCAACATGGCCCATTACCATCCCATCAGCCACAACGACGGCACCGCCCCCTATCTGCGCGAATATGTTCGCAACTATATGAAGGACTGGTGCTCCAGCCATAAGAAACCCGACGGCAACTACTACGACGTCCACAAAGACGGCCTGCGCATCTACACCACCATCGACTCGCGTATGCAGATCTATGCCGAGAAGGCTGTCGAAAAGCACATGCGCGAGGTGATCCAGCCGGCCTTCTTCAAGGAGCTGGAACGCCGTGGCGGCGACCCCTTCAACCATCTGTCCAAAGAACAGGAGGAATTCTTCCTGACGCAGGCCATGAAAGCCTCCGACCGCTATTACCAGATGAGACAGGATGGCATGTCGGAAAGCGAAATCAAACGCCACTTCAAGGAGGACAAGGTGCGCATGAGCGTCTTCTCGTGGAACGGCCAACGCGATACCGTGATGACCCCATGGGATTCGTTACTATATGTCAAGAAATATCTTAATGCTGGCCTCATGTCGGTCGAAACAGGTACGGGTCACGTGAAGGCCTATGTGGGTGGTATCAATTATCGGCACTTCAAATACGACAACGTGATGCAGAGCCGCCGACAGGTGGGTTCCACCTTCAAACCCTTTGTCTATACCATGGCGCTTCAGGATCTGGATATGAATCCCTACACCTTGGTGCCCAACACCGAGGTATGCATCGGCAACTGGTGTCCCCGCAATTCCGGTCACGCCCGCGAGGGCGAGATGGTCACCCTCAAGTGGGCGTTGGCCAACTCCGTCAACTGGGTGTCGGCCTACCTTATGAAGGCGGGAGGCGACAACGGTCCCAATATGGTCATCGACATTGCCCGCAAGATGGGTGTCACCAGCCCCATCGACCCTGTCCCCGCCATCTGCGTGGGCGCTGCCGAAATAACGGTGTACGAGATGACCGGCGCCATGTCCACCTTCGCCAACCAGGGCGAATATGTGCAGCCTATCTTCATCACCCGCATCGAGGACAACAAGGGCAAGGTGCTGGAATCGTTCACTCCTGAACGCCGTGAAGCCATCAGCCCCCGCATTGCCTGGATGATGATACAGATGATGAAAGGCGTTGTCGACAGCGGTACGGGTTCAAGGTTGCGTGGTTCGCAATTCCGCCTCTCCTATCCCATGGCCGGCAAGACCGGTACCACCCAGAACAACTCCGACTGCTGGTTTGTGGGCATCACCCCCAAGCTGACCACCGTCGTCTGGACCGGCGGCGAACTGCGATCCATCCACTTCCGCAGCATGCAGTACGGACAGGGTGCCCGCATGGCCTTGCCTATTTTCGGCCATTACATGCGCGGTATCTATGATGACAAGCACCTCAACTTCTACCGTGGCGACTTCAGCAGACCCAACATCTCCGATGAGGAACTCATGTGGGACGAGAGCGTCTACCAGCAGGAGATCCTTGAGGAATCCGGCGAAGCCACCACCGCCAGCGAGCCGACCAACATGGTATGGTAATCCGCAAAAAAACAATCGCCACGAACCGTCATTCCCAATGCAGGCGGGAGCTAAAGATTCCGCGTCTGAACAAAGCCGACAACATGTGCGCATCCAACTACCTTTCAAGGCGGACAGGCATTGTGTCGGAACCGTGTGGCGACAGGCAAGCAACAACAACTAACACTTAAAAGTCAAGACTCATGACCACCCTTCTAGGACTTTCGCTAAGCCAGCTGCAGGACTTCTGCCTGCAGGAAGGCTTCCCAAAATTCACAGCCAAGCAGCTCTGCGACTGGATGTACAACAAGCGGGTCGACAATTTCGACTCCATGACCAACCTGTCGCTCAAAATCCGTGCGCGGCTTAACGAGATTGCCGTCGTGGGTCGTAGCGCTGCGGTCGACTGCCAGCAGTCGGTCGACGGCACCAAGAAATACCTCTTCGAAATACAAGATACGGACAGCCAGAATCACCAATCGAAATACGTGGAGGCAGTATACATCCCCGCCGACGATCGGGCCACCCTTTGCGTCTCCTGCCAACGGGGCTGCAAGATGGGCTGCCGCTTTTGTGTCACCGGCCAACAGGGTTTTCATGGCAACTTGACCGTTGCCGACATACTGAACCAGATATTCTCTATCGAAGAGAGTGCCCGTCTGACCAATATCGTCTTTATGGGCATGGGCGAGCCGTTGGACAATTTCGACGCCATCAAGCAGACCCTTCAGGTGCTGACTGCCGATTGGGGTTTGGGATGGAGTCCCCATCGTCTCACGGTGTCGACGGTGGGCATCACCCCCATGCTCAAACGTCTGCTGGACGAGACCCAATGCCATGTGGCCGTCAGCCTGCACAATGCCTTCCCCAACGAGCGGGCCGAAATGATGCCCATGCAGAAGGCCTATCCCATCGCCGGTGTCATCGACCTGCTGAAGCAGTACAACTGGTACGGCCAACGCCGCATCTCGTTCGAATATACCATGTTCAAGGGTATCAACGACGATCTGAACCATGCCGCCGAGCTGGTGAAAGTGACTCGCGGACTGCATTGCCGGGTCAATCTGATACGTTTCCACGCCTCGCCCGACGTTCCCTACCGTTGCGCCGACGAACATGCGATGAATACCTTCCGCGATTACCTGGAGAACCATGGCGTCACCTGTACCATCCGCGCTTCGCGCGGTGAGGATATCATGGCCGCCTGCGGCCTGTTGGCCGGACAAAAACGTGAGGAGTCGTTGCAATGAGCACATCGTTTGGGCGGATGCACAAGTTTACGGGTCTGAAACCCTCTGTCGTGTTGTTGCTGATGTTCGCTGCCGCCGCCTGGTGTCCCGTACGCTCGGAGAACCATGTCGCCGTGGGTTGTCCTATTACCTCAGCAACCCCCGCAGAGCGCTCTTGTGCTCCATCGGCATCCCATCTGAGAGAATCAGTGAGCTCTTTGTCGATAGCTAAACGCAAACCACGTTTTGGCGATATGTACGAATGCTATATCATTGTCGATGTCGCCTATACGCTGGCTGGTGAAGATGATCAGGAACAGCTGGACTGCGACGAGGTGATCCCCCTGTTGGCGCAAGCCAAGTATGGGCATGTGGCCTTCGAACCGGCCTTCGAACTGTTCCTTTACGACGACGAGGGTGTCCGCTACATTGTCTATGTCAGTTCCAACTGCCGCTATCTTCGTATTGACAGCAACTATTTCACTTTGTCGCGTTCTCGTGCCCGACGTCTGAAATCCTGGCTCTGGTAGCTTATCGTTGGCTTACGTGGTAGTTCCTCCTATCGATCATTCTCGGGCAGGTGACATAACAACAAACGGGCTTCCGGCAATTGCCGGAAGCCCGTTTCGATCGGATGGTGGAGAGAGCGGTATTTTACCGCTCTCAAAGGTTATCCCTATTTCACAATCAATCGTTGTACATTCTTCGCATCGGGTCCCACAATGTGGACGAAGTAAGCACCGGGTGCCAGACCGCTAACGTCCAGACGTTTGGTGCAGTCTTCCTGGCATGTCACCTGCTCTTTGTAGACGACACGTCCACCGAGGTCTGTGCTGTTGATCAGTATCCAAATGGCGTTCTCGGTGGCGTCATCGAAGGCACACTGATAGGGTGTGGTGGCGCGCCAGTCCTGAGCCTGCAGGGGGAGGACAAAGAACAACATGCTGACTGTGAATAGGAGCTTAACAATTTTTTTTCGCATTGTATTTAACGATAATATTTATTTTTATAATTATCTATAAATTAATAGGGTAGTTGTATATGGCGTTTGGTCATGTTTATAAGGGACTTGAGTGATTTCATTTAGAAAAACTGATGTTGGTAGGTGAAGTTGGTTCGATAGAATCCCATAAAATTATAATAACGCAAATTGTATAAATAAAACTACAGAGGCGGAAAATAATATTTCCGCCTCTAATGGGTACTTCCACCGCTTATGGTTCGTGTGCTACACCGTACTATTCTTTCGCTTCAATCACGGTGCCGTGGTCGTTGACAATCTGTTCGTAGAACCACCGTGGGTAGGGCGGTTGGCGGATTCCTGTGACAACACCTGTGGGGGTGGTTTTGATTTTCCCGTTCTCCACCTTTTTGATGTTGCCGTCGATGTACTTCATCAACAGCAGCTGGTCGAGTTCCTTCCAGCAACGCATCATCTGATCCGCGCATCGGTTGCTCGTCTTGTTGAGCGATGCCACCAGACGGTTGTCGTCGTAATTTTCATATTCTTTGCTCACCCGTTCAACAATGTTGATATAGTCCTGTTCCAGTTGGCCCTGCATCTGGCGCACGTCGACAATCATCGAGTCGTAGCGCAGGTAGCAGAAGTTGCTGACGCGGTTGAAGAGCCAGAATGCCGATGTTTCGGAGTATTCGGCCATGCTTCCGTTGCCCTCTTCGAAGCATAAGGGCACTTGGGTGATGCCGCAGAACATGGGGCAATAGACGGTGCTGTAGGTGTCGTCGACGCCAAACCAGATGATACCGCCTAGTTTGTCGGGCAGCCACGAGCGGCACTGTGCCACAAAGCTGAAGCCCGTCTGTTGTGTCGATATGGCGCGTTCATGTACGTATTTCTTGCCGTTCACCTCAAAGTCCATCGGACGCCAGCGGTAGGGGCAGTGAAAGGGGCCGGCACCGACATCGCTGGTCATATCCATCGGCGTACCCTCGTAGTGGTCGCGCATCAGCTCCATGATGTCGTGAACGTTGAGTTTGCGGTCGGGCTGAATCCATAGGGGCAGTCGCTTGGCTGTCTTGTCGCCCATGGCGAAAGCCTCATACTGCTTCATATTGCTGTTGACGCGGTTGAACATGGCATAGACACGTGCTTCGCAAGCGCGCAGACCGCTGAAGGTAAGCGGATTGTAGGTGTCGGCGTAGCTGAAGTCGGCGTCGGTGTGCTTGGGATTGCCGGCGTAGGCGGCTATATTGCGGGCCTTGGCGAAGCTGATGACATCGCTGCTGTAGACGCATTCCACTTCGGGCTCGAAGACATACTTCATATTCTTGCTGCTGATGGCTTTGCGCTCTCCGTTTTTCGCTTTCCGCTGTTCCTGTGGGAAGGTGGTGATGCGGGCCTGGTTGGCGTGGCCGCAGACGTAACCTTCGGGCACCCGGCGCGCCACCCACACGGCACCCTTTTCGCTACCTTTGCTGGTGATTTCGAAAATCCACACCTCGTTGGGATCGGCCAGCGAGAAGCTCTCGCCACCGTCAGCGTAGCCGTAGGTTTCGACCAGTTCGGCCATGACCTTGATGGCCTCGCGGCAGTTCTTGGCACGTTGCAGGGCCAGGTAGATAAGGTTGCCATAGTCGATGCCTTCGGCGTTGCCTTTGTCGAGGGGGCTGATGCCGCCCCAGGTGGTCTCGCCGATGGCCAGCTGGCATTCGTTGATGAAGCCCACCACATTGTAGGTGTGTGCCGCCTGCGGAATCTCGATCTGGAATTTCAGGCTGCCGTAGTTGTAGAGCTTCACCGTCTCGCCTGGCTGGTGGTCGCCGCCGTGGTGGTAGCGCAGCTGGCCGTAGCGCGTATGGCTGTCGGCAGCATAGGTGATGAAAGTGGAACCATCGGTGCTGGCACCGCGGCTGCAAATGAAGTTGGTGCAGGCCCTCGCGGCATTCCATCCGCACAATAAAGCTATAACAATAAGGAGCTTGAATTTCATAAGTTGAGTATTTAATTAACAAAAAGTACAACACATCAATGCATTCGCACATTAATGCACCCACACAAACGCCAAAGTGACTGAATTATTGTTTTTGCCGAACTCTGTGAATCAAAAAAAACCTTGTCCCGCGAGCAGGGGAAAATATACAAGATTTATGGGATTTCGCTCGCGGCGTCGAGCAGGAGGTTCTTCATAGGAATTATTCGTATAACCTAACTAAAAAACAAAATTTTGCCAGTCCGAAAATCTTCGTACTTTTACAAATTTAAACAATGCAATCTGATATGGAATATGCAGCAACGATAGAAAGGCCTAATGCAGTGCGCGCCGCGCATTCGGCTCGCGGACGAAAGTCCATCGACACAACACAAACCGTTGCCCCCCCCCGAAAGTGAGTTGATGGAGGTGGACGAGTATTTTGAAAAGAAAAAACAAAGGCTTTTCACAATATTTTCAGCGAGTTGACGTTCCCTTTGAAAAAGGGAAAATGAAACCAAGGAGCATTATATTAGCATGCCTGCTGGCGTTGACAGCCTGCAGCGGCCAGACAGCACAACGCGACAGCGTGGCCGACAGCATCAACAGCATTGAGGCCGACGCCAAGCCCGTGAAAACACAAACCCTCGTCATCGACGTGGAGAAGCTCGAACCTCCGAAAGGGCCTTTGGCTATGGTGCACTATGACAAGGCGCTACGCAATCTTCTTGACTTATTCGACGTGGATGGCAACACCATCATCGCCCACACGCGACAGACCCGGCCGCTTGTGGAGTCGAACCACCCGTTCTTCTACACTATGTATCGCGCCTATGCTGACCACCGTCCCGTCGAGCTCTCGCCCGAGGCCCTGTGGCTGCTCATCTGCCAGGGGTTCTCGCTGCACGTGAACAACAACACCGAGGAACTGCGGTCGCTGTTCGTCGATTTCGAGGGCAAGCGGACGCTGACGGCGTCCAGCCAAGGTATCCGCCTCGACGACCCCAACAGCCCGTGGGAGCGTGTCTTCCCGCAATTCACATCGCAGATTGCCGCCTACACCGGCCAGGAACTCATCGACGTGCTCGCTGCCGACTTCACCACCTCGACGCCCGCCTCGCGCGTGGCCTCGCAGATTACCGTTATGGAGAGTATGAAGCAGTATTTCGACTACGAAATGACCATCTGCGGCATCCCTCAGGTCATCCTGCACGGCACGCCGGAGGACTGGCAGTCGGTCATCGACCGCACCGAGTTCCTGCGGCAATACAAGCTCGACTGGTGGGTCGATGAGATGCTGCCCGTGTTGAAGAAAATCAAGAGTGCCTCGGAGGGCGAGGTGGACCAGGCCTTCTGGCGCGGTATGTTCAAGCAGCACGACCTGAAATACGAGATGTGTGGCGACCCCAAGACCCTGGCCGACGGATGGATTGTGAAGTTCTACCCCTACGATTGCCTTAAACACCGCAACAGTCTGAAAGGCCTCTACGACGGCGCATCGGGCCTCACGCCCGAGCTCGCGTCGGTACCTGTCAGGTTCGAGGGTGCCGACGGAGAGACCGCCAACCTCACCCTATGGGCCGGCTTCGTGGGCATAGCCCAGGACACCGCCACCCTCGCCCTGCGCCCCGAGATTGGCTGGTTCATCACCCGCGACAAGGAGAAACAGCAATGACTTACGAACCGAACACCTGGGTGAACTTCGACGGCTACGTGTCGCTGGTCATAGGCGTATGGCCGGGCTACTACGAGCCTTTCGATGCCGAGGTGGTGGATGGCAAAATACGCTGCGGCGAACGAAGATACCGGCAAATAGTGCTGCGCGACCTCTTCGACAACCACGGACGCCGTCTGGCGGGCGTGCCGGCAATGAAATACATCGAAACAATAGCGGAAGACCTGAATCCCGCCAGCGAGGAAGATATGCGCCGCATAGAGCGCTTCCGTACCTCGCATCCTGACGACTACCGCCGCTGGATGGAGCGCGACGCCACCTGCACCGACTATGTGATGGTGGGCATCGCCGTACCGCCGGCGGAACAGAAAGCCACCATGACCAAGCTTCGCAAGCTGTCGCGCAACCTGCCGACTGCGTTCACCTACCGCGAGCTGGCGGGCTTCGCCACCGAGGCCGGTGTAAGCCTGAAGGGCTGTTGCGACGAATATTATTCGCGCTATGATGACTATGTCTGCTTTGGACTCCACTTCCGAGTGGGCGAACAGATGGGCAGGCAGCAGCTCTACTACGCCGTCAAACACTTCGACTACCGCGACAGCGCCGAAGATGCACGCCTGCTGTCCGACCCCTCATGCTGGTTCAACTTCGAACACCTTTTCCTCTTCACGGCACGCAACGTAAAGGAATACCTTGCGCTTCACCCCGACACGTCGCTGCAAGAGTTGCTCGAAGAGATGAAGACAGCCTTCTGCGCTCTCATTGACAGCAAACACAAAAGCAACCCTTTGGCAAACGAATTCTTCCGTTGGGTACCCAAACGGATGTTCGGCCGCAAAGAGGTTTGGATGGCTGCAGCCGAATACCTCGACCTCCTTGCCGACCGATACACCACCGCCCCCGTGGCCGACGCTCTGCGCACCCAGGAGTGGCAAAAGAAATACAATTGGATTTACGACGTATGCTCATAAACAGAAAACACAGGAAGAGACAGAAGCCGCCCTGCCACCGCTGGCGCGTGGAAGTGGGCAACGTGGTGGTGTGGACCCGGAATGTGCAATACGGCGAACGGCACCACAGGCAATGGGATTCGGAGGCATTGTTTTTCGAGGCTCTACGTCTTGGCGACGATGAGCCGGAACGCCAAGTGGAACTCCTCACCCAGGCCATAGCACTCACTCCTCGCGATGCCGATTGCTACAACAATCGCGGCATCGCGCGTGATGCCCTGGGAGACGCCGAAGGGGCACTGGCGGACTACGAGCAGGCCATCCGGTTCAATCCCAAGCGCGCCGAATTCTGGAACAACCGCGGTTTCCTGCGCTACAAGCAGCAACGCTATGCCGAAGCCATTGCCGACTTCGACCGCGCCATAGAGCTTGACCCCGAGTACGCCAACCCTCGCGTGAGCCGTGGCGCCGCCTACGGTATGTTGGGCCAGCACGACCGCGCTATGGAGGACTTCCAGCAGGCCATCGAGATTGCCCCCGATTTCCTGATGGCATACGTCAACCGTGCCGCCTACAATATGAACCTCGGCCAGCTGGACGAAGCCCGCAAAGACCTGCTATGGGTGCTGGAACAGGAACCCGACGACCACACACACGCCTACGTCGACCAGTACCTTCAAATGCTCGACCAACAACAAAAGTCGGAAATATAATCTTTTGCCAAGCCGCAAAACAAAAGGCAATAAAAGAGGTGGCTCCGCAATGGAGCCACCTCTTTTCGTTTTCGTCTTCGTTTTCGTACGAAGTTACTTCACCTCGATGATGTTGCCGTGGTCTTTGACGATCTGGCGATAGAACCACTGCGGATATTCGGGCTGGTTGGGCATAGCGCAGCCACCCCATTCGGTGCGTTTGAACTTGCCGTCCTCTTCCTTCTTGACGTTGCCGTCGATGTATTTGACGAGCAGGTATTGGTCAAGCTTGGTCCACTCGTCCATCATCTTCTTTGCCTGACGGCCGCTGAAGTCGTTGAGCAGTGTGGTCACCTCGTTTTCGGTGGCGTTCTTGGCACGGTTGTCGAACTTCTCGACGTCGGTGATGAAGCCTTCCTCGAGGTCGATCTGCACCTTCTGCAGGTCGACAATCATATCCTTGTAACGGCTGTAGACGAAGTTGGTGACGCGGTTGAAGAGCCAGAAGGCGGAGGTGGCGCTATAGGTCAGCATGTCGCCGTTGCCTTCGCGGAAGCAGACGGGGATGTCGGTGATGCCGCAGTACATGGGGCAGTAGACGGTGGAGTAGGTGTCGTCGACACCGAACCAGATGATGCCACCCACCTTGCGGGGCAGCCAGCTGCGGCACTGGGCCACGAAGCTGAAGCCGGTCTGCTGGGTCGAGGTGGCACGTTCGTGGACGTATTCCTTACCGTCGACCTTGAAGCCCATAGGACGCCAGCGGTAGGGGCAGGCGAAGGGGCCGGCACCCACATCCTGGGTCATATCCATGGCGGTGCCTTCGTAGTGGTCGCGCATGAGGTCCATAACCTCTTTGACGTCGACTTTATGGTCGGGTTTGATCCATAGAGGCATACGTTCGGCGTTCTTGTCGCCCATGGCGTATTTCTCGTATTTCTTCATGCTGGCGTTGACGCGGCGGAACATGGCATAGACGCGGGCGTCGCAACCGCGGATGCCGCTGAAAGTTAGCGGAGCGTAGGTGTCGGTGAAGCTGAAGTCGGCATCGGTGCCGTCGTACCAGCCGCAGGCGCGGGCGAAGGTGATGACATCGCTGCTGTAGACGCATTCCACTTCAGGCTCGAAGAGGTAGTCGAGGTGGGCGCTGCTGATGGCGGTGTGGAGGCCTTTACCTTTGGCTTTGGCGAATTTCTTGGGTTCCTGGGGGAACTGGGTGATGCGGGCCTGGTTGGCGTGGCCGCTGACATAGCCGTCGGGGATGCGGCGGGCAACCCACACTGCTCCGTCGGTGTATTTGTATTTCAGTTTCTTGGAAAGGTCTGCTTTGGCCAGTCCGGGACGTTTGCCGATGAGTTCGAAAATCCACACCTCGTTGGGGTCGCAGATGCTGAAGCTCTCGCCTTCGCTGTGGTAGGGATATTGCGAGAGGAAGCCGGCGAGCACCTGGATGGCCTCGCGGGCATTGCGGGCGCGCTGCAGGGTGAGGTAGATGAGCGAGCCGTAGTCGATACCGCCGTCAATCTCGTTGGCCAGTTCCTCGCGGCCGCCATAGGTGGTCTCGCCGATGGCCAGCTGGTATTCGTTGATGTTGCCCACCACGCTGTAGGTCTGTGCCACTTGGGGGATCTTGATGAGGGGTTTGCCCGAGTCCCAATCGACCACCTGGAACATGGCGCCGGCCGGATAGCTGGCAGCACGGCGATAGTAAAGTTCACCATAGAGCACATGGCTGTCGGCGGCGTAGGTGATCATCGTCGAGCCGTCCTTGGTGGCGCCTTTGGTGAAAAGGAAATTGGTGCAGGCTTTCGAGGTGCCGCCCACTGTGAGGGCCAGCAACAACGCGGCTGCAAAAATTTTACTGATTCTCATGATGTTAGTTTTGTTTTATCGTATTTTTTACAAATGTTTTTAAAGTGCAAAGATAAGATTTTTTTCCAATAGCACCATTATAAATTTTTTGTGTATTTTTGCAGTCGGAACAAACCACCTTGTGGCGAAGTGTCACTTTGTGGCAATAATCGGATTGTCAGATGATTAGAATAGATAAAATCCTTCTTATGGTTGTGGTGGTGTTGGCTGCATGTTCGTGCCGCAGCCACGAAATAGCTTATTTGAACGATGCTCAGAGGGACACGGCGCAGACCATTATGGAACAATATGCAACGACCATCCTGCCGGGAGACCAGATATATATCCACGTGTCGAGCTTGACACCCCAAAGCGTTATCCCTTTCAACCAGGAGACGCACAAGGTGGTGATGGAGAACACATCGCTGGAATATCTGGACACTACCCATCGGGCTGTCGTAGTCCAGTCAGAAAACAATGTCATGAGAGAGACCAGACGTACTGACACCGAGGTGTCGGGCTATTTCGTCACGGATCGAGGAACCATCAATTTTCCCGTCCTTGGCGAGATAGAGGTGGTGGGAATCACACATGACAGCCTGTGCCGTTACATCGAGCAGCGGCTGATAGGGGAGGGGTATGTGAGAGACCCGCAGGTGACCTGCCGGTTGATGAACTTCAGGGTTACGGTGGTCGGCGAGGTGCGCAGACCCCAACAGATTCATGTTCCCGGAACACGTCTCACCATACTCGAGGCCTTGGCCATCTGTGGCGATCTGACCGACTATGGCCAACGCAACAACCTGACCGTGGTGCGTACCGAGAACGGAGTGCAGACCATTGGCGAGATTGACCTGACCAAACGGGAAATGCTGGATTCGCCCTACTACTACCTGCACAACAACGACATTGTATATGTCGAGCCCGACGAGCGCCGCAAGCGTCAGGCGGTGAGAGATCCCAATTGGCCCCGCTATGTCAGTATCGGTGTCAATGTGTGGAGTCTCATCCGTATGAATCTTAATATCATACGTGTCAAGAACCGATAACACGAGGCTGAAATACCCCAAAAGAATAAGGGCGTTTCCGAATGGGAAACGCCCTTAGTGTTATTGTGGCGACAGGCCGCCCAAAGCGGCATCGGTCTTACAACAGTTTCTTCTTGAGGTTCAGAATCATGTCGTCGGTCATGCGCTCCAGGTCGTACTGGGGGTTCCATCCCCATTCGTTGCGGGCGCAGCTGTCGTCCATCTTGTCGGGCCAGCTGTCGGCGATGGCTTGCTTGATGGGCTCCGGTTCGTACACCATCTCGAAGGTCGGATAGCGTTTTTTGATGGCGTTGTAGATGATTTCGGGGTCGAAACTCATGCTGGTGACGTTGAAGCTGTTGCGGTGAACCAGCTTGGTGGGGTCAGCTTCCATGATGTCGATCATGGCTTTCTGAGCGTCGGGCATGTACATCATGTCCATATAGGTGCCTTTCTTCAGGGGGCAGACGAATTTTTCGCCCTTGACAGCGGCATAGTAGATTTCGACGGCGTAGTCGGTGGTGCCGCCGCCGGGAAGGGTCTGGTAGCTGATGAGGCCCGGGAAGCGGACGCTGCGGGTGTCGACGCCGAAGCGGGTGAAGTAGTAGTCGCTCAGCAATTCACCGGTCACCTTGGTGACGCCGTAGATGGTATTGGGGCGCTGGATGGTGTCCTGCGGAGTGTTGTCGTGCGGCGTGGAGGGGCCAAAGGCGCCGATGCTGGAAGGGGTGAAGACGGCGCAGCCGAAGAGGCGGGCCACCTCAAGGCAGTTGACCAGCGAGCCGATGCCTACGTTCCAACCCAGCATGGGGTTGAGTTCGGCGGTGGCGCTGAGGATAGCTGCCAGGTTGTAGATGGTGTCGATATTGTACTGCTTGACGGCCGTGGCGATCTGCATGATTTGGGTGGAGTCGATGCGCTCGACGGGACCGCGTTCGTAGGGGTCGCCCTTGAGCGGACGCAAGTCGCTGCACACTACATTGTTGTCACCATAGATGTCTCTCAAATTACGTGTCAGTTCAGAACCAATCTGTCCACCGGCACCGACAATAAGAATTTTTTTCATTGTTATTTGACTTTAATATTGTATCGAAAAAGTGGCACAATGCGCAGTTTTACAGCTGATTGTGCTGATATTGCCGCGCATGTTCAAGCGACAAAAATACAAAATAAATCCTATTATGCAAAAGAAAAAGCGTTGTGCCAGAACGAAAAAAGTGGACACCGTCGGGACGGGTCCACTTTTTCCGTTTTATGGTGTAGTGTTATTTTCCAAACACTTTGGCTGCTTTGTCCATGTGTGCCGGCACGTCGACACCGAAGGGGCAACGCGTCATGCAGCTGCCGCAGTGGGTGCATTCGGAGGCGTGGTGGGGCAGCGAGTCGTAGCGGGCTTGCAGTTCGGGAGTCATACCGTCGTGTTCGGCCTTGTCAAGCAGTTCGTTGACACGTGCGATTGGGATACCCTGTGGACAGGGCGAGCAGTGGTTGCAGTAGGTGCATTGGCCGTCGGTCTGGTTGGTGGAGGGCTGCATGGCTGCTGAGTAGTCCTTCTCGGCATCGGTGGCGCGCAGCCAGTGGAGGTCGGTGCGCAGCTCGTCGAGGTTGTCGACGCCCAGGATGCAGGTGGAGATGCAGGGTTTGGCGAGGCAGTAGGCGATGCATTGTTCGGGGGTGAAGGCCACGCCGAGTTGCGAGGTCTTGGCGTCGAGCAGACGTCCGCCGCCGCCGAAGGTCTTCATAACGGTCACGCCGATATGGTGGGTGGCGCAGTAGTCATAGAATTCCACGCGGACGGGGTCGATGCCGGCCTGCAGGTTGTCGAAGGCGCCCTTGTCCCAGGGGATGGTGCCACCCTTCAGACGGTCGAAGGCGGGGTTGAGGCTGAACATGATGACCTCTATCCAGCCGCTTTTGGCAGCCATGAGGGCCACTTCGGCGTTGTGGCTGCTGACGCCGATATGTTTGATTTTGCCCTCTTTCTTGAGTTGGAAAACATAGTCGAGGAAGGGGCTGCCCTGCAGTTCGTTCCATTCCTCGGGGCTGTCGGTGATGTGGATCATGCCCACTTCGATATGGTCGGTGCCCAAGCGGTTCAGCAGGTCCTCGAAGCCCATGCGTGTGGAGTCGAGGTCGCGTGTGCGCTTGTGCTGGCCGTCGGCCCAGATGGTGCCGATGTGGCCTTGGATGATCATCTTGTCGCGTCGGCCTTGGAGTGCGGCGCCGATATTGGAGCGGGTTTTGGGGTTGGCGTCGTAGATGTCAATGTAGTTCATGCCGCTGTCGAGGGCCATATCCATCAGGGCGATGGAACCTGCCGAATCCAATTTTTCGAATCCGCCGCAGCCGATGCTGATTTCGCTGACGGACAGGCCCGTGTTGCCCAGCGGGCGATAGGCCATATTGGTTTGGGGTGTCTGCTTGCATGCGGTGGCGAGCAGCAGGACGGCAAAAGCTGCCAAAGTGGATTTACGTGTCATAGTTTTTGTCGATATGTTTGATGTTGTGATGGACGGATTGGGAGGGGTGGTATTAGTTGTTGCCGCCCACGAGGGTCATCTCGTTGATCAGATGGCGGGCGCCGGCGAATTTGTCGATGATGAAGAGGCAGTAGCGAATGTCGAGACAGATGTTGCGACAGTAGTCCGGGTCGAAGAGGAGGTCGCTCATGGTGCCTTCCCAGCAGCGGTCGAAGTTGAGTCCGATCAGCTGTCCGTCGGCATTGAGCACGGGGCTGCCGCTGTTGCCGCCGGTGGTGTGGTTGGTGGCGATGAAGCCCACCGGCATTTCCTTGTCGGGGGTGCCGTAGCGGCCATAGTCTTTGGTGTTGTATAGTTGTTTCAGCTTCGGTTCGACCACATAGTCGTAGATGTCAGGATTTTCCTTTTCCATGATGCCCTGCAGGGTGCTGTAGGGTTTGTAGTAGACACCGTCCTTGGGGCGGAAGCCCTCGACATGGCCGTAGGCCACGCGCAGCGTCAGGTTGGCGTCGGGGAAGAAGTTGACGTCGGGTTGCATCTCCATCATGCCTTTGACATAGAGGCGCATCAGTCGTTGGATGTCCTGGTTGTTGCGGCGGTAGGTGGCGATTTTCTGGGGGTCGTAGGCCAGACGGTAGGCCTGGTCAAAGAGGTCGACGGCGGGGTCTTTTTTCAGTTTTGCGCTGCTTTTGGCGTTGTAACTGTCGAGGAATTTCTGCATCTTGGCCTTATTGTTGAGTATCGATTCGTCGAAAATCTTGCCCAGTTTCTTCTCGATGCTGGCGGGATCCAGGGTGTTGATGCCCAGATAGGGGGCATAGCCGGCTTTCCACATGACCATGTAGGTCTCGATGAAGATGGCGCGGTCGACCGGTGCGTGTTTGCCGAAGTCGTCGAAGTATTTGTCCAGTGAGCTCTTCAGTTTGTCGACAGCGGCGTTGCGTTTGACGATATCCTCCTCGTTGGAGAGTTTCCAGCACTCGTAGGCGCGGTTCATGAAGTCGCTGGCGAAGACGGCCTCGTTGAAGTAGGTCAGTTCCACCTCGATGGGACGCAGTACGTTGTAGGCTTTTTTGAGCTGGGGCAGCACGTTGTAGTATTGCGGTTTGTCGTTGGCCCAGGTCTGGAAGCGTTTCTCGAAGTCGCGTTTTTGTTCCACGCCTTTCAGGCGGTTGATGCCTTGGGTTTCGCCCTGCCATTTCTTCCATCCGTTGGCGATGCTGGCCACACGCGAGGCATACTTCAGCCGCTGGGCGGCGCTCTGCCGCATGGCGGCGTTATAGTGGTCCAGGCGGATGGTGCGCAGGGCTATGCGAACGGGATTCTGCTGATTGGCCGCCAGGTCCACATAGTCATGCGTCACATAGCGGCGCGTGGTGCCGGGGTAGCCGAAGACAAAGGTGAAGTCGCCCTCCTCCACACCGTTGAGGCTTATCTCCAGGTGTTTCAGCGGACGGTAGGGGGTGTTGTTGGCGCTGAAGTCGGCAGGCTTGCCGTCATTGGCATAGACGCGGAACATGCTGAAGTCGCCCGTGTGGCGAGGCCACATCCAGTTGTCGGTGTCGCCGCCGAACTTGCCGATGTTGCTCGGCGGTGCCCCCACCAGGCGTACGTCGGTGAACACCTCGTTGATGTACATGAAATACTGGTTGCCGTAGTAGAACGGCTTGATGACATATTTGTAGTGCGTGCCTTCCACGGCCTTGTCTCCCACAGCGCGTATGTTGTCCTTGATAATGCGCTGGCGTTCCTGCTCGGGCATGTCGTTGCTGACTCCTGCCAGCACCTGTCCCGTCACGTCCTCCATCCGCACCAGACGCGTCACCGTCAGGCCCGGACAGGGTATCTCCTGGTCGCGGCTCATGGCCCAGAAGCCGTTGGTCAGGTAATCATGCTCCACGGTGCTGTGCTGCACGATGAAGCTGTAGCCGCAGTGGTGGTTGGTCAGCACCAATCCCTCATCGCTCACAAACTCGCCCGTGCAGCCGCTGCCGAAAAGCAGTATGGCGTCCTTGAGCGAGGCATGGTTGATGTCATAGATGTCGCTGGCCGAGATGTGCATGCCGGCTTTCTGCATGGCGGCCTCGTTGCGCTGCAGCAACATGGGAATCCACATGCCCTCGTCGGCGCGGCAGAGCGTCGGCAGGGCCATCAGCAGAGCAGTGATAACTGCAAGTGTCTTTTTCATGTTATGTCTGTTTTTCGTTGTTTTTCAGTATTCGTATATGATGCGGCCGTCGGCCATGCGGGCTTCCACCCCGTAGACGGCCTGTATGTTCTCCGGCGTAAGTCCTCCCGCCACGGGGCCGTGGTAGACGTAACGGCTGTCGTGCAGCAACAGCAAATCGTCGCAGAAGCGCAGCGCCAGGTTCAGGTCGTGCAACACTATCAAGACCGTCTTCCCGCTGGCATCGCGCAACAAGCGCATCACCTCTATCTGGTGTGCGATGTCGAGGTTGGAGACCGGCTCGTCCATCAGCAGCACGGGAGTCTGCTGTGCCAGCGCACGCGCTATCATCACACGCTGCAGCTCGCCGCCGCTCATCTGGGCCGGCTTGGCCAGCCGCAGGTGCCAGGTGCCCGTCTGCTTCATGCAACGCTCCACGATGTCCCAGTCCTCCTGGCTCTCGTTCTGCAGCCGGTGCTGGTAGGGGTTGCGCCCCATGAGCACCGTCTCGAAAGCCGAAAACTCAAAATCGGTCCGCTGATGCTGTCTCACGAAAGCCAGCTTCTGCGCCAGCTGGCGGGCGGGATAGTCCTGCACCGCCATGCCGTCAATGAGCACACGTCCCGCGCTGGGTTCCAACAAGCCGTCGACCAGGCGCAACAGCGTCGTCTTGCCGCAGCCGTTGGGACCCATCACGGCAGTGATGCGTCCCTCACCGAACGACAGGTCGAGGTCGTCCAGTATGCGGCGCTCGCCGTAACTCACCGTGATATGTTGCAGACAAATCATCCCAATTCTTTATCTCCTTGAACTCCTTATACTCCCTGAACTCCTTGAACTCCCTAAATTATAACTCCTTCTTATTCCTGTACAGCAGGTAGATGAACAGCGGCGCACCCACCATCGAGGTGAGCGAGCCCACAGGCAGCTCGCTGGGGCGCAGCACATAGCGTGCCAACGTGTCGCACACCAGCACGAACAATGCGCCGCACAGCAACGCATAGGGTACCACCTTGCGGTTGTCGGGCCCTGCCACGAGGCGCACCGCATGGGGTACTATCAGGCCCACAAAGCCGATGACGCCGCACGAACTCACCGCGAATGCCACCATCAGCGTCGTCGCCACCAGCAGCACCCGCTTCACCTTCTCCACCTCCACGCCCATGCTCCGCGCCGCCTCGCTGCCGGCCAGCAGCAGGTTCAGGTCGCGCCCGTACCACAGCACCACGCCGCAGCCCACGGCCGCCACCGGAGCCATCATCGCCACATCGGTCCACGACGTGCTGCCGAACGACCCCATGGTCCAGAAGATGATGCGGTCCATCTTCTCTTGGTTCAGCACCATCAGGAACGAGATAAGGGCCGAGATGAGCAGCGTCAGGCACACGCCCGTCAGCAGCAGGGTGGTGGTATGCATGCGGTTGCCAATGGAGGCGATGCGGTAGATGAACCACACCGTGGCCAGCGCCACCGCCAGGGCCATGCCGCCCACACCCCAAAGCCAAGCCTCCAGGCCCAGCAGGATAGCCACCGCGGCACCCAGCGAGGCACCGCTCGACACACCCAGCACATACGGGTCGGTCAACGGATTGCGGAACACGCTCTGGTAGGCCGCGCCGCAGACACTCAGCACCGCACCTACCAGCACGCTCATCAGCACCCGCGGAAGGCGCAACTGCCAGAAGATGCGCGAGTGCCATATCTCGTCAAACTCTATGTCGGCCGCGCCCAGCAGGCAACTGCCCGCCATGGCCGCCGCCAACAACAGCGTCAGGCCCGCCAGCACCCATGGATTGGCTCGGGTGCCATGCTTGACACCTTCCAATCCGCTCATGACAGTATGTCTTTCATTGTGTACACTCCTGCTTCTGCCTTCACCAACCACTCGGCCGCCAGTAGCGCACCCTGCGCCAGCCCTTGGCGGCTGTGCGCCTCGTGGGTCAGCGTCAGCGTGTCTATCTCGCTGTCGTAGACCACCGTGTGTGTCCCCGGCACCTCGCCTTCGCGATACGACGCGATGGGGATGCTCTCCGCCGGCCGCTGGCCGCCGGCCGCTATCTGCTCCTGCAGCGTGATGGCCGTACCGCTCGGGGCGTCGAGTTTGTGGATATGGTGCGTTTCGCTGATAGAGACCTGGTAGTCGTCGCGTCAGCGCATCAGCTGCGCCAGCCGCTCGTTGAGGGCGAACATGATGTTCATGCCGATGCTGAAGTTGGTGGCCGTCAGCAGGCGTCCACCGCAGGCTCGGCACTTGGCCGCCACATCGTCGTAGCCGGCATACCAGCCCGTGGTGCCGCACACAACCGGCAAGCCCAGCTCCAGGCAGCGTTCGATATTCCCCACCGCCGTGGCAGGTGTGGTGAACTCTATGGCCACGTCGGGCCGCACTCCACTCTCCGTTCGCCACTCTCCGTTCTCCACAGGCCACGGGTCATCCTTGTCAATCCTGACCGTGACGGCATGGCCGCGACCTATGGCCAGTGCCTCAATGGCATGGCCCATCTTCCCGTATCCTATCAGTGCTATATTCATAGTGTTAGCCTGTGTCTGCCATGGACAAACACGATGCAAAGATACGAAAAAAACCGATAACGGTGGTATTTTTACATTATTCACACATTTTACGACTTCGGAAGACCCCCGTCCACCTCCCCTTCCCCTCCGGTTCCCCTCCGCTCGTTCTACGGTCCTTCTACGGTCGTTCTACGGTATTTCTACGGTTTTTTACCGTTAAACGAGCGTAGAAGGAGCGTAGAACGACCGTGGAAGTACCCTTCAGGATGCTGAGGGAGTGGCTGTTAGAAAGATACCGTTTCGGGACAGGGTTCCGAAAAAAAACGGAGCGGCATATACTTTTTCCCCCGCTTCGCCGTTATCAGCACATACACCAATCCGCAAAACCGCGCATCATGGAACTGAAAGAATCGCTGAAAGATCTGGTTTTCAACAAGAGCGAACTGAAACAGGGCGTCTATGACGCCACTAAGGAGAGCTTCGAGCTCTTCCGCCGCACCACCCGCGAACTGATAGACCTCTTCCGCGAGCAGTGCCGCAAGGAGGGCAAGCAGGTGGCCTTCGAGTTCACCGACCGCGGCGACTTCGAGTTCGAGGTCAAGTTCGCAGGCGACATCCTGCTGTTCATGATGCACACCAACGTCTTCGAGTTTTCGCGCGACCATCAGGTGATGAAGACCCCCTATGTGCGCGAGGATTCCAGCCGCTCCTACTGCGGTGTTATCCACATCTACAACTTCCTGGCCGACAGCTTTGCCTACCAGCGCGACAACGACCTGGGGTATATGATTGGACGAGTGTTCATTAACCGAGAGAAGCACTACTTCATCGAGGGCAAACGGGAGTTGGGCATGCTCTACACCAATTTCAACACATCCGTTGTAAATCAGGACACTATATTAGGTATAGTGGAATCGGCTATCGAGTACACCACCAATTTTGATCTTTTGACCCCTCCGTACGACGAAGTGAAGCTTGTTTCGGTGGGTGAGATGCGTACCAATTTCGACAAAAAATCGCTGGTGACAGGCAAGCGTCTGGGCTTTCGTTTTCAGGCAGATAGCGAATGACGGGCAGGAGTTTTCAACCGCGGCCGTTGAAAAAAATTTTGCCATGTCGAAAATAGTTAGTAATTTTGCACCCGCTTTCAGCGGAAAGTTGCCCGCTGGAACACGGCAGGCCGCGTTCGTCTAGTAGGCCCAGGACGTGAGATTTTCATTCTCAAAATCGCGGGTTCGAATCCCGCACGCGGTACGAAGTAAAACATTAAGAAAAAGAACATTAACAATCTATGGCACACCACAAGTCTGCAAAAAAAAGAATTCGCTCGAGCGAAAAGAGAAGAGTAGAGAACCGTTACTACGCCAAGACCATGCGCAATGCCCTGCGTGACTTCCGCGCCCTGACCGACAAGGCCGTCGCCACCGAGCGTCTGCCCAAGATGGTCTCCATCATCGACAAGTTGGCCAAACGTTCTGTCATCCACAAGAACAAAGCCGCCAACCTCAAGTCGAAGTGCATGCGTCAGGTCAACGCCATGTAAGCGTTCCCTGTGCGAGCGAACAAAAAAGAGACAGCCGACCACCGCAAGGGGTTGGCCTTTTTTGTTCAAAGACAGCCGTAAAACAATAACACAATAAAACTATAGCACTATGAGTCAAATTATAGGTATCAAGGGCCGTCAGATCCTCGACAGTCGCGGCAATCCTACAGTTGAAGTCGACGTTTATACCGACCAGGGCGCCATCGGACGCGCCGCCGTTCCGAGCGGTGCCTCGACGGGCGTGCACGAAGCCTGCGAGCTGCGCGATGGCGACAAGAGCATCTTCCTCGGCAAGAGCGTACTCCAGGCCGTCAACAATGTCAACACCGTCCTCAACGACGAGCTGCAGGGCATGTTCGTCAGCGAACAGAAGGCTATCGACGACAAGATGATTGAGCTCGACGGCACGGAGAACAAGAGCCGTCTGGGTGCCAACGCCATCCTCGGCGTAAGCTTGGCCTGCGCCAAGGCCGCGGCCCAGGAGACCGGCCAGGAACTCTACCGCTACCTGGGCGGCGTGGGCGGCCACACCCTGCCCATCCCCATGATGAATATCCTCAACGGCGGAAGCCATGCCGACAACAGCATCGACTTCCAGGAGTTCATGATTATGCCCGTGGGTGCCCCCACCTTCAGCGAGGCGCTGCGCATGGGTGCTGAGGTGTTCCACAACCTCAAGACCGTGCTCAAGAGCAAGGGTCTGAGCACCAACGTGGGTGACGAGGGAGGCTTCGCTCCTAACCTGGGCAGCAACGACGAGGCCATCATCTGCATACTGCAAGCCATCGAGAAGGCCGGCTACCGCCCGGGTGAGGACGTCTACATCGCCCTCGATGCCGCTACCTCGGAGTTCTACCTGCCCGAGGAAAACGTCTACCACCTCAAATGGAGCACCGGCGAGAAACTGACGCCCGCCCAGATGAGCGACTTCTGGAAAGACTGGGTGGCCAAGTACCCCATCCTCAGCATCGAGGACGGTATGGCCGAGGACGACTGGGACGGCTGGAAGATGCACACCGACGCTATCGGCGACCGCTGCCAGCTGGTGGGCGACGACCTCTTCGTCACCAACGTGGAACGCCTGAAGATGGGCTTGGAGAAGAAGGTAGCCAACAGCATCCTTATCAAGCTCAACCAAATCGGCACCCTGACCGAGACCATCGAAGCTGTGAACCTGGCCATGCGCAATCAGTACACCGCCATCATCAGCCACCGCTCGGGCGAGACCGAAGACACTACCATCGCCGACCTCGTGGTGGCCATGAACGCCGGCCTCATCAAGACCGGCTCGGCCAGCCGCACCGACCGCATCTGCAAATACAACCAGTTGATGCGCATCGAGGAAGGCCTCGGCGACCAGGCCTACTACCTGGGCAAGGACTTCAAGTTCCTGAAATAAGAATAAGATTTCTATTGGGCAAAAAGAAAGGCAGGCAATCGCCTGCCTTTCTTTTTATCCATGGAATATCGCCATGATGTTGCCGGCGAAGAGTTTGACGGCCATGGCCAGGAGGATGACTCCGAAGAATTTGCGCAACACATAGATGATGTCTGCGCCCAGCCAGTGGGTAATCTTTTCGAGATAGCGCAGCACGAAGAAGTCAATCACGATGTTGATGGCCAGGCCAATCATGATGTTCACCGTCTCATATTCGGCATGCAACGAGATAAAAGCCGTGATGGCGCCTGGGCCTGCGATGAGGGGAAAGGCGATGGGCACGATGCTGGCGCCCGACGAGGTGGGTTCGTTCTTGATAATGTCGCGTCCCAGTATCATCTCGGCGGCGAGGATGAACAGCACCACCGAGCCCGCCACAGCGAACGACGGCATGTCGATGCCGAAGAGGTGCAGCAACGCGTCGCCCAAGAAATAGAAGCCTATGAAGAGTATCAATGCAGCTCCTGTGGCTTGGAACGGCTTTATCTTCGACCCCTTGTCGCGCATGGAGACAAAGATGGGGATGGAGCCCGTGATGTCGATAATGGCGAACATCACAAGGAAGGTGCTGAGAATTTCTTTTAGATCAATGATATGGAACATAACTGGCGCTATTTACGGGTTAGTGTCTTCAATGATGTTGAGGTAATTGTGGTAGCGCTCCTCGGGAATGATGCCGTCAGCGACCGCCTGCTTGACGGCGCAGCCGGGTTCGTGGCGGTGGGTGCAGTTGGCAAAATGGCAACCGTGCAGCACGGAGCGCATCTCGGGGAAGAAGTGGCTCAGTTCCTGCGGGTTGAAGTCCACCATACCGAACTCCTTGATGCCGGGTGTGTCGATGAGGTAAGTGTTCGGTGAGACAGGGAAAATCTCGGCGAAGGTGGTGGTGTGTTTGCCCTTGAGGCTCCAGTCGGAGAGTTGGCCAACCTTGAGGCCAAGGCCAGGGCAGAGGGCGTTGAGTAGAGCGCTTTTGCCCACCCCGCTGTGGCCAGAGAAGAGCACCGTCTTGCCAGAAATCAGCTCCTTGATGTCGTCAATGCCGGTGCCACAGAGTGCCGAGACTTCCAACACGGGGTAGCCCACCGACCGATAGAGCGACGAGAGCTCGTCCTGCATGGCACGCAACTCCTCGTCGACCATCAAGTCAATCTTGTTGAAGATGATGCAGGCGGGGATGTGGTAGGCTTCGGCAGTGACCAATAGGCGGTCGATGAAGCCTGTGGAGGTGCGTGGCAGCCCGAGGGTGGCCACGATGCAGAGAAGGTCGATGTTGGCGGCAATGACATGGGTCTGCTTCGAGAGCTTGGTGGCGCGGCGAACGATGTAGTTGCGGCGATCCTGCACCTCGTGGATGACGCCGGTGCCGTCGTCGCCCATCTCGAACAGTACGCGGTCGCCCACCGCCACAGGGTTGGTTTGTTTGTTGCCCCGCAGGCGGTAGTTGCCCCGCAGGCGACAGTCGACAGCAGCGCCCGTGGCAGGTACCACACGATACCAGCTTCCAGTTGTTCTTATGACCAGTCCTTCTTGCATTTCGGGCTGCAAAATTACGAAATCTTTTCCATTTGGCAAAAAATGCGTATCTTTGCAGCCTGATGAGAGGAAGAAGGCTATTTATTATTCTGCTGTTGCTGACAGCCTTTGTCGGTGCGCAAGGACAGCCCTATTGGAACAATCTGGAGGTGTACCGACTCAACAAGGTGCAGCCGCACGACAGGATTGTGCCGGAGGGGCCGTGGCGCATGTGTCTCAACGGCACCTGGCAGTTCGTCTTCTTCAACTCGCCCTTGCAGGCCACCCTCTCCCCCACTCGCTGGGACAGTATCCTCGTGCCTGGCAACATGGAACTGCAAGGTTTCGGCGTGCCTGTGTATATCAACATGCGCAATGAGTTCCCCAGCGACCCGCCCCATGCACCCGCCGGCTACAACCCTGTGGGTGTCTATGCCCGCGACTTCACACTGCCCGCTTCATGGCAGGGACGCCGCACCATCATCAAGTTCGGTGCCGTCAAGTCGGCCATGTACCTCTATATCAATGGCCGCGAGGTGGGCTACAGCCAAGACTCGAAGACCCCGGCCGAGTGGGATATCACCCGCTATCTGCAACCCGGACACAACCGCGTGGTGGCAAAGGTCATACGCTGGTGCGACGGAAGTTACCTCGAGTGCCAGGACATGTGGCGCATGAGCGGCATCACACGTGACGTGGAACTCTACAGCGTCCCTTCGACATATATCACCGACATCAAAGTCATAGCCGACCTCGACACCAGCGACTGGTCGACAGGCCTGCTTGACGTGATGGTTGACCTCAACCGCGAGGTCAACGAGGGACGTGTGGAGATAGTGTTCGCCGACTATTTTGTTATGGGGCATTCACTGAAGAACAAAGACTGGTTTGCCTCGTTCCAGATGCGCTGCCGTGACATACAGCCTTGGACTGACAGCACCCCACAACTCTATAATCTTACCATCAGCCTCTACGACGGCGCAGGCCACGAGACCGAGCGCATCACCAAGCGCATAGGTTTCCGTCATATAGACATCCAAGGTGGCCAACTACGCCTCAATGGCCGTCCCATGGAGATACGCGGAGTCAATAGGCACGAACATAGCATGTACGGCGGTCATTATGTCACGCCCGACGAAATGCGCGAAGATATACGTCTGATGAAAGAGATGGGCATCAATGCCGTGCGCACCAGCCACTATCCCAACGACGAGCTGTGGTATGACCTCTGCGACTCAGCAGGCATCTATGTCTGGGACGAGGCCAATGTCGAAAGTCACGCACAGGGCTATGGCGAAGGCTCGCTAGCCAAGAAGAAGGAGTGGCTCAATCCCATTCTGGACCGTATCTTCAACATGTACAAGCGCGACCGCAACCACCCCTGCGTCATCGTCTGGAGCCTCGGCAACGAATGTGGCAACGGTTATTGCATGGAGGAAGCCTACCGTTTCCTCAAAGGCAAGGACAACACACGCCCCGTAGTCTACGAGCGTGCTGAACTGGCATGGAACACCGACATCGTCTGTCTCATGTATCCCTCGGTCAACTTCCTCTCCGAGTACGCCCACAACCCCAAGAACAAGCGCCCGTACATCATGGCCGAATACTGCCACGCCATGGGTAATAGCATGGGGGGACTCAAGGATTACTGGGACACTATCGACAAATACCCCCAACTCCAAGGCGGCTTCATCTGGGACTGGGTCGACCAAGCTTTCATCAAAGACGGATGCTGGGTAGCTGGCGGCGACCTTGGTGAGATCCCCGGCATCAAGGATGACGACGCCTTCTGCGCCAATGGCATCCTCGCTGCCGACCGTACGCTGCATCCTCATGCCTACGAGGTCGAGGCCATTTACACCCGCGGCAGCAGCAATGTGCCGGCGAACCGCCACTTCCCCCGCTTGACAACAGACCCAGCCGAGCATTGTCACATTGACCGCGACAAGCATCACGTCACCATCAGCGGGCAGAACTTCAGTGTTAGCGTCAGCACCGACGATGGCAGCATCACTTCCTACCGTATCAACGGTCAAGAACTGTTCGCCACGCCGCTACGCTACAACTTCTGGCGTCCGCCCACGGAGAACGACCTCGTCGACCCCCTCGGCGCCCGCGCCTGGCAAGGACTCGACCAACTCAAAACCGAGGTGCTCAGCGTCAGCACCGGCAAGGCCGAGGTGCAGGTGCTCATGCGCCTCACCACCCCCGACGGAGCCTACATACGTCTGAAAGAGATAATAGTGGTCGACGAACAAGGACGCCTGCAACTGAACTACATGGTAGTGCCTGGCGGTCAGTTCCGCACGCTGCCTAAACTCGGCATCCAGTTCGGTCTCGACACCTCCTATTCCGCATGCACCTTCTACGGCAACATCCACGAGACCTACCCCGACCGGCGCGAAGCACAGCGCGTGAGCACATGGTACAAGGGGCTCGACGAGCTTAGCACTCCCCAGTATGTGGTGCCTGAGGAACAAGGCAACCGCGAGGTCTGGTGGGTGCGTTTCAACGGCGATGGCCCCAACTTCACCATTGCCCGCAACGATAATTGGCAAAAACCTCTTAACTTCAGCGTGCGTCGCTGGAGCGACAGCACCCTCACCGCCGCCCGACGCTGGAGCGAGGTAGGCGAACCTGACCCCTTCTACACCGTCAGCATCGACCACCTCGTCGCCCCCCTTGGCACCGCTACCTGTGGTCCTGGAGTGGCCGAGCACCACACCATCAGCGGTGACAGCAATTTCTGCTACAGTTTCATCATCTTCCCCAGCAACGGAGACCGCCTCTATGCCTTCAGCAATGGCATCCATCCTGACCTGCGCCAGATGCCTTACGACAAGCAGAACACCCTCGCCGTGAAGAGTATCACCTGCAACACCACCCCCGCCGAACAGTATTCCGACGGCTTCCCCACCATGCTCGCCGACGGCCGCCGTGCCGTGCCTGGCGACTACCGCCACGGATGGGCCGGATTCCAATTACCTGACACCGTTGAGTTCACCCTCACCCTTGACCACCACGCCACCCTCGGCCAAATCTCTGTCGGCGCCTGCCACAGCCCCGCCGACTGGGTCGTTAAACCGCAGGACGTGCAGGCCAGTTGGAGTATCGACGGTCGCAGCTGGAGTCCGTGGCAGAGCCTCGACCTGCAGAATCCGCCTGCCGACCTATATGCCGACAGCCGCCGGCTGCTCTATACGCTGACGCCGCGCCGTGCCAAATCCATCGGCTACGTCCGTCTGCGCTTCATCTGCCGCCCCACCCTGCCTGTATGGCATCCCTTCGCCGGACAGCCTTCCTGGCTGATGGTCGACGAACTGGGGCTTTTTCAAAAATAGACTTTCCTTTTTTACAGCTTTATCTCAGGCAACTTCGGTGACCCGTCCTTGCAGTGACACTCCTTGCCTCCGGCATACGGACATCTGTCGCAGCCACAACCGCAGCCGCCTTTACCCTTGACCGTACGCACCAGCCACCGCACCGCGAACAACACCGTCACCGCAAGAATAATGCCTACAAGAACTTTCTGTAACATATAGTAGATAAATAGTTATATCAGCAGACTTCCTATCTGGAAAAACAATGTGCTCACTATCCACGCCAAGCCGATAGTGTAGACCACAGTGAACAAGGCCCACTTCCACTTGCCGCTCTCATTCTTGATGGCCACAATGGTGGATACGCATGGCATATAGAGCAATATGAACAGCAGCATCGACATGGCCGACAGCGGCGTCATGTTGTTGCGTATCAGTTCACTGATTCGGCTCTCGCCCTCCTCGCTCTCGAAGTCCTCTTCCAACAGTTCCGCCTCATCACTGCTTGTGGCATAGACCACCGCCATTGTAGAAGCTACCACCTCCTTGGCGCCCACGCCGGCCAGCAGCGACACACTCTGTCGCCAGTCGAAGCCGCAGGGGCGCATGGCAGGCTCTATGGTCTTGCCTATCTTGGCCATGTACGAGTTCTCAGCCTGCACTTGGCGGTCCTCATTGGTGGGATAGTAGCTCAGCGCCCAGACGATGATGCTGGCCCCGAGGATGATGGTACCCATCTTCTTCAGGTATTCCTTGCCTTTCTCCCAGGTGTGGCGCAGCACCGCCTTGGCCGTCGGCATGCGGTAGGGCGGCAGTTCCATGACAAACGGCAGGCTCTCGCCTTTGACGAAGAAGCGGCTGAACAGCTTGGCCATCAGCACCGCCATAATCATGCCCAGCAGGTAGAGTCCCATCAGCACGAAGGCGGCCCACTTGCTGAAGAAAGCGCTCACCAGTATCACATAGACCGGTATGCGGGCCGAGCAGCTCATCATCGGTATCACCAGCATGGTGAGAAGTCTCGACTTGCGGTCCTCAATAGTACGCGTGGCCATGATGGCAGGCACATTGCAGCCGAAGCCCATAATCATCGGGATGAAACTCTTGCCATGCAAACCCATCTTGTGCATCAGTTTGTCCATGATGAAGGCGGCACGCGCCATATAGCCACTGTCCTCCATGAAGGAGATGAAGAGATACAGAATCAGGATGTTGGGAAGAAACACCAGCACCGAGCCCACGCCGGCAATAATGCCGTCGCAGACGAGGCTCTTCAGCGGGCCATCACCCATGGCGCTTCCCACCACATCGCCCAGCCAGCCAAACAGCGCCTCAAGCCAATCCATTGGGTATTGCCCGATGGCAAAGGTGCAGAAGAAGGTGATGAACATCACCACCAGGAACACCGGATAACCCAGCCAGCGGTGGGTTACTATGGCGTCAATCTTGTCGGTCTTGGCATGCAGGGTGCTCTTCTCGTTTTTCTCGTAGCACTCGGCCAATGCGCCGCGCACAAAAGCATACTTGGCATCCGTGATGGCACTCTCGATGTCCTGGTGAGGGTGCGGGTCGTTGGCGTGGGCCTCACGCACATGTTCGGCATCGTCCACCGTGTGGCGGTTGCTCTTCAGGTATTCCTCGGCAATCTCGTCGCGCATCTTCAGCACACTGCCGTCGGGGTCACGCTCGGCGGTGTACTTCTCCAGCTGCTTGTCGTTCTCCAACAGCTTGATGGCCAGAAAACGCGTCGAGAGGCTGTCGCTGAAGCCATGCTCGTAGAGCTCGGTGCGCAGCCTCTTGATGCTGTCCTCCAGCACCTTGCCGTGGTTCACATGAATGTGGCGGGTCACCTCGTCACGCCCCTCGAACACCTCGATAATCTTGTCAAACAACTTGCCTATTCCCTCACCGTTGCGCCCCGTGGTGGGCACGATGGGCATGCCCAGCAGGGTGGAAAGTTGTTCAATGTCAAGCTTGTCGCCGCTGCGTTGCAACTCGTCGTACATATTCAACGCCATCACCATCGTGATGTCCATGTCGATAAGCTGCGAAGTGAGGTAGAGGTTGCGCTCTAGGTTGCTGCCGTCCACCACATTGAGGATGATATCGGGGTTCTTCTCAATGATGTGCTTGCGCACATAGAGCTCCTCGGGCGAGTAGGCAGAGAGACTGTAGGTACCAGGCAGGTCAATCAGGTTGAAGGTGTAGCCGCCGTGCTGGAAGGTACCCACCTTCTCGTCCACCGTCACACCGCTGTAGTTGCCTACCCGCTCGTGGGCGTGGGCTGCGATATTGAAGATACTGGTCTTGCCGCAGTTAGGGTTGCCGACGAGGGCCACATTGATGGTCTTGCTGCGCTCCTCGGCGATATGGTGCATGGCGTCGCACTCGGGCGCGTCGAGGGGCTTGTAGTCGTCATGGTGCACAATCTCTCGCTCGGCCTCTTTCTCACTGACAATCTCCACCTTACAGGCATCACTGCGACGCAGCGACACCTCGAAGTTCATTATGCGATATTTGATGGGGTCCTTCAGCGGCGCGTTCAGCACGGCCTCGACAGTGACCCCCTTGATGAAGCCCATCTCGATGATGCGCTTGCGGAAGGCGCCGTGGCCCGCCACACGCACCACCACAGCACGCTCACCTGTCTGTAGTTCAGATAGTAACATGATTTCTATCAATTAGTTTGCTGTTGCAAAGGTAGTCCTTTTTCCCCACACCCGCAATCACCACAATTGGTGATTCTCTCCTCGGAAACGAATGCTACTGAAAATCTGCAGGTTACTGTATCCTGACGGGTGGTAGTATGAGAAAATTTTTGCGGAATAGCAAAAAAGTAGTATTTTTGCAACGGTTATTGAGACCATAGGGGTGCTACAAAGCACTGTGGCTGAGAACATACCCTTAAACTTGATCGGGATAATGCCCGCGTAAGGAAACGAATTATGGTAACACACAACATTAGCTGTGGCCGCTATCGCTTTTTGAAGGCCACCCGCATCAGCCGCCGGCAGATGATAGCCTGCTGTGCATTGGCAGTTTCAATTTTCACCATTCAATCTTCCATTTCGGCCCAGGACACCGTCCGCACCCTCGACGAGGTGATGATTCAGGACGTCCGCGTCAGCAACAAGGCGCCGCTCACCACCAGCACCCTCGACCGCTCCGAGCTCGACGAGGCCCGCGCCTCGGTGAGCCTGCCTTTCATGCTGGAGACCCAGCCCTCCGTGGTGGCCAGCGGCGAGAACGGCGGCGTGGGCGCCACAGCCCTCCGCATCCGCGGCGTCGACGGCTCGCGCATCAACGTCAACATCAACGGCATCACGCTCAACGACGCCGAAAGCCAGGAGGTCTTCTGGTACAACATCCCCAACCTCGGCGGCATGGCCCAGAGCATGCAGATACAGCGTGGCGTGGGCGCCAGCAACGGCGGCAGCCCTGCCTTTGGCGCCGCCATCAACATGCAGACCCTCAACGCCCAGAACCACCCCTACGGCGAGGCCGACCTGGGCTTCGGAAGCTGGAACACACGCCAATACAGCTTCAGCGCCGGTACAGGCATCCTCAAGAACGGACTCTCCTTCGACTTCACCTATAGCGGCCTGACCTCCGACGGCTACATCCGCTCCTGGGGCACCGACCAGCAGAGCTTCTTCGGCAGCGTCAGTTGGTACGGCGAGCGCACCCTGATCAAGCTCCTCACCATCATCGGCAGCCAGACCACCGGCATCACCTGGGACGGCGCCTACGACTACGAACTCGACGCCGACCCCACCTACAACCCCTCCGGCGCCTACACCATGGACGGCAAAACCCTCTACTACCCCAACGAGACCGACAACTACTGGCAGCGCCACTACCAGCTCTATGTCTCCCACCTCCTCTCCGACAGCTGGAGCCTCAACGCCGCCTTCGACTTCACCCATGGCGACGGCTACTACGAACAGATGAAGAACAAGAAATACAAAGCCTACGGCCTCACCGCCATCGAGGACGGCAAAAAGCACAACTTCGTCACCCGCAAAGAGCTGTACAACAACGCCTACACCGCCAACCTCTCCGCCCGCTACAACGGCGACAAACTTGGCCTCTCCTTCGGCGAGAACTTCCTCTACTACGACGGCGAACACTTCGGCAGCATCATCTGGTTCCGCGACACCGCCGTCCACCTCGACACCCCCTACGAGTGGTACCGCAATTACGGCGACAAATACGACAACACCACCTACGTCAAAGCCAACTACGACTTCAACGACAACCTCAACGCCTACGCCGACCTCCAGCTGCGATTCATCAACTATAAGGTCTACGGCTACGCCGACGACCTCTTCGACATGGACTTCGCCGCCAACTA
>JAEEGH010003116.1_pt1 | contig 44111 bp, 38 predicted proteins | sample 9134181 | NCBI WGS metagenome assembly JAEEGH01 (sample SAMN16246544, study PRJNA631951) | gut metagenome | biome: gut microbiome; feature: rumen; material: DP-attached | host: Bos | place: Iran: Karaj | collected 2018-10 | reverse complement strand
CAACAGTCAAGAAAGTTACCACGATCATGAATAGATGCTTTAATTTATCATGGTACCAATCAGAGCTAAAATCTACAGCTACTATACCGGCCACATTTCCTTTAGAATCATATACAGGAGAATAGGAACTATAAAAAGTACCCCATTCATCCTCATAAGGTACGTCATCTACTCCTGCAACTCCTTGGCTGGCATTATATAGTGCATCTGTATATACAATAGGAGATCCAAATTCTCCCGGATCTTCTATTGTGGGATCAACGCCAAAAACAAACTCTCTTTCACTTACCTGCATTATGCAGTAAATATACTCAAGCTCAATATTATCCTGAAAATATGTAAGGGTGTGCATAACTCTCTGATATTCGGGAGAATCAATATCGTCAGCGGTAATCTTCGCCAGTTCATCGCCATCTAGCATGGCTGCTGCTGTATTAGAAATATCCAGCATACGCTCATTTATCTGAGTTCTCATGGCCTGCGCTGATTCACTGATAAGGACATAACCAAAGATAACATTGAATATTGCTAATCCAATGCAGATGAATGTCGTATATTTAGTTGCATTGTTTAATTTCTTCATTTCCCAATGCCAATATACTTATAATCGGTTAAACGTCTACATTCTTTATTATAGCACTACCCCCCCCGAAAAAATTTAAAAAAACTCTAACTAAATCTAACGAAAGTATTAACTAAGCCTTGATTCATCCCTGTCATTATACTTGGATAAGACAATTACCCCTGTCTCAAGAGACTTTCTTACATCAATTACTCTCTGATTCTCTGATCCCCTGAATCTGAGCATAAGATTCTTTTTATCCAGCATGAATTCTCCGTCCACAAGAACATCAGTCATGGACAAAATAGCCTCTGTATCTTCGCCGTAACATCTCTTGTTATCTTTGTCTGTCAGTTCTTCCCAGGTATAGCCTGAATAGATCCAGATTGTGGCCTTGGGAACTTCTTTTTTTATTCGCTCCAAAAGAGGTCTGATTTCCTTCTGATTAACGATTTCCATAGGCTCTCCGCCAAGGATAGTAAGTCCGGCTATATAATCCGGCTTAAGAGACTCGACGATCTCATCCTCTACCTCTTTGGTGTATGGAACTCCATAATTAAAGTCCCATGTCATCTCATTAAAGCAGCCTTTGCAGTGATGTGTACAGCCACTTACAAAGAAGGCAGTCCTACATCCTACACCATTTGCTACATCGTTGTAATAAACCTGTCCGTAATTCATAGTCCACTTCCTTATATAGTACAAGCCGGGAATTATTATCCCGGCTTGTCTTTATGTCAATTTCATAACCCCCTACAAGTATCGTGAGTTCGCGAACTTGTAATTATCTTTTTATATATCAGAGCTTAGGATTACTCATGTGGAGTACTCTCTCCTTGATTTCCTGAGTACGTCCCTGATTCCAGAACTGTGTTCCGATATATCCACATGTACGACGTGCAACGTTCATCTTGTCCTGATTGCGGTTACCACAGTTAGGGCATTCCCAGATGAGCTTACCGTCTGTATCTGTAACAATCTTTATCTCTCCGTCATAGCCACAGCACTGACAGTAGTCTGACTTGGTGTTGAGCTCAGCGTACATGATGTTGTCGTAAATGTACTTCATAACTGAGATTACAGCCTCGATGTTGCTGTTCATATCTGGAACCTCAACATAGCTGATAGCTCCTCCTGGAGAAAGAGCCTGGAACTCAGATTCGAACTTAAGCTTAGTAAATGCATCGATCTGCTCAGTTACATGAACATGATAGCTGTTTGTAATGTAGTTCTTGTCTGTAACCTCTGGAATAATACCAAATCTCTTCTGGAGGCACTTAGCAAACTTGTAAGTTGTTGACTCAAGTGGTGTTCCATAGAGGCTGAATGCTACGTTTGTCTCAGCTCTCCACTTAGCACACTTATCATTGAGGAACTGCATTACCTTAAGAGCGAAATCTTTTCCTCTAGGATCTGTATGTGATACGCCCTTCATATACTTGGTACATTCGCAAAGTCCAGCGTAGCCAAGTGAAATTGTTGAGTAGTTGCCAAACAGAAGTGGATCGATAACTTCGCCCTTCTGAAGTCTTGCAAGTGCTCCGTTCTGCCAAAGAATAGGTGCTACATCTGAAGGAGTCCCAAGGAGTCTGTTGTGTCTGCACATAAGTGCTCTCTTACAGAGTTCTGTTCTCTCTTCAAGAATTGCCCAGAACTTCTCTTCATCCTTAAATGATGAGCAAGCAACGTCTACGAGGTTGATAGTAACTACGCCCTGGTTGAAACGTCCATAGTACTTGTGGTTGCCATCCTCATAGTTAAGAGCATGTGACTTGTTGCCCTTGTTGCAAAGACCTTCAGCGTTCTCTTCGCTATCAGGTGTGAGGAATGATCTGCATCCCATACATGGATAAACATCACCCTTCTTGAGCTCTTTCATCTTCTTGGCTGAAATGTAGTCAGGAACAAGTCTCTTGGCTGTACATTTAGCAGCGAGCTCTGTGAGGTACCAATACTTGGAATCCTCGTGAATGTTGTCTTCATCAAGAACATAGATGAGCTTAGGGAATGCTGGTGTAATAAGCTGTCCCTTCTCATTCTTGACTCCAAGGATACGCTGCCTGAGCATCTCCTCGATGACCATTGCAAGGTCTTCTCTCTGCTGTCCCTCTGGAACCTCATCGAGATACATAAATACTGTAATGAAAGGAGCCTGACCATTTGTAGTCATAAGAGTGATTACCTGATACTGAATAACCTGGCATCCTCTCTCAATTTCCTTTCTAACTCTCATCTCAGCGATTTCTTCAACCTGCTTCTTGTTGACCTTAACTCCGGCAGTCTCAAACTCAAGAGCAACTTCCTTGCGGAATTTCTGTCTGCTGACATCAACGAAAGGAACCAGGTGTGAAAGTGTGATACTCTGTCCACCATACTGTGAGCTTGCAATCTGAGCAATTGCCTGAGTTGCAATGTTACAAGCTGTTGAAAAGCTCTTAGGACGCTCGATCATAGTCTCAGAGATAACTGTACCGTTCTGAAGCATATCCTCAAGGTTTACAAGACAGCAGTTGTGCATGTGCTGCGCAAAGTAATCTGAATCATGGAAGTGGATAAGTCCCTCTTCATGTGCCTTAACAACATCTTCTGGTAAAAGAAATCTTCTGGTAATGTCCTTGGAAACCTCACCAGCCATATAATCTCTCTGAACAGAGTTAACAGTAGGGTTCTTGTTGGAGTTCTCCTGCTTAACCTCTTCGTTACTGCACTCGATAAGAGACATGATCTGCTCGTCAGTTGTGTTGGACTTTCTGACAAGAGCATGCTTGTAACGATAAGTAATGTACTTTCTGGCTACATCGAACTTGCCAGCTCTCATGAGTCCATCCTCAACCATATCCTGGATTTCCTCAACACTAGCTGCACGTGTAAGTGTAGCGCAAAGCTTCTCAACTCCAGTAGCTATGTCGATTATCTGACCATGTGTCAGTCTCTTCTCCTCAGTTACTTCATTATTAGCTTTCTCGATAGCTGCGGAAATTTTGCTGACATCAAAAGCCACTTCCTTGCCACTTCTCTTGATAATCTTCATAGGATCCCCCTTAATAAATAGAAATATAATATGTCTGTTTGAGCCATAAAAAGAATATGGTCAGCATGTAAGCATGAACCATATTCTCTTATGACATTATTATCACTACATATTGTGGTTACATTTAAATAATAATACAATATTTTGTTGATTTCAAGCCCTTGAAAAATTAAATTTTTCTCACCTGTTCGAGGCGATTATGCAGTCTTTTCAAGTGTTCCAGCGTTTTGGCATCCGAAATATAATTTTTAGAAAAATAATATTCCGTTTTGACTGACCCCAATATCTTGTGGTAGTCATCAAAATATACCTCTGTATCTTGATCTGTATTCATTTCCAGACAAAGAACATCTGCCAGATGGTGAACTGTACCAAAATTACCATCCACAAGTAGCGTATCTTTGCCAAAAAATTCCTGTAAAGCCGGCTTAAAGTAGTTAAAATGCGTACATCCAAGAACGAGCGCACAATAATCTGCCGGGTCAAAATCAGCAAAACGACCTCTAATATAACCCACTACTTCCTCTGTGTCAAACTCTTCTTTTTCCGCGAATTCTACTAGCTTGGGCATGGCCATGAGGTCTACTCTGTGCTCCCCGTCTACTCTGTGGAGGAGGTCCTTAAGTTTGTCCTCACGAATAGTCACAGGCGTAGCTATTACCATGATCCTCTTATCGTCTGTACCCTCAACTGCAGGCTTAACAGCAGGTTCCATTCCAAGGATTGGAATGTCAAATCTGCTCCTTAGTTCCTTAATGGCAACACTTGTAGCTGTATTGCAGGCTACAACAAGGGCCTCGGCTCCTTTTTCAATGAGGAACTGGGTATTGTCAATCGCAAACCCTATTATCTGCTCCGGAGTCTTGGTACCATATGGAACATGCTCTGTATCCGCATAAAATATGTATTCTTGCCCAGGCAATCTGTGGTAAGCCTCATGTAATACGGATAATCCACCTATTCCCGAGTCAAAAATTCCTATTTTCATATGTTTTCCTATCTTTACATTTCATAATAAAATGATTAATCTTAATTTATGAGCGAGAAAAAATTTGAAGAACTGCATAAATTATACGACAATTCCAGGGTCGGCTCATTAGTCCAGGAAATCTGTGAGTACTATGCGACTCAGGACGACTATGAAGACAATTCCTATCAGGATGAGATCGAACCACCAGAGATAGTGGAATCAATTTATCTTTTGTTCTGCATCCAGAGTCGTGAGCAGATCCTCGATGAGCTGTCTATTGTGCAAAAAAAATATCCCGATCTATATAGCTCCGTCAGCGGGATGCACAACACTCTTTTGATCAATATGGATTATCGCACTCTTGAAAAGAGTTGTGGTCAGAAAATAGCTGATCATGCAAAAGACACTACACTTGAGGAAGTCTTAAGCCATGCGGATTCCTATGCGCAATCCAGCGAGTCACTTTCTGTCGCAGTCGATAAATTTTATACCTGGCTACATACACGCAGTAAATAATCCAGTAACCATTCAGTAATGAATGGTTACTTTTTATTTCTCTGATAAATACTTCATTGAAGCATAAACTCTCGATCCATTATAGTCCACAAGAGCCCATGTTCCATCTTCATTAACAGCAATTCTGTTAAGCTCTGTTCCCTTAGGGACAGATGTAACTATAGTTGCGTCGCTCTGAGAATTATCAACAGTTCTGAGGTTGAGCTTCTCAGCAGTTACGACAACCGTGTCATTCTTCTCGATATAGCCAGTTGGAAGTGCCAACTGAACTGTCTGGGCCTGATCTGGGTCTGGTGCCAGATATCTGTCGTATACCTTGACCTTGAAGGCGATAGCGAGAATCGCCAGGATTAGTATTCCTGTGATTATAGAAGAAATTCTGATAAGGAGTTCAATTGGAAAGCCACCCTCGGATTCCTCTTCTTCACCATCATCATAGTCTTCCTCTTCATCCTTAGTTTCTTCTTCATCTTCCTCGTAGTCTTCATATCTTTCTTCGTTACGAGGTCGTCTTCGTCTTATAGGCTTATCTTCTACTTCTTCATTATCTTCTGGCTCAGCCTCGGCTACATCCGGAGCTTGTTCTTTTATCGGTTCTCTCTCAGGTTTTTTCTCCCTTTCGAGCTCCTTCTGCCTCTCCTGGAAGTATTCTTCTCTTTCTTCCTCGTTAAAGAAGTTGTAAGGATCCACAATCTGGATATCTATATCGGTTGTTTCTTCGACGTTGCCTTTTTTCTTGTAGTCTTCAAAATTAGTAATCTTATCCGCCAACGTTTTGTACCTATTCCTTTATAAAACTAAAATGCTGACCGTTAGGCCAGCACTTTATCAATTATTCCTTGTAATTTAGCCTTGTTCAGTGCTCCAACTGCTGTCTCAATAACTTCCCCGTTCTTGAAGAAAGCAAACATTGGAATTGACATGACATTGTATTTCTGAGCTATGTCTGGAGACTGATCAACGTTGATCTTGCCGATCTTCATCTCACCTTCATACTCCCCAGCGAGCTCATCGATTACAGGCGCCATCATCTTGCAGGGGCCGCACCAATCTGCGGAAAAATCAACGAGTACCGGAATCTTGCTCTTTAATACTTCTTCTTCGAAATTCTGACTGTTCAAACTGTAATCCATTAGTTACTTCCCCTTTCTGCTCACAACGTATTTGTAAATCGGATTGCCTAGTGATGAGAACTTCTCCTCATATTCCGTCATTACATTGCCCTCGTTCATGACAGGGTCATTATGAAGGTCACGTGTAAAAGCATCCAAAGTCCATCCAGCTGGTTCTACTTCCTCAAGTGCAAATTCAAACAGATCTTTATTATCTGTCTTGAATTCTACCACCCCATCAGGTTTGAGAATCTTGTCATACCTTCCTAAGAATTCTCTTGATGGAAGTCTCCTCTTGGCATGTCTGTCCTTGGGCCACGGATCTGAGAAGTTGAGGTAAATTCTATCTACCTCTGATGGAGCAAATACATCTGCGATGTTCTCAGCATCCATTCTAATGAATATTACATTAGGAAGCTGTCTCTGCTCCTGTTTCTGAATTGCTCTAAGAAGTACACTGGAATATTTCTCAATTCCTACGTAATTGACGTCTGGGTTAAGCTCTGCCAAATCCATAAGGAATCTACCCTTACCCATTCCAATCTCGATTCTGATTGGATTGTCATTACCAAATACTTCTTTTTTCCAGAGTCCCTTCATAGTCTCGGGATTCTTGACAGTGTACTTACTGTCAGCAATTACTTCTCTGGAACCTGCAATGTTTCTTAAACGCATTTCTCATCCTACCTATATTTCTTATATTAGAATTTTACAACATTTGCGAGCACTTGGAAAGTAGTGTATTATCTATATACTATGAGACATTCTGATTTCTTTAATATAAGGAAAATCAAATATAGAGCGGCTTTGAGTGCACTCATTTTTTTGGCGTTCTTCCATATTCAGGCCGTTACCTCTTTTGCCGACACTGTAGACTATCAGGCAGAGGCAGATGCGCGTAAAGAGCTGCCAATCCAGAGCAACAACACCTCCGGATGGCCAGAAGGACCAGCGATTGGCGCTGAGGCAGCCATCGTCATGGAAGCTTCCACTGGAACTATTCTGTATGCCAAGAATATTCACGAGGAGCTCTACCCAGCCAGTACCACCAAGATCATGACTTGTCTTTTGGCCGTGGAAAATGCCAGTCTTAGTGACAAGATAACCTTCTCTAATGATGCAGTATTTAGTGTTCCGAGAGATGGTTCTTCAATAGGAATGGATGTTGGCGAGTCTATCACTCTTGAGCAGGCACTTTACGGAATCATGGTAGGAAGTGCCAACGAAGTAGCCAATGCAGTTGGCGAACATGTAAGTGGCAGTATAGATGGTTTTGTAAACCTTATGAACAAGCGCGCCACAGAACTGGGATGTACCAACACTCACTTCAATAATACCAATGGTCTTCAGGATGAGTTTCATTATACAAGTGCCTATGATCTTGCACTTATAGCCAGAGCTTTTTTTAACAATGAGCTTCTGTGCAAGGTTGGCAACACACCTCGTTATCACTTCACAGAAACTGCAACTCAGCCAGATGATTTCTACCTTAATAATAAACACAAGCTTATCTCAGGAGAGATCAAATACGACGGAATCGTTGGTGGCAAGACCGGTTACACAGATCTGGCAAGAGAAACCCTTGTCACCTGTGCAGAAAGAGATGGCGTCAAACTGATATGTGTCATTCTCAAGGAAGAATCTCCAGCTCAGTTCACTGATACAGTCACTCTTTTCAACTATGGATTTAATAACTTTGCATCGATAAATGTAGCTGACACCGATAAACGATACATGCCTAATGATTCCCTTTTCTTTGAATCAGAGCATGACGTATTTGGCAAATCAGGCACTATTCTGAGCCTTAACAAGGCTAGCACCATTATCCTTCCCAAGACTTCATCTATTAATGATACAGACTATTCTGTATCCTATGAGCTCTCAGAGGATGATCTTGATACTGCTGCCAATGCCATAGCCAAAGTATCTTATACCTACAACGGCGTTCCAATAGGAACTGCTCTCTTATGCTATGCTGCTCAGCGCAGTAACGGAAGCTACGGTGGCTCAGCCCATACTCACACCACCTATATCAATGTAGGTTATATTCTTATTGGAGCTGTAGCTTTTGTATTTATAATGACCATAGGCAGTTCCATTTCCTCGAGAATAGCTACCAACAGGCGCTACTCCAGTAAGAGTGACAGGCTTAGATACAGACGCCGTAAAAAAGAATATAAAAAAGGTAAGATCAAGTTTAAATAATAAAAAAGCCTCAGTATTCCTTGTGAATACTGAGGTTTCTTGTTATTATCCTTAATCGCTCTGTCTCTTTTTGACTTTTCTTTGCTTGATCTTCATTGCCTCAACGTCTTCTGGCTGAATGAACTTGCAGGTCTTAACAACAAATAATCTTCCGTTTTCTGCCTTCTTGATGCGCACCTTGGACTTCATGAAGCCGTGAAGCTCGCAGTAAGCAACGGAATAATAGTGCTTGCTGTTAGGAGAAAACCATTTGACCTTGCGCCTTATGTTGCGATGACACAGATAGCACTTGGTGCTCATGATCTCTATGTTTTCCAGGATATCCTCCTTGGTATCAAACTCCCTTGAAATATACTTAAAATAATTATCAAAGGTAATCTTGATCTCCTGTTTCCTTGTCTTAGGAGTAACGTAGGTATCGAAGGAAACCTTCTGGAGCACCTTATCATTAAGCTTTTTGAATATGCGCGCTGTGTATTCTGCATCAGCAAGAGCTCTGTGGAAAGGAATGTCTTTTTCCATATTCATCTCATCAACTACAGTTGACAATGCCTTTCTGGATTTGCCATCATCAAACGCAAGGCTGTACAGCTTCTGAACATCATAGAAAGCAATAGGCCTGTCTGACAAAAGAGGCATTCCAAAAAAGTCCAGATTTCTCTGAAACTCTGTAAGATCCAGCGGACCCCAGCTACAAAAAACAGCATCCTCTCCGCACCAATCCAGGAACTCTTTGGCTACCTCCTGAAACGAACCACCACTTTCTAAATCCTCCATGGTCAGATGTATCAGCTTACCTGTGATCCTGTGCATCTGTTTATAGACCTGTGGCTTGATGAGTCTTGAAAACTCGCCTGTCTTTTCTTTATTCTCATTTAATTTAACTGCGCCTATCTCAACGATCTCGAAATTAAGTGTCTTATCATTCTCTGTTACCGGCGCGTCTCCCTGGTTCCATTCCAGGTCAAAAACAATGTAATTCTTCATATTTACTATTATATTATATTTCTTCAAAATTTGTTCTTGACATTTTAAATTGCATGCAATATAATTTGTATAAATCAAACATTGTAACCAATTTATTTGTATTTAATTTTAATGGAGGTCCAAGATGGGATTTTATGATTATTCTGTAACTGATGCTCAGGGCAATGAAGTTTCTATGGCTGATTTCAAGGGCAAGGTTGTTCTTGTTGTTAACACAGCTACTGGATGTGGCTTCACACCTCACTACAAGGATATTGAGGCTATGTACGAGGAGTATCATGATAAGGGACTTGAGGTTCTCGACATTCCTTGTAACCAGTTTGCAGGACAGACACCTGGTACAGACGACGAGATTCATGAGTTCTGCCAGCTTCATTACAACACTAAGTTCCCACAGATGACCAAGTCAGAAGTTAACGGCGATGGTCAGCTTCCTCTCTATAAATTCCTCAAGGAGCAGAAGGGCTTTGAAGGCTTCGGTAAGGGACCAGCTGCTCTTGCTATGGGCGTAATGCTCAAGAAAATTGATAAGGATTACAAGAACAATCCTGATATTAAGTGGAACTTCACCAAGTTCGTTGTAGATCGTGAGGGTAATGTTGTTGCCCGCTTCGAGCCTACAGCAGATATGAAAAAGGTTGCTGAGTGTGTAGCATCTCTTATCTAATCTCCATAAGATTTGCATGTTTCTAACGCAACGACACTTTATGTATAAAACGAGCGGCTGATCAGTTATACTGGTCAGCCGCTTGCTTTTTACGATCATTTATTTAGTTTTAGCTGAGTAAGTCCTGCTCTTCTAAGTCTTACTACTCCAAGGAGGAAGGCTCCCTGGCCTAATATGTTAACTCCTTCGGCTATCCAGTTCCAAAATGCTTCATCAAAATCCTTGGAAGCAAGGTAACCCATAGTAAGAGAGCATACAAAATTAATTACAAATAGTGCTATAATTGATGATTTCTTAAGTCTATGAGCAATTACGCACAGAGAATAACAGATCATAGCAAGTCCAATGATCATAAAGCTGATCATTATTGGTGTTCCCTTAAACAATACAGGTGGCGCAATACAAAGCGCAGCGTTCTCAGTCTGCTTGTGATTAAGCATACCTACAAGTCCCAGACCGGATAATAAGAATCCAACAGAAATAACTGGGAAATACAGGGTATTAAGTGATTCAAAATCACAAACACCTGCAGCGTACAGTAATTTGTACGTAGCCTTGGCTGCACCGGCGAATACTACATCAATAGTTCCTGTTGCGAAAAGAGCAAATGCACCTTTGCTCATTTTGTTATACAGATCCCTCTGTAATATAACAGCTGCAATTGCGAAAAATAATACAGGAAGGAAATCTGCAAGCGCCATGATAACGCTAAAATCTTTCATAAAACCTCCAAATTTACCTTATTATTTTCCCTCATAAAAATAAATAAAAATCGATTTTGAATATCAACCCTTTTTATTCAAATGATAGATAGGTAAAAATGGGATGATGATCGGTGTCTTATCAGCATAGTCGTTATATGCCTGATCATTTCCATAACGAGCCATCTGTCTCTTTTCAAGACGCTGTGCGCCATTGAACATAATATATACAATTGCAATGTAAGCAAGTACTGCAATAAGCCACTGTCCAATTCCAGTGTAAGTTGTGATTCCACTTACAAAAATACCCGTCCAGAATGTAATCTCTCCAAGGTAGTTAGGGCATCTTACGATCTTGTAGAGGCCTTCTGTAGCTACCATGTTTGGATTGGCCTTTTTCTGAGCTGATTTCTGCTTGTCAGCAGCTGACTCAAGGATAAGTCCACAAATTGAAATCACGATTCCGATAACTGGAAGAACTACGTCCTTGGACTCGTTAGCATATCTGTAGAACATTGGGCTAACCTGCATTGTATAAAGAATTGCGCAGAATACCCAAATTGCGATGCTTACAAAAACAGGAATTTTCTTATCTAAACCAATTTCATTCTTCATGGTCTTCTGATATGCAGCGCTCTTAATCTCTCTGTAGAGAAGGAAGCCTGAAAGTCTTGCACCATATGCAATGAAAAGAATAGTCTGTAAAACTGCAAGCCATAAAACACCATCTGTCCAGCCATTCTTAAGTGCAATAATAAGCGCGCAAACACCGCCCCCTGCTACAGCAAAGCCATATCCGATTGACATGAAGTATACATACTTGTAGAAACCTACTGCGCACAGAATAAGACATACGATGCAGATGATAAGTAAATAGTTCCAATGTAACATTTCTAGTCTCCAATCTATATTTTTTATTTTGCAAAGCTTTCTTTGATATATTGCTTAAAACTCATGTCTCCATATACTGTATCTCCTACCATTTCTTCAGTAAGAGTCCACTTTGAGAATCTGAGAATAGCCTCTTTGCCATTCTTTTTGAGCTTATTAACAAAAGCAAGTACATCAAAAAGCCATGCTGGAGCTCTTTTAATCACTGGAGTCTTACCTGCTGCTTCGAAGCACATATTTGCGATCTCTTCATAGGAGTAAGTCTCTTTACCACCAACGTTATAGCACTTGTTGTCATCAAGCATGCTCTTAACGATGAATTCTCCGAAATCCTCTGTAGAAATAACATTAGCATGAACTGGCTTATTGCCAAGGAGTGTAACCTCTCCTTTTTCAATCATTGGTCTGAATACCTTGACGATATCGTAGAAGTAACCAGTTGGGCGGTGGATTACATATGTAAGTCCGCTCTTCTTAAGTTCTTCCTCAAAAAGATATTTAGCATGAAGCATAGGAACCTTAGGTGCCTTGTCAGCCTTTATAACTGAGATGTATGTAAATCTCTTAACCCCTGCTGCCTTAGCCTCGTTCAGAATATTAAGGTTTCCCTGATAATCGATGTCATAGTTGGATACTGTTGCTGATCCCTTTGTAAGACCAACTGTTGTGATAACAACATCAGCTCCATCGCATGTTCCCTTAAGTGTCTCAGGCTTAGTAACATCCACCTTCTTGAAAGTATATGCCTTCTCATCGATTCCAAGATCTCTTGACATCATATCAAGAGCTACTACTTCATGTCCCTCCTTAACAAGAGCTCTAAAAATATCTGCGCCAAGATTACCAAAAGCGCCTGCTAATACAACTTTCATTAATACCCCGTAGACCTATTCTTATCCCCGGTCTACTCCCTCCTTTTAATACTTTTCTTCTCTAAAAGACTTATTTCTTTTTCTTTTCCTGTGCTCTCTTATCGTTGATGATCTTCATATGCTCCTCAGTGATCAGTTCAACGTTGTTCTCTCTTGCCCATTCAACGCACCCCTTGAGCGCTGCTGGAAGGAAAACTCTAGGAACATTGAGCATAAGTTTGAGCGCATCATCTGTGAATTTGATCTTGTCATCAACTCTGTCTGCTGCATAACGAACTGACTGAAGTGATGCCTGTCTCATCTGAAGGAGCTCAAATCTCATGTGTCTCTTTCTGTGGAACCAGAAGTTCTTACTGTCTCTGTAACCGTAATCAACTGGAAGAGGTGGGAAGTCCTTAGCTCTTACGCCGTTGATGATGGCATCAGAATATTTCTTCTTCATGAGAATCTTGTCGATTCTGAGAATGAAGTGAGCACCAAATTTGCTGGTGATACCATTGAAATCATGGTATGGTCCTTCATAGCCCTCGAGCTGTCCTGGCTGATCTGCATCTGCGCCGTCAAGCTCTCTCATCCAAGTACACTCGATAACCTCGATAGCATCTGTCATTACCATAGGTCTGATGTCGTCAGGATTCTCTTCCTGGATAAGGCTCTTCTCTAATCTGAAATTACACTTAGGCATCTTCTCTGATGGCTTGTCTCCAGGCCATGAAAGCTTAACTGCCTCCTTGAAATTCTTAGGATTATCATCAATAAAGTTGATTGCGCATTTACCTGTACGAAGAATGTTCTGCGCTGTGTTAGATGAATTACGGCAGTTCAGAAGCATTGCGTAATACTCCTTACCTGCTACATAGTAGGGCTGAATAAGTGAATAAGGCCCTAAGTTGGTTGTACCATCTTCACAAATAGTGCTGATGAGTACTGTTGGCATTGGGAAAAAAAGTGATGTCTGGTAGAAGTTATCTACAACTCTTAAATTCTCAAAGCTGCTCATTTGTATTTCCTCCTTGATTTCTTGTGTTTCCCTCTAATCAAATATGTCACACTAGCATCTTTAAAATTGAATACTGCTTATCAAAAGGAACATCTGCCATAGTCCAGCCAATAATGGACTCCGCAATGTGCTCAGCTAAAAACTCCTTATCGCCATAATCAGAAGCTTCTACCACCCTAAATAGCATCTGTGCAATCCTGGCCCTGAACTGAACATGTTTCCCCGCAAGAACATCCGCAAATACTCTCTGTGTATCCTCGTCCCTGAAAACTGACTCATACTTTCTAATGAAGGAATTGAGAGCTGAATGAATCTGACACAGGAATTCTTCTGGATCAGAAGTTTCTATAGATGTCATCATCTTCTCACAGTTTCTCCAGTCCTCCAGCATAAAAGAGATTATGAGTTCATCCTTGGACTTGAAATAATTGTAGAGAGTTCCGACTGCAATGTTACAGCCGTTAGCAACGGACCTGATAGTAGTCTTGGAATAACCATTTGTCAGGATCTGATTCATTGCTTCAATTTGAATTTGTTCTCTAAGATTATCAATGATTTTTGGCATAGTTTTTATCCTTTATGAACGTGTTCGTTATAATTATAACGAACACGTTCATTTAAAACAATACTATTTTGTTACAAAAAAGAAACAGCCATTCTGTGAATTAACACGAAAAGCTGTTTTCTTCTTAACTTTATTTATGTCTTTATTTGAATAATTTTACAGAAATAAAAAGTCGCCCTTTTCTAGTGGTGTTGGTAGTTCCTATATAAATGAACTTACCATGACCTCTTACAGAAACTCTCGCGCCCTGCTTAAGATCATAACCGCCGCTGTAAGCAGTCCTTCCATCAATGAACACTGACTCGCTTTCTATGAGCTTCTGGGCTTCTGATCTGGATAAGTGATATACAAAAGCAAGGATAGCATCTATTCTCTCTGATGCCACGCTTCCGCTTATCTCTTCAAACTTGGGCTCGATGTTACAATCTCCGGCATTTACAATGCTGCATCTGACGGATGTATGTCTGATCCTTATCAGCTCTTTTTCCATCATCTGCGCAATGTCAGGAGTAGCAAATATGTAAGCTTCCTTGTCTCCTGCCAGGATATCTCCGATCTGGTCACGCTCAATTCCCAGATTCATGATACTTCCCAGATAATCTCTGTGATTGAGATCATCTGCAAACTTATTATTAAGTGGCTGTATATGAACGCACTTCAGAACTGTGTTGTCTGCCTTCTCCGATAAAATAAATGTCTCTTCATCCATGTAATCGGGAAGAAAGCACACCATTGCTCTCTCAGCATCATCAGTACCGCCATAAACAACGTAGCTTGCACCGCAGTACTGGTGCACATTGGAGGACACGCCCTCCGATGCTAGTATCTGATAGAACATGGCCAGCTCTGATACCGACAGGAAATCTGTGTGGGTAACAAAGCCGTTCATGTACGCTCTGGTGGCAAGATCTCTAATTCGTCCTGCCAAAAAATCTTTTGTCTTTTCTTCCATTTATCAATATTCCAACTTAGGTGTCCAGTAATTCTGTCCGTAAATATCTGTAAAGCAGTAAGTCTCGATGACTTTGCCATCGCCTACAGGCTGGTTGTCAATAACCATCTCAGACATTGGCTTATCTACAACGACCTGCTCTCCAAGGTAGTAGTTCTGCTGGAAAGTCTGATCATAGTTGTAGTAATCGCAGAGATAATCGATAGTATCACCGATTTCAATCTCTGTAAGGTTCTTGGCAATTGTCTCTGTCTCACCTTCTACATAATCAAAGCAAGCACCAGCTACATAGCCGTCCTCGTTCTCTGAATCAAATACGAGGATGAGGTTAGCTCTCTGACCATTTATTTCGCAAGGAACACGGCCAGTGATAGCGTAGCTGTCATCATCGCCCTGAGCATCAATTACATAGAATGCTACGTTCTGCTTATCAATTGCAAGCCATGTCTTATCTTCAGGAGCAAGGAGATTTCCTTCCTCATCAAATTCAAAGGTTGTATCGAGACCAAGGTCTACATAGCCTTCGCCGTCATCGTAGAACATGTTGAGCTTGAGGTCCTGAACCAGCTTCCACTGCTCTTCTGAAAGTGAAATGCATGTGTAATCCTCAGCATTTGTAGTCCATACAAGAGCTGATGGGTCAAACTGATGACTAGCGATATAGTTGGCAGCCTGATCAACATCCAGGCTCTTACCAATGAAGCTTCCATTAGAAGCATTAAGTCCTGAAATACTGCTAAAGTCACTTGTAAGGAAGCTTGTAAGAAGCTGTGTTATCACCTCTGCAGAAGCATTTCCGCTTGATCCTGCATAGGAACTTCCTGAGCTTCCCAGTGTTCCAAGAAGAGATGGCATAGGACTCGAAGTTCCGCCCATTACATGCTGTCCGGCAACTTCCAGGGAAGCGAAATTCTGGATACATTTAGCGTAGTCTTCATCCATTCCGATGGCCTCGTAGGTTCCCACCATAGAGGCTACTTTTGAGCTCTTCTTATATGGGAAGTAGATAGAAAGGCCATAGGCATTTGTCATATTCGAGCTTGTCTTGTTGTACTTGATAGCTCCCTTGAGGGCCTGTGCAAGCTCTTTTGCCTCATCTGTTCCGATTCTGTTAGCAAAGTCTACAAGGTCTACCTGATCAATCTTGGATGAAGCTGCAAACTCTCTTGTGCTGCTGCGGGCATCAGATATTGTTGCGTAGTCATCGCCCTTGATCATCTCTGTTGTATCCTTGGAGAAATCAGCAAGCTCCGCAGGTACTGTATGTGACAGCTCTGCAAGGTCGATCAGTGAAAGAGTTGTCTTCTGTCCAGGGCAGGACTGTGCACATGCGCTGGTAAAAGAATCTATGATGTTCTTACCAATCTCTATGGTTTCCATAGAAGTGTTGCTGCCAAGAGCTGTAAGCCAGTTTGTATAGTACCAGCCCACACCAGGCTCTGTCTCTTCAGATGCAACAAGGTAATCTGCATAGTTTGAAACAACAAGGGCATTTTCTACTGTTGCCATAAGGCAGGTGTCAAAGCCTACAAAATCAAAGGTAACTCCGCCATCCTTGAGGGCTGTGTTGATTCCTGCAAGTGACATAGCTCCTGCTGATGCAAACTTCTCGTCGTATCCATACCCACCTGTTGATCCACCGCCGTGATCCCAGAAGATAAGGTCATATCTGTCTGCAGGGAAATTAGCTGCGCCCCATTTGATAAAGCCTGAAAGAGTCTCTGGCTTGGTCATTGGTGCACTACCAAGATTGTCCTTGAGGCAGATGAATTTTCCGTCTTTGATCTGATATATCTGATTGGTAGAGCTTGAAACAACGTTGTTCTGCCACTGCTTGGCTCCACCTGTGTATACAATCAGGTTGATCTTGTCATCGAACTTGGCCGAGAGCATCTCCTGAAGATCCTTGGATGCCATTCCGCCTCTACTCTCAAGATCTGCACCACACATGTAAACCATGATTGTGATTGTATCCTGTCCATTTCCTTTAATAGTTGTGCGCTTAGCTCTTGCGCCCTCTGCTACAGAGGTGTTGAGCTTACCAGTGTTTGGAGTATCACTCCAGCTTGCAGAAGCCATGCTTCCGCCTGAGTATGAATTGCCGCCTCCAAGCATCGAGCCAAACAGTGATAACATACTGCCGTCATAGCCATCTGAAAAGCTTGACTGTGACTGGCCAGACTGTGATGTTGTCTGCTGAGTTGTGGTAACTGAAGGTGTAGAAACATAATCGGTTGTTGTACTATCACTACCCCCAAGGAGTGATGTAAGACCTCCGCCGCCTCCAAGAAGCAGGAAAAGAACTATGATTATCATAAACAGAGGGCTTCTTCCGCCTGATCTGTTCATTCCTCCACCGCTTCCAGAGTCTCCGGTACTTCCACTTGAATAGCCGTTACTACTACCGACAGGACCTCCTCCGAGGCCATCCCCTCTTTTATGTACTCCGGAACCTCCTGTTCCGACATTTTTCTTACGTCCTACAGGTCTATTCTCCATACAATGCCTCCTAGATTTACTGCTATATTTAATAACAATTTGTCATTTATTCAGACACATACATGCTACAGTTCGTATTATCGCATTTTTTATGATAATTTAAAAGCCCAAGGTGGTATTCCACCCTGGGCTTTTGCCATTTCTCATCTGAACTTTTAATAATTCAATTAAGGAATGAGTCTTCCATTCTCATCGAATGTATAACTATGGAAATATCTGGTAATGGTCTCATTAGCTGCAAGAGTACCATCCTTCTTAGCATAATATGTATATCCATCTACAGTAAACATGTAGTCCTTGGCTACTCGTCCGTTGTCTTTACCATAGTATCTCTGTCCATCGTAATCTATGAGCCCCTTCATTGCTTTGCAATCATCGCCCATGATGTACTCTGAACCATACTTCTCAAGCTTGGTGCTTCTGGCAAGTGTTCCATCTGCAAGTGAGATGTAGTAGTCGTCGCCGATGTTGATAAGGCCTGACTTAGAAATCTTACCATCTGCCTTAGCATAATACATATTTCCGTCATACTCGAAGATAGATGATGTTACAAGTAGTTTATCTTTTCCAAGATAATAGTCAGCACCATAGATTCTAACTATCTCATCCTGTGCAAGTCTTCCATCTCCAAGAGCACGCACTCTACCGTCATCTCTTGTAACCCACTTGTTGATTGCCATAGCCTCTGTATCGTAGTCAAAGAAATACTCTACGCCATCAACTGTATGGAAGCCGGTAAGTCTCTTTCCATTTTCATCAACAAGATAATATCTGCTGTACTTCTTTACGATTGTTCCCTCTGACTCTGGTTCTTTTTCCAGATCATCTCTTACAACAGCGATGAAGCTGAGAACTGGATCTGGGTTACCTGTCTTGGCAACGCTAACTGTAACCTTAGAAGCCTCTTTAAGTTCAAAGCTAAGTGTCTCAAGTCTTGCGCTGTCTGATGAGCCAAGAGTGAAGTTGTGCTGTGCAAGCACATTGCCATCAATATCCTTGGCAGTAATTCTGGTAGGTCTTGATGTGTTCCACCACTCCTGATATCCAGTTGCAACTGTGTACTGACCAGCTTCAAGTGTGAATACATAGTCGATAGTCTTGTTGCCTGCTGCCCAGAAGCCATGTCCCCAGATATCAGAGCCTGAATTCTTGAAGCCAACATCGTACTTTTCAGCATTCTCTGAGCTTCTTACACCGTTATAACCAGAAACACCTGTAGCTGAGAAATCTTCATCAGCTGCTTTATTTCTGATCTGCTTACCAAGGACCTTTCTGGCTGCTGTAAGATAGCTTGCTTCTGCATCGCCCAGAACATTTCTTGATGCACTGTCATAGAAGTAGATCATCTTCTCTGGAATCATGCTTACAGTATGTGTGAAGCTTCTGTTGTAATCAGCAATTGTTCCGCTGATCTCTACGTCGCCAACAAATGCTGCTGCGCTTGTGTTCCATGTAACAGCCTTAGTTGTCTTGGTTCCATCTGAAAGAGTAAGCTCGATCTCTGCTGGAAGCTTCTCATCCAGATTTTCTTTTGAATATGCATACTCAGGAAGCTCAGTGTTGATCTCAAATACGCCCTTGTTCTCAAGTTCATCAAGAGTCCAGTTTGAATAGCTTCTAAGAGCAATCTTATTACCTGCAAGGAATTCTACAGGAAGCCATACATATCTAGACTCGCTGAGATCACCTGAATTCCATCTGTCGCCCATGTAGATAAACTTACCTGCTGCAGCATCTACAGGGAATACGCATGTTGACTGAGTTCTGTATGTTGTGTTTGCTCCAGAATCAGTACATGGGTTGTTAACTGTTGTCCATGGTCCAAGAGGACTTTCTGCATAAGCGTAGCTTGCTGGGTTTGGATCCCATCCAGTACATCCTGAAGTAATCATGTAGTATGTACCGTTGTACTTGAACATTGCAGGAGCTTCTCTTGAAGCATTCTCAAAGTTAAGTGTAAAGTCTTTGCCAAGAACAGCGTGCTTCTGGTCCTTAGCAAGGTAAGTATACTCGTCATTGAGCTTAGCAATGTACATGTTGGTGTTACCATCTGATGAATACATTACGTAAGCTGTTCCGTCATCATCCTTGAAGACGTTCATATCTCTTACAGAGCCCCATGCAGCTTCATCGCTATCCCACTGATGGTTAGCCTTTTCACTGTAGTTAAGCTTGTAAGAACCAAGATACTTGAATGGTCCTGCTGGGTTATCTGCAATAGCCACACCTGCTTTTGCCTTACCATAGCTTGATCCTGTAGGATTGCTCTTGGTATTGCCATCGCAGTGCCACCACATTACATACTTGCCAGTCTTGTCATTGTAGAGGACCTTAGGTCTCTCCATAACTGTCCTGTCTGCTGCGATATCCCAGTAGAGCTCTTCGAGCTTACTGTCATACTGAGAATCTGTAGCTGGCTGTCCCTTGTAATCACTGTAAAGAGCGCTGAAATACTCATCCTCATCAAAGATAGAAAGATCTGCTACATATCCATCTTCCTTGAATGCGCCGTACTCTTCGTCAGATACTGGGATTGCTCTGAAGGCAACACCCTCATCTGTCCAGTTATAAAGATCTGTTGAAGTATAAAGATGCACACCTACAACTGGCTGATAATCATAAGTCTTATCTTCACCATACCAGTAGTACTTGGTCACACCATCGATTGTGAACTGCTGGATCTGTCCACCATGAGCCTGAACAAGAATTCCGTTGTTGTCATATAAAGGAGCTCCCTCAACACCTGTAATTGATGTGTAGGTGTAGAGAATAGCAAGGCTCTCAAATGCCTTTTCAAGGTTCTTATATGCTGCCTTGATAGCTGCTACATCAGTAGACTTCTCATCGATAAGCGCCTGAGCTGCAGCTACTGCCTCTTCAAATACATTCAGAGACTTCTCTGCATAGGTCTTTCCTTCCATCTGCTCGCGGTAGTATCTGATAGCTGATACAAGTGTCTCGTAAGTATAAGCTGGTACCGCCTTAATGATGATGTAGCTAAGCAGTGGATCTACGTATGAGCTTGTTCTGTTTGTAGCATATGCAAAAAGATTAAGCTCGCCATCTGTTACTTCTACCGTGTAAGTTCTCTCAACAAGTGTGCTCTGTCCAAGTGTAAGTCCTGACTCAACACATGTTCCCTCAAGGTCATAGCTGATATCTCTTGAACTCCAAGGACTCTTAACACCGATTGTTACCTGATATTCATTGTTAACTCTGTCTGGAAGCTCAAAGGTGTAGCCAAGTCCGCTCTTACCCTTCACATAAGTCCAGCCCTTATCTGACATATAAGCATAGGTTCCGGTAAGTGTTCCATCTGTAGAACCGCCATTAGCTCTGATACCGTACTCGTCATCAGGTGTAGCGCCCCACTTAAGTCCTGTGCCGGCATCCACTGCTACGAGCTGATCAGTAGCTGTCTGGTAAAGACCCATAATGTAGCCATCAGGAACAACGCTTGTGTCCTTACTTGCTACATCTACAAGATACAGAACGTAGTCATTAGCTGCGATTTCATCCTCTGAGAACTGGTTTCCGCCGTTTTCTACAAATTCAGAAAGCTCTTTTGCCAAAAGATCTATATCCTCCTGAGTTGTTGCTGCTCTGAGCATAGCCTTCTGTGCTCTCTCAAGAATTCCGCGAAGTCTTGAAAGCTTAACTGCTGAATAATCAGAAGTATCAAGTCCCTGTGCTTTAGCCATTTCAGACTTAAGTTCATTGAGGTTGAGCATCTTCTGGATCCTGATAAATGAAAGAACTGGATCTGGGCCGTTTGTCTTTCTAACAGAGAAGGTTACATCTTTTGCCTCTGAAATGCTGAAGCTATAAGAAGGTGTGTTCCAGTTATTATTACCATTCTTGGCATTTGTATTACCAATGAGTGTTTCACCATCATCAGTTACCGCATATATTGCCATAGGTCTGTTCTGATTCCACCACTCCTTGAAACCAAAGGTAAGTGTATACTCACCAGCCTCAAGAGGTACTGCGTAATCAATGCTCTGGTTGGAATAAGCATACCAGCCATAAGCCCATGGATCGTCATCTGAATTATTGTATGCACCATAATCTGCAAGTCTTCCCCAGGTTCCGTCATACTTCTGATCAGAAACCTCATTGAAAAGATCTGCATAAGCATCCATTGTCTTGTAGGATGTATGGCCTACTTCATTGTCGTTACAATCGATGTACCAAGCCATGTTGGAATCAACATACTTGATAGCAAATGTAACTTCGTAGCCATATCCATCAAGAGTTCCTGTTACTTCGCTTGCTGTTGCAAGGTCAACTCCATCAAGATTCCATGTTACGTTTGCATTGATTGTATTATTCTTGCTTGTCTGAACGCTTACTGTCTCTGGAAGAACAGGAAGTGTTCCCTTAACTGCGTAGATATTCTTTTCATCTACTGCAACTACTGTCTCAGCGCTGCTGTCATAAACAACACCTTCGATAGTATAAGTTGTGATTGAGTTTGCCTTAAGAGTAGCAGATACAGTCTTGGCAGCTCTGTCCACAACGATATCATCGTTTGCTGTAACATCAGCCCAGTTCTCGCCATCTGCTCTGCTTCCGCTTGTACGGATAGCTGTAACCTTATCGCCAATCTCTGAGAAATCCTGGAGATTGAACTTCCATGTCTGATCAGAGCCTGCTGGGTTAACTGCTACAACTACAACCTTTCCTTCCTTAGGATCGAAGGCTGCTACTGTAGAATCACCTGATGCGATGATTGTATAACCAGGTCTGATATATCTTGAGAACTGTCCGAATGCGTAATATTTTTTGCTAAGAAGAAGTTCCTGAGTATCGTGGTCTGCGATTGCGATTCCCCAGAAGCCATCTCCGTTTGCGAGCATCTTTTCAACAGATTCTCTTGTAGCTGTATCAAATTCGTTGTTGGAGTCGATGTGGATATCTACTGCATCCCACATGATCCATGCTGATGGCATCATGCCATTAACGTCTGTGATGATTCTCTGAGCAAAGCCAAGGCCTGCCTTCATCTCGCCTGCATTTGAGCCTGCTTCGAAGGTTCCATCAACCTCACTCATCCAGAGGTTCTTGCCAGCTGACTCTGAAAGAGCCTTAAGTCCAGCTCTGTTTGATCCGCTGTAGGTATGTGCATCAATTCTGTCTACAACCTCTTTTGCCTCATCTGTTAAGGCGTTAAAAGAGGTAATGGCTGTATCGATACTTGTCTCGTCAGAAGCTGAGATAAGGATATCAATGCCCTTTTTCTCAAGCTCTTTATTAAGCTCAACAAGGATTCTGGACTGGGACTCTCCTATATCGAAGTGGCAGCCTTCCTGCTTGTTGTTAAATGCTGACCAGTAATTTGTGTAAGGCTCGTTCATTGGTGTTGTGCTCTGGAAGTTGATAACACCTTCCTGTGCCCAATGCTCGATTACATCAGCCATATAGCAAGCAAATGCTGTGTAAGAATCTGAGCGAAGGTTATCAACGCTAGGATCAGCACCACCTGATGAACAGCCAGAAACTGTCATGAAATATGGAGGTGAATTGGAGAATGCTTCGCCGATAAACTCATCTCCTGCTGCCTGAGCTGCTGCGATGAGAACGTTCATCTGGTTCTTGTCAGCATCCCAGTTGTAGTTCCATGCATAGCCACAGTCAAAATCAGCTCTTGCAAAGTTTGTCTCATAATACTCTGCATCATGCTTCTCAAGATTGATCTTAGTTACGTCTGTTGCGTAGCCAGGAACGATTGAATCTGATCTCTTGATGTGAGGGCCGTGAAGGAAGTCGCTACTCTCTGGAAGCTCGCCTTCTTCGCCAGACTTGATGATTGCCATCTTAACAAAGTCAAGACACCAGTCGCCATCTGCGCCGCCGATATCAAGCTTGTTAGAACCAGCCTTGAGCTCAACATTTTTAAATGTAACAACATAGAGCATGTTGTTATTTCCTGATGCTACAAGGTTCTTATTAACCTCTGACGCAGGAACTGTGTAGATTTTGGATTCACCAGGAACTGCTGCAAAAACTGCATCAGCAGGCTCTGCTACGTCTACTGTTTCCTCTACATCTTTTTCCTCAGCAGCATCTGTATTAGCTTCTGTCTCGACAGCTTCTTCTGCATCGACATTCTGCTCGTCATTAACTGCATCATCTGCTTCTTCTGTAGCAGGTTCCTCTACAGATGCTTCCTCTGAAGCTGCTACTGACGCCTCATCAGATGCTTCCTCTGAAGCTTCATCTTCTCCCTCAAGAACATCGCTGACTACTTCTAATTCCCCTTCTGTTCCAGCCTCTTCTGATTCATGGCTGTATGTAGTCTGATCCTCTGAAGTCACTTTAATGCTGACACCTCTGTTATTTGTGCCAGAAAGTGTGAATACCATCTTGATTGTATAAGTTCCATCTTCCTCCGCATTTATCAGATAGTGGAGGTTATCTCCTGAACCAACGCCTCCATCAAGATTGTTGATCCATCCAATTGCGTCATAAGAGCCAACTTTTTTACCGGATGTAAAACCAAAGTCTGCATCAGACCTTGAGTAGCTTGCGTCCCTGAGACTTGTGTTTGTGGACACATTCATTTTAGAACCTGCATAGCTAAGGTTCGATGAAGCTGTGTCATAAAATACTGCCTTATCATTGACTGATACTTCTGGTGCCTCACCAACATTATCGCCACCACCTATGTTGTATCTGCCAATTGTCATGCCAAGACCTTCTTCCTTGTCAAAGAAAGCTGTGGCTGACTGCTGTGTAAGCGCATCACTGTAGCCCACACGATTAGCCCACCAGCAAAGGCTTGTTCCAAAGCCCTGAAATTCCCCGAATCCATCACCATCAGTATCGTTAAATACTGATGCTATTGCTGGCGAAAGTTTAACTGTCTTGTCTACCTTACCTTCTGCTGCCTGTGAAGTAACAGCAAAGGCACTTCCTGATGTAAAGGCTGTTGTGAACGCAGTCGTTACACCAAGCACTGAAGCTAGTACTCTCCTCCAATTCCTATGCATCCTTTTCCCCTTTCAACTTTTTCATACCGAGTTGTCATGTGACGAAATGAGTTAGTGATAATTTATGAATTATCGCTAACTCCTCTACTTTGAATTCTAAGATTAATTGTAGGATAATACTATATTGCATTTTTACTAAAATTTTACTTCAAAAATTTTACACATTTTTAGTATATTTATTTCAGATGTTTTCGTAGTTTTCCACAAAAAGAAGCACCCATCCTTTGGATGAATGCTTCCTCGTCTTCGTATGTTAATATTCAGGCCTGATTTGGCCTGTTTTTCCTGATACTGCCTCTTTCCATAAGTGTAGTAGGTATCAGTGTTGTAAATGGTACATTGACATAGCCATTTATAAGCTTGGTGAGCGCTTCAACTGCAGCTCTTGCCATCTCGTCCATGTAAATATGGATACTTGTTATTGGTGGCTGCATATATGATGCAAGGACTGTATCATTGTAACCAAGAACACTGATGTCTTCCGGAACTCTTAGCCCCGCATTCTGAACAGCCTTGATAGCTCCGAGAGCTGTAGCTTCATTGTATGTGAAAAGAGCTGTAACCTTCTCTTCCTCTGGTCTTAAATTATTATCTCCTACAATAAACTTAACTATCTTGTCTGTAGCATCTCTCGCTGTACCAGTTACATCGATAGTCTCGGGATGAACCTTGCCCTTATATTCCTTGGTAATAGTCTTAAAGATTCTACGCCTGTCTTCAGGCGCTGAGATTGCCCTTGAATCCTTGGAATTTTCTGGTCCCACAAAAGCAATGTTCGCATGGCCTGCTCTTACCAGATAATCAACTCCCTGTCTTACTCCGGTTTCATAATTAGTCTTGATACTGCAGAATTTCTGCTCATCTGGGGAAGAATCAACGAATACGATCTTCTCAGTTCTTTTTTTCATGGCAGCAATGCGCTCTTCTGAGAACTGTCCTATGGCGATTATTCCATCTACTGGGCTTCCCATGTTCCTGTATTCAGAAAGCTCCTGATCAAACTGCATGGGAACAGCCTCGATTTCTTCCTCCATACATACCTTCTCAACGTTGTTCTTAAGGTACATATAGTAGGCATCCTCTATCTGCTCTCCAACACTGAGCATCTCAACAATTCCAACCCTTGAGAGCTTATGAAGCCCCTTCTTTTTGGCAGCTTCATATTTCTTTCTCTCAGTTTTGGTCTTGTAGTTAAGACGTCCAGCGGTCTCTATTATGAGCTCCCTCGTGGACTCTGGTACGTTTAAGGTATCATCCTCATTGAGAACTCTTGAAACCGTCGCTATGGAAAAGCCGCTCTCAGCCGCAATTTCTTTAAGTGTCGCCATGTATCCCCCTAAATCACTTTATGATAAATGTAGTGATTGAACTTCCCTTCACAAAGCTTGTGAACTTATTACCTTCCTTTGTAATTCCACAAGACTCAGTAACATCTGCCCAGTTCTCGTCCTGACTGGTTCTGATTGCTGTTATCTCGCCATTTCCAACCTCGAATTTGGAGAGATCAAATTCCCACTTAAGGTCATCTGAGTTTGTGTTAAGTGCCACTATTACGATGCTGTTATCAGCTCTGTTTACAGCAGCAACTGTGCAATCTGAAGAGCCTACAAGTGTGTAGCCTGGACGAATATATCTTGAGAACTGTCCGAAAGCATAATATTTCTTACTAAGAAGAAGCTCTCCTGTATCATGGTCTGCAATAGCAATTCCCCAGAAAGGAGTTCCCTCTTCTATGATCTTATCCGCCTCAGCTCTTGTGCAGGTGTCGAACTTATTATTGGAATCAACATGAAGATCAACTGCATCCCACATGATCCAGGCACTTGGCATAAGGCCGTTAAGATCAGTCATGATAGCTTCTGTAAAGCCAAGAGCTGCGCTCATTCCAGTAGCTTTTTTACCTATAGAATAGGTTCCGTCAACTTCGCTCATCCAGAGGTTAACGCCTGCTTCCTGAGATATTGATCTGAGCATGCTGCGCTGTGTTCCCTGATAGGAGTGAGTGTCGATTCTGGTAACAACCTCTTTTGCTTCAGGTGTGAGCTGCTTATATGACATAATTGCAGCATCAATACTGGTCTCATCAGAAGCGCAGATGATAATGTCTATTCCCTTATTCTGAAGCTCTTTGTTAAGCTCCACGAGAATCCTTGACTGTGACTCACCCTGACTAAAGTGGCAACCTTCCTGCTTGTCGCTCCACATCTTCCAGTAGCTCGTAGCAGGCTCGTTCATTGGATCAACGCTCTGGAAGTTAATCACTCCCTCTTTTGCCCAGTGCTCGATAACATCTGCCATGTAGCAGGCAAAAGCTGTGTAGGAATCTTCCCTGAGGTTATCTACTGAAGGATCCTCTCCTCCGGAAGTACAGCCAGATACTGTCATGAAATATGGTGGTGAGTTGGAAAATGCCTCGCCAATAAACTCATCACCTGCTGCCTTCGCTGCTGCCATGAGGATATTCATCTGGTTCTTGTCAGCTTCCCAGTCGTAGTTCCATGCAAATCCGCAGTCGAAATCTGCTCTGGCAAAATTAGTCTCATAGTACTCTTTGTTATTCTTGGTAAGGTCAATCTTAGTTACATCTGTCGCATAGCCAGGCACTACAGAATCTGATCTTCTGATGTGTTCCTTGTGAAGAAATGGACTCTCTTCCTTCATCTGAGCTGTAACATCCTCGCTAGTAACATTATCTCCGCCACCTACGTTATAACGGCCGATTGTCATTCCAAGGCCTGTTTCCTTATTGTAGAAAGCCTCTGCAGAGTCTGCTGTCAGCTTCTCACTGTATCCACACCTATTTGCCCACCAGCAAAGGCTTGTTCCAAAGCCCTGAAATTCGCCGTATCCATCGCCATTCGTATCGTTAAAGGTCTGAATATCACTGGTATCAAGCTTGATTGTTCTTGAAATATCCATGTTTGCCTCCATTTCTTCCATGTTTATACTTGTATCTTCTGCATCAGTCGTTGCACCACTTCCGCATCCTACAAGCTGGCTGCAGATCATGATTCCTGTCAAAAGACCTGCTGATAATTTCTTACTTATAAATCTCTTTTTCATTTCTCCTCGCCTTGCATAAGTTAATGCCTGTTTCTTTCAAAACAATGATAATATATTTGGTTTTACAATAGAATTCATTTTTTTACTAAATTTTTACTATTATTTATGTGCATACTCATATAACGCTATTTCAATTATACACAAAAAAGACGGTACTATTGCCTCACAATAATACCGCCTTAAGGTTCATATTCTATTTGCTACTTCCAGAATTACTCAAGCTCTTTGGCCACTTCCTTGAGAAGGTTTCTGATCTCGAGGTGCTGAGGACAAACTGCCTCACAGCCGCCGCACTCTATGCAGGCGCTAGCTGGTGAATTCTCGCCAGAAGCAAGCTGCTCTCTGTAATATCTCTTCTGATTCCAGTCATTGAATATCTTGTAAGTATTAAGACATCCGAACATCTCAGGAATCTTGATACTCATAGGACAGTGATTCTGCTCAACGCAGTAGTGACATGAAGTACAAGGAATCATGTCCTTGCCCTTGTAGATTGCTGTAACCTTGGCAATCGCAGCCAGCTCTTTTTCTGAAAGAGGCTGGAAGTCCTTCATGAAGGAAACGTTGTCCTTCATCTGAGCCATGTCACTCATACCAGAAAGGACAATTCTGATACCCTCCTGATTAGCTGCAAATCTGATGGCATAGCTTGCATTTGAAAGGCCTGTGCCCATCTCATCGAATACCTTCTGAGCTTCCTCAGGGAGCTTAACAAGGCTTCCGCCCTTAACTGGCTCCATAACAATCATAGGCTTATTATGCTTACGGCAAACCTCGTAGCACTTACGGCTCTGAACAGCTGGATCCTCGTAGTCCACATAGTTGAACTGAATCTGAACGATCTCAACATCAGGATATGTTGTAAGAATCTTATCAAGAACCTCAGCACTGTCATGGAAAGAAAGACCTACGTGCTTGATCTTGCCTTCCTTCTTGAGCTCAAAAGCTGTCTCATAAGCCTTGCACTCTTTGTACTGCTCAAAGTTTCTGGCATTCTGAGCGTGCATCAGATAAAAGTCAAAGTACTCAACTCCGCATGCATCCAGCTGACTCTGGAAGAATGGTCTGATGTCCTCCTGCTTGTGGAAATAAGAATCTGATAATTTGTTTGTTAAAAGAAATTTCTCTCTTGGATATCTATCTGAAATAGCTACCTTGATAGCCTTCTCTGACTTGCCATCAATGTATCCGTGAGCTGTGTCAAAATAGTTGAAGCCATTATCAATGAAGTAATCAACCATATCCTTGAACTGCTCAATGTCTACCTCTGATCCGATCATTGGAAGTCTCATACATCCAAAGCCAAAAAAGGTTTTAATCTCTGGAAAAGAATTGTCCATCGCTTGCCCTCCGAACCACGCAAAAAACAACTGATATTTCGTTATCAGTTGCATGCAATAATATGTCGTTAAACCTACCTATTATCTATTCTAACATATAAACCAGTTTTTCAAAAGTTAATCATATTTTAATACTATAAAAACATTTAATTGACGGTATTATGATAAGATTTAAATAGAGGAATGTGCGCAAATATGGATCTAAACAACACCGATATTCTAAACAGCATATTGGCCTTAATACCCGTTGGCGTATTTTGGAAGGACAAAGACAGACGGTTCCTTGGAGCGAATCAGATGTTTTTGGATTACTATGGCTTTAATTCTGTGGACGATATCATTGGAAAAACCGACGAAGATATGGGCTGGCACATCGATCCTGAGCCCTACAGAGCTGTTGAATTCAGAGTTATCCATAATGGTGAAGTGATAAAAGATGTCCCTGGACAATGCATAGTTCAAGGGCGTGTTCGAAATATCCGCGCTTCAAAATCTCCACTTAGAGTAAACGGCGAGATTGTCGGGCTTGTAGGTTCTTTTGTAGATGTGACAGATGACGTAGCTGAAAAAGACCGTCTGTCTGTACTGTCTCAGACCGACGAATTAACTGGTGTATTCAACAGAAGAGCCTATGGCGAGATTGCCAAAAAATACGAGGAGCAGTATCAGAAAGACAAAACAGACTTTGCACTTTATATGCTTGATCTCGATGACTTCAAGCATATTAATGACAACTACGGCCACGAGTATGGCAACCTGGTTCTACAATCTCTTTGTAAGAGCCTTTCTCTTGTTGCAGCTGAGAACTGCGTTTTGTTTAGATATGGTGGCGATGAATTCGTACTGCTCCATCAGATAAATGACCCATCAGAAGCTGAGGAGATGCAAAAGAAAATCCTCAAAGCTGTTGATGCTCCCAGAAACATAGATGGAATCAACCTCTCAGTTCGCGCTTCTATTGGCTATGCGCTATACTCAGAGACCACCTATCTATCTTCACTTATCGAAACTGCCGATCAGCGTATGTATGAAATGAAAAAAGAGCATAAGGCAAATACATGAGTATTGCCCTACACTCTCTTTGAATGTTTGATAATTAATCAGCCCAACCTAGCTTGATTCTAAGATAATGCACCAGCTCTTTGGATGCGTTCTGATGTGACTTAACACCAGGATGCATGTGAGAGCCATAAGTGTCCATAGTAGTATCTGGAAGCTGGAAGAATGAGATCTTCTCATCTCCGGCTTTTTCTTTGTATTTATTGATGCCTTCAGTTATCACAAGGTTAAGATCTGAACCCAGCATTCCATAGCACCATACAATCTGTGCATTTGGATTATGCTTTCTCAGCATAGTAAGGAAGCCCACGATGGCATCAACAATCTTGAGTTCATCCTCTCTGTTCCTTGTGCCATCACTGTTCAGTCTCATCTTGTAAGTCTTGCCATCATCAGGGTTAACAAACTCTGGCTGGTTAAAAGAAGTAACGTCATTAGTTCCAAGATTGACGATGATCGCATCTGGCTGCCAGCTTGCAAAATCATATTCATCTGCAGCACCAAGTTCTTTATTCATCTCTCCTGGAGCAAGTCCGCATACCCTCTCATATACAGAAGGAAGGTTATGTCTTACGTCATTATCCCATCCGGTGAATACTCCCCAACCGCCTTGAGAAATAAGGTGATAGTCTGCGTTAAGTGCCTTGGAAGTCATGGTCGCATAGTTAGCAGAAGCACTCATGTACATTGGAATCCAGTCTACATCTTCAAATGCACCGTAGCTTCCTTCTCCGGAAGTTATGCTGTCTCCAATAAACTCAAGCTTTCTCTCATATTTAGGAACGCTCTGGAACTCGCCATCATGCTTAAAGCCTTTTACAAGGAGCTTAACCTTAACGTCATCTCCCATGGCCTGAAGCTCTCTGTAGAATCTAACTCTCTTGGCTGCTGTTGGATCCATGCTCCTGAAAAGACACAGGCTGTGCTCTCCTGGAAGAAGCATCTGTCTTGATATGAAGGCCCCGTTTATCTCAAGAGCTATCCACATCTCATGGAAATCTGAATCTGTCTCAACATCGATCCAAAACTCAGAACCAGTAACAACTACCTCAACACCTCCTCCGTTGAAAAAGATAGGAAGTGGCTGACGCTGACGTCCCATTCTACCAAGGACGTGAATCTTATCTGAAGCTATTGAACTTACCTCTGTGTATTGTAAAACACTCATAATAATCCTCTTTTATTATTTGTTAGGCAGAGTCTCTGCTCTGTGCTCAATGTTCTGCTGGAAATTAATAACGTCGTGATTGTACTCTTCTTCCATAAGTGAAGAGTTGATAAGGAAGTCTGCTGTTGCTTTGTTGTTGGCAAATGGAATGTCATAAACCTGTGCAATTCTCATAAGAGCCTTAACATCAGGATCGTGAGGTGCTGCTGTAAGAGGATCTGAAAAGAAAATAACAAAATCAATCTTGCCCTCTACAATCTTGGCACCGATCTGCTGGTCACCACCAAGTGGGCCTGAGTTATAGCCTCTAACTGGCAGATCTGTAGCATCAGCGATCATTCTTGCTGTTGTTCCAGTTCCGCACAGAAAGTGCTTTTTAAGGATTTCTGAATTCTCCTTGCACCATCTGATAAGCTCAGCCTTTTTACCATCGTGAGCTATAAGTGCGATGTTTTTCTTTTTAGGTATTGTAAGTGTTATTTTTTCTTCCATATTTTTTTCCCTGTAGTTTTAAATATTTAATTGCATTACATATCTTTGTCGGCATCTCTTTTATCAAGAAGATATCCGATAATAGCGCCTGATAACACGCCGATGATTGTTCCCATGAACAGATTGGAAATTGTAAGTCCAATGATAAAGCCCGCAATAAGGCCAATCATCACGTATACTCCTGTCCAGGATGTCTTTTGTTTTTTCATGGAGTAATAATCAGAGCCGTCCTTGTTCTCGCGATAAACATATCCGGCTTTCTCAAGACCTCTTACGCGGTGATCATTTTCATGTCTGCAATGGGTGCTGATTTCTCTGATTTCCTTAAACTGGAACACAAATCTGGCCATTGAATAAAACAGTTCCTGAATATATTTGGACTTCTCGTATTCAGGGCTAAGGTCTGCAGCCATTTTGACTTCTCCATGAAGAACACCATCTTCAAAATGGATGCTGCCTACTTTAGTTTGATCACCATTGTTAAGAGAAACACTCCACTCATCTTCCAGAACATTTTTCTCATTACCTGGTGATATTAAAAAATGCTTAGTCACAAGCGGAAAAAGACTCTCTCCCATAATTCCCCCGCTCCTTTCTCAGATATTCCCGTCAATATATACTATCACATGATCGTCCTGCTGGTACTGTCTGTCTTCCAAAACTTTGAACGGATGCTGCTTGCATACGCCGCCAAACCACTCATAGGGCTTATCATCCAGTGTCTTGCCATCAACAATTTCCTGAATACCATCTCTTACGCAGCGCATAAGTGAGATATCATCAAAATCTCTGGCGTGTCCGTGAAGGATGTAATCTGCTTCTTTTTCCAAAAAGAGAACATCATCAATTGCCTTAACGCACTGTCTGTAAGTAATTGCATGCGGAACCTGAAGCCATAGGTGATGATTGATCGCATCTCCTGTAAAAAGAATTCTATCTTCCTTGAGAAGTAGCAGGATTCCGCCTGGTGTGTGTCCTGGAATGTCATAAACTTCAAGCGTTTTACCCCCAAGGTCCACAACATCGCCGCCCTTAATCTCTTTAAAAGGAGGCATTGATACTCCTCTTTTCTGACATTCTGCGGCAAACTCAGGATTCTCAATAAATTCTTTGGTAAGCGGAATATCTTTTGGATTAATATAAACCTCATCAAAATAGACATTTCCATAGATATGGTCCGGATGACCATGCGTGTTGATAACTATGACAGGCTTGTCAGTAATATCTGCGATTACTTTCTTATAATCATGATAACCCATCATTGTGTCGATAAGACATGCTTTCTTTTCCCCAATAACAAGAAAACCTGTGCACTCGTGGTTTTCATCCAAAAGATACAGATATGGTCGCAGTTTCTTAACTATCAGTTTTTTGCCTTCTTCCATACGTTTAACCTCCTAAATACCATAGTAATGGATTCGCGAAATAACCTCTACCTAATTGTTGCGAGTATAGGAAAAAGCAAATAATTTTTTGCACAAAAACAGGACGACATCCACTCATGCCGTCCTGAAAATATCTTTTATACTTAGCTTTTTCTTCACAGATTTTTGGTAACAGTCATCTCTACAACGCCGCCCTTTATGGAAATCTTAATATCATCAGCGAGCTTTCTAAGGACTGACTGCTCATAGTGATCCCACTCAGGATCATCAATATATCTTCCAGATACATCAGCAGCTACGTCATCAGGAAGTTCATAGTAGGTCTTATCACCATCGGAGAGCATTGCTTCCTCAAAAGCATCTCGCAACATTCCAAGGAAGGTTGTAGCTGCCTCATTCTTCTTGGAAGATGCAGAAGAAAGAAGAAGGTGTCTCTTTTCCTTATCCATTACAGTCTGAGTGGTCATCTTGAGATCATACCTGGCATCTTCGCACTCAACCCAGAATGATGCCTTGATCTCGCCGGTTATACTGCGGGCCATGCTCAGCATTTCCTCGGTGCACAGCTGAAGTTTCAAGGAATCCTTAGCATCAAGCCCGTTGAAATCAGCAACTTTCTTGGTGGCCTCAACTGCCTCTTTAAAACCAGTTCCTTTATTATCAATTGTAACAACATCTGACTTCATATAAGGCACCTCCTACGCACGTCACTCGATGTCCAGCAAGTTATCAAAACCTGTAACCTCAAATACCTCTTTTACAATATCGTTGGCGTTAATGATCTTAACATTTCCTTTATTGTGCAACGTCTTCTTGGCAATAAGAAGTGTTCTAAGGCCTGCTGATGAAACATACTCAAGATTTTTCATATCTACAACCAAGTCCTTAACGTTATCAAGGCTGGTCCTTATCTCCTGTTCCAGATCAGGTGCTGTCATAGTATCAAGTCTTCCTTCAAGTGCAATTTCAAGCTGGTCGCCATTAAGATTCTTTGTAATAGTCATTCTCGCCCTCCTTGCTATAATCGTATTACGTATCACGCTCACTTACTATTTTGCATCAATTATTTTAACATAATTGAGTATATTTTTATAGCAATCAAACGCTTCGCTTTATTAACTTTTTCTAATATTTTCGCATAAAAAAGGCGGTAAGCTCTTAGCTTACCGCTTGTCACCATTACTTTTAATCCAAAGGAGCAGGTGTAGGCTTATTTTCTCAGTCCTTTTTAAGTGGAACCCAGATTTCTACTGACATTTCGGATGAACCTTCCTGTGGTGGGAGATATACTTCAATGTCATACTCTCCTGCAAGTGAGTATCCCTTAAGCGTTGGAAGCCACTCTGACCATATCTTTGTGTTGATCTCCTGTAGATTTTCCATTGTGCATGGAAACTCTGCCCACTCACTCTCAGGAATCACTCTTGTCTCGCATCCTTCAGGAATCTCCTCCCATGGGAAGTACAGATCTGCAATCCAATAGTCAAACTCTTTTCCCTTCATATCAAGGCATACGCCAAAGGTTCCCATAATTGGACGCTTATCGCCCTGAGCAAGCAGTTCATCCCAGAACTTAGGAATCTCCTGATAGCTTGTATCTGAGTTAAAAGGTCTCTTAACTCCAACAATTGTAAACGGTGCCTTCTTAACAATACGATAATCCAACATAGTACCACCCTCCATCGTGATTTTAATATGCAGCGGTGCAAAAGAGCGAAGCGGCGCTCCAGGCTCCTTGGCCTGAATAGGCGTAATTCCGTGGAACTTCTGGAAAGCCTTGGTAAAACTATCGGGTGAATCGTAGCCATATTTGACGGCCACATCGATTACCTTAACATCCTGCCTGCTAAGTTCCTGTGCTGCCAGAGTCATTCTGCGCGCTCTGATATATTCTCCAACAGTCACACCACATAGTGCTCCGAAGATGCGTTGATAGTAAAACGGCGATAGTGCCGCCTTACTGGCTATGACCTCAATGTCCAGCTCATCCGTCAGATTCTTTTCTATGAAGTCGATGGATTCCTGGAAACCTTCGATCCAACCTTGCATCTCGTTCACTCCTTTCCTTCACTGTACTACCACTATATCAATCTGCTAATTGGTGCACCAGACATTCTGTGCACTCTTAGTAGGGACGTAATATTCTCACAATTTGGTTTAATATGAATCATCTCTGGAAATTCTTACCGTAGTTGTTCCAGAAATATCCGTAATCATCATTTCTGGCAAAAACAAATGCGTACTGAGAATTGCGTTTCTCGCTCTTAAGAGTCTGTAGATATCCAGGCTGGTAAGGTATAGTGAACTTCTTGTTGTCGAATATTACGATAAGCGGAACATCGAAGGCACTATCACTTACAGTATCACTGCTTTCATCCTGATCTGCTTCTATGAACCTAAGGGGAATCTTAACAAGCTCCGTCATGAAGAAATCAGATATATCAGGCATTTCCTGATCTAAAGAGCTAAGGTAAGTTCTAACCCACTCTTCTCCCATACCGGCATTTGCATACTGCTGCGCAGAAGTAATTGTTCTAGAAAACATAGGCAGATTCACCTTCTTTCCATAAACAAGCTTCTTGATAGTTTCTGGAGATAAGAAGAATTCCTCAGCTATTTCCATGATCGACTGGCCGGATGAATAGCGGCTGCAGATTGCTACGTTTCGCTTATTCAGCCTGTCTCTGTAGCCTGAGGCTTCGCCCCATCCCTTTGTCTTTTCAACCTTGGGCACATATATAAGCCTGCCCCCGGCGTATTTCTGCACTTCCTCCAAAAGCTTAGCAGGAAGAATATCCTTGGCGTTCTCGTATTTCATTAAAGTGTTCTCCTCCTGCTCTTTTGGATCAAAGCTTATTCATTCTCTCTTCAAGAGCGTTGATTGACTTAACGATTGACTCGCAAGACTCGAGGTCATCGATGGATGCATGCCATCTGAGTGTTACGATTCCCTTGTAATATGCCATGCACAGGAATCTCTCCTTGAAATCTGGTATCTCAATGTTTCTCTTTTTAGCATACTCATAGAGCTTCTCGGGAACAAGGAGATATGGCTTGTTGAGATCAAGGATTGCGAAATCCATCATGTAATCCATGATACCTGCTCTGCCCCAGTCTGAGCAATATGTCTTGCCATCTTCTCCTACGATCATGTTGCAGAAGAATGTGTTGTTATTAGCAAGAAATCTCTGCTTCTCGCAGAAAGGCGCATACTTAAGGGCCTTTTCAGCAATCTCGTTGTAATAATCTTCCTTGAGGAAGGTTGTTCCAAACATCTCCTTCCAGTTCTTCCAGTAGCCTTCTGTAGGCTCTCCCAGCATATCGTCGCGGATGAAAGCTTCCAGACTCTCAAATGGAGCCTTGTTGTTCTCATCAAATTCGCCGTAGCCCTCAACCTCAGAAACGTCTGTAGCAGCAATCTCGAAGATCATGTCAAAAAAATTCTCGTAGCACTGCTCGAATTCCTCTGGCGTAACCTCACTTGCTTTTCTGCCCTTTGGGCTCATCTCTATTTTTTCTTTTGTCAAATTTCTGATAAAAATATCTCTATTCATTTTCATACCCTCTCTTGTGTCTGTTCATGTTGTCTGTTCAAAGCGCTTTTACATTTTCAATAATATCAGCGCCCTATAGGTATTCAAATAGATAGAATAATTATAATAAAGTTTACCCTAATACCTATTTTCTAGTCTATTACATCGTTCTGGAATCTGGACAAATGCTCAAATGGCAGAATAAGCCTTCCTCTATACAGTCCGCAGCCATCATTTATGAGGCTATTATTGATTGCTCCAAACATGTTTACATCTATCTTGGACAGTTCCAGCTGCTGAAGTAGCATACCCCTTTCAAAGGCTTCGTCAAAAAAGATGCACTCACCCTGCGGAATCTTATTTCTCTTTGCTCGCTCTTTTTGCTGTCTCTTTTCATAGCCCAGGTGATTGGCCGGGCCTATCTCTGCGTAGTCATCCATGTCTTTCGTGCGGAGCTGAACTTCAACGTAGCTTCTGGATTCATTGTCATAAAGAGTTATGTGAAGGGACTCGTAGCCATAAGGACTTGGGTTACTGATGTAGTCCTTAAAATATGGTCTTACTGATTCGCTTAATCTTTCTGAGGTTGATGAACCGTTTATAGAGGACATTTCTGGACTAAAGCCTCTTTGCTCCAAGAAGTCAGGCAGCATATTTGATATTTCATAGAGGTACTTAAGCTCAATCTCCTGGCGCTCTTTAGGGTCACTTACGTGGCACCTAGGCATGGAAATTACTATTCTATAGGCAATGAGATCCCTGAAGTGCTCTATTTTACTTTTTACCTCATTTGCCTCAGGAAAAGAGCCATGTTCCTTGTAGTAATTGTAGACAGTCTCTACGATATAGGCGTTAAACTTCTCTTCAGCTCTGATAAGCGATTTAATTCGTCCCTTGAAGGTAAAGGCCAGCTGAGGATATTGCTTTGTCATATACTTGTAAAGCTCGCGGATTCTTTGAGACTGGGATGTGAGGAAGTCATTATGAACCAGTAACTCCTCCATTCGCAAAAGGAAATTGCTATGGAACATATCTACTGTATTTCCAGTTTTAATCGAGGATTCTTTTAAATCCCTGGAATACATCTGTAATATCTTGAGCACAGTGTCCCCATTATATAGATAGTCATTTAATGTAACCATTCCATACCTCCTCCAAAAAAATAAGCAAAGATGCCCTATTCAAGCACCTTTGCTTTCTTTGTTACTTATATAGTAACCCTTATTTTGCTTTTTCCCAAGCAATTTTTTATGTTGCTGCTATTGAGTTAGTCATCCTCGTCATACACAATTACTTTATCCGTAAGCTTTCGGCTCATTTCATGCCTTGCCTTGCGATTTGCCACAGTATCAAAAACTATGGAGAAATCATAGTTTTCTGGATAGAGCTGGTCTGCTTTCACATGGAGTTTGACGCGCTTATGGTTGATGTAAATCTTTTTGTTCGGAAGCTGTACTCTAAGGATCCCCTTTTTATTTATTGGCTCACAAACAATTCCTATCTTCTTATCAGGATAAATCATTACGCTATCACCAATGCTGAATTTCTGCTCCAGTTCTGCTGTAGAATGAATTTGCTTAGTCTTAACAATTCTGCTTCCAGATGTCTTTTTACTGCGTTTATTCTCGCTAGCAAAAACATAGTCCTTAGCAGAATCTTCTCCGTAAGCGGCCTTTGCTGCAACTTCCAGCATTTCAGCTGGCATGCCGAGCCTTTCTGCAATGTAAAAAGCACAACTGTTTCCAGCTTCTCCAATGACCATCTCATAGGTCGGACGAAGAGTCTCTTTATCAAAGGCCATTCTCGCGTTCTCAATGTGCTCTGTCCTGGCTGCATAATCCTTGATTTCTGGATAATGGGTTGTTACAAGGAAATTGGCATTACTTTTCTTAAGTTCTTCAAGTATGGCAACCGCAATTCCCATGCCCTCCGCAGGGTCTGTACCTGAGCCAAGCTCGTCCATGATAACAAGGCTCTCCTGATTAATTTGGCTCAGTATATCAAGGACATTTTTAATATGAGCTGAGAATGTGGACAGATTCTCAGACAAGTTCTGGCCATCTCCTATATCAGAAAGAAAATTACTATTCATGCAGATATCGGCTTCCTTGCAGGCTACATGTAGTCCGCACTGTGCCATGTAGCAACTAAGCATTACAGTCTTGATGGCAACTGTCTTTCCACCTGTGTTGGGGCCCGTGATGACTATTCCTCGCACGTCTCCCTCTCCAAGAGTAAAATCCAGCGGAACATTAATCTCTTTATCCATCAGAGGGTGTCTTGCCTTCACAAGCTTAATACGCCTTTCCAGATTTATGAAAGGTACTGTGCAATCCAGATCGATACTGAGCTTTCCTTTGGAAAAAATATAGTCCAGCTTTTCAAGCATCTTGACGTTTTCTTCCATGATCTGAGCATCGTCAGCTACCATGGCTGTGAGGGTATAAAGGATTCTGTATACTTCATTTTCCTCATCGATACGCATTAGCTCCAGCTCTTCATAACACTTTGCAAGCCCCTCAGGTTCCACAAAAAGTGTGTTTCCAGTTGAGGATTTATCGATCACACTTCCAGGAATCCTAAATTTGTATTCTTTCTTTACAGGAACGCATACTCTACCATTTCTCACGGTATGATATGAATCAGCCATGAAATCCTTATTTTTTCTTATGATCTGATCAGCCTTCTGCTTCATGGTTTCTTCCATGGCAGCTATATGGTTTCGGAGATCATACAGCTCTTTTGATGCCCTGTCATCCACTTCTTCGTTTCTGATCTGACTTACTATCTCTTCCCTGAGCTCAGTTAGAGGATTTAAGTTTTCATCATAGTAGGCAAGGCTGTTATTGTACTGCTTGCCGCGTGACAGATAGTCCATCATCCTCTCAACAGCTACCAGAGCTTTTTCAACTCTCTCAAGTTGGTATGGAGTCAGGCACTTGCCCTTTTCTGCTATAGTCAGGACCTCTCTCACTTCTGTTACATTCTGAAGTGGAGGATTTCCAAGCTTTTCTATAAATGCCCGGCTATCTGTTGTATCCTGAAGTGCCTTTCGAAGTGCACTTTCACTTAGTATAATATCTGTCTCACGTATCTTTTCCTTGGCATAATCTGTACTTGTGAGCCCCGCCCATATTTCTTTTATCTTATCAAATTCAATTTGTGTTTCTGTGTTCATCTGTATCCTCCAAAACGAAAAAAACCATGATACCTTACGCCAAGATATCATGGTTCTAAAATCAGAAATATCAAAAAATACCCCCATAAAATGCGGCTCTTACCATAATATTATTAAGCGCAATCGAATAAGCCAGTAGATTTCACCACTAACTCATAAGTATTGATTCATTGAATCCTTATGCTCATTGCAATATCATGTAGCCGTATTGCAATGAATTATCTTACAACGCTTAACATAAATTTCCTCTTTTTTATATTATGGTTAACACATTTTATGTTAATTCGAATATATTACCTATACAGTTTCCTGTCAACTTAGAATCTCTTTAGGACTTCAAGCCCCAGTAAAAGAGCTTTCTCATGAGAACTTGTACCGAAATCTCTCTCGTCATACTCATGTACATTAGCAAGTGAATCTGCTGTAAAGAGGAACTGTCCAAACTTGGCTCCTCTCTTTTGACAGCAGGCTGCAAGAGCTGCGCATTCCATCTCTACAACAGAGCAGCCTTCTTCAAGCCTGTGCTTTACCATGTCCTTTGTTTCTCTAAAGAAAGCATCCGTTGTCCAGGTTGTACATGTCACAAATGGCAGTCCCTGCTCAGTAAAGCTTCTCTCTATAGCATTTATTGCCTCGCTATCAAGATCAATATATCTAGATGCCGGAACATAATGATAGGAAGTTCCTTCATCCCTAAGTGCCTTAGTTGGAACAAGGAAGGCATTCTCTGGAATCTCAGCAAGCACTCCGCATGACCCGACAGCAATAACCTTTTTGCATCCGCAGCTGACAACTACGTCCATTAGCTGCACTGCTGCTGGCGCTCCAATTTGTGACTGCACAAGACAGAAATCCTCTTTTTCCCCGTGGATCACATATATCTTGGTGATGTGAGAAACATTTATCATTTCCTCAACAACTTCTGCATTGTTCCTCTCAGCGTACTCATGAACCACATCCCCAAGAAATGTAAAAAGACATTTCTCAGGAAGCTTTAAATCCTTGCAGTCATGGTCTGGTGGAATAACTTCCGCAGAACAATCATCATATTCCAAAACTGGAAATTCGTTTGTAATTATCATACGTTATCCTTTCATTAATTCTCCAAACTGGATGTTATCGGGGCTATTCCTTAGCTTATAGCCCGATAAAGCAGAGTTTGAGTTCTGTTAGTATTACTGGAAACAATTGCTATAATACCAAACTGTAATATGGCCCCCAATTAGTATTACCGATGGAAAACATTGTAGAACCAAACTGCATTTCAAAGCCCTTTTAGTATTACTGAAATGAAATCTCGTAATACCAAATAACATCACGCACAAGATATGGTATTACATCAAATCAATTCTTTCTTGCTGTTGTAGCACCAAACACCATCCAATTTACAGTTTGTTATTACCTATAATAAATCTTGTAATAACAAAGCAGCATCAAAAAATATTTTGTTATTACTCCAATTGCTTCCTGTCATAACAAACGACAACAAAAATCCAAATTGGTATTAAATAACAAGTCTCCTGTAATAACATACAGTACGACAAATTCAAATTATTATCCTTGCTAACTGTTTCTTTAGGTAATTCATCACAATGTTATCCAATATCTCTCAAGGTCCATATCTTCATCCGGCTCATGGGAAGTTCCCTCATAAACGCCGCCGTTTGCCAGAATGGTTCTCCTTGAACCCTCATTATCGACATTGCAGCTAATCATAACTTTATCAAGTCCAAGCTCTCTGCAGTATGGTAGTGCAAGACTCAGCATCTTCTTGGCATAGCCTTTTCTGCACTCTGACGGTCTTATGGAATAGCCAATATTTCCGCCAAATTCCCTCAGATAATCATTGAGTCTGTGGCGCATATCAAGCATTCCAACTATTCTGTTATCGTCCTTACGTATGCACATGAAAAGCGTGCTTGGAACCTTTCCTTCAGGAACTGTTTCCTCAGAATTAAACTCTTCGCAAACCCTGATCCACTCATAAGGATCTTCGATTCTACGGAGCATTCCTGTTCCATCCATGGAACTTCCCGCATCCAGGAATTCCTGCCTATATTCCTTGATTTGCTCAGCATACGCTCCATCTGGTCTTACTAACACTAACTCTTCCATACTACAAAACTCCTTCCCCTTTTTGAAAAAAATAGCCCCATCAAACATATTGTCTGATGAGGCTATATCTGGCTATAAATGAATTATCCCAAGCTCAATTCATAATGCGCTTCGTCTCATCGTAACATATCAAAACAAACCCATGAAAATTATTCACGAGATTATTATCGATGTTATTAAAATCGACGAGATTTCTGTTCATCATGATAATTGCTGCTTCCTTTCAAATATTAAGTGAAAGTATACGTACTATTTAATAAATTGTCAATCAATTTGTTTTGGACCTTTTATCGGAGCTATACCATCTGCTCTCATAATCCTGATGGATTCGCCGCTTTGCTGTCTTCTCTTTGTAATATTTGTAGTTATACTTCAGACAGTTGACGGAAATGTCATTGGCCCTATGCTCTTATCCGGAAGTGTCGGCCTTTCTGGATTCTGGGTATTATTTGCAATTACCTTATTTGGTGGTCTCTTTGGTATAGTCGGAATTCTCGTCGGAGTTCCTGTGTTTGCTGTAATCTATGACTTTATCAAACGACAGGTATATAAACTTCTAGAAAGGCATGGAATTACTGAATTTCTTCCAAAGAAGACGGAAGACACACAGGAACAGCCTCAAAAAACTTGATGAATGCAAACAAAAAGTGGTTATTTCCTTTTCGGAATAACCACTTTTACTACTAACTTCTACGATTTTGCTGAGATCAACAAAATCGTCGTTGATATTGTGTCCGCTATTTTACAACGCTGCATTTCATGTCATAGAATCATCTACTCTTTTTATTGGCCTTCAATCTGGCTATTTCCCTGACATACCTATCTACCTGCTCGCCTTCGGTTACATCATAGTCTTCTTTGAGGTTCTCAATTAATCTCTGATAGTCTTTGATGGCCTTATCATATTCCTTATGAGCTTCATGAAGCTGTGCCATGGAGCAAAGGCCTTCAGCAATCCTTGGTTTTTTCTGCATATCAAAAGACTTTTCATAAGCTGCTATAGCTTCATCGTGCATCCCCAATTTGGCGTATCCATCACCAAGGCTGCAATGTGCCTGCCAGACATCAGGATATTCTTTTATCATCTTTTCCCAGAGTTCTTTAGCATCCTGAGTTTGTCCCTTTCCAAATGCCACATCGCCCTTGTAAAGAAGATACTGATGATTTTTCTTCGCTTTCTTAATCTGATCAATGTATGGAATAGCTTCATCATATCTTCCATCAGCGATAAGGTTTTCTAAAAGCGCGTATAGGCAGCTGAAATTGCCTGGGTACTTGATAAGGAGGTTTTCAAAGAACCTGATTACTTCAAAATGATTGTCATACCACTCATCACCGCAGACGCCACCATTAGCTTCAAGGAAATCAACCCAGCCACCTTTGTCATCAGGATACATTTCAAGAACCTTTTGTGCATAGTCTGAGGCAAGCTCATGGTCGCTGCGAGCTCTGTGGTTATAAATACTTGCAAGATTTCCCAGCGCTCTAAGGTCCTTTGGATTCTGTTTGAGTCTTTCTTCCAAGAAGCTTATCGCCTGTTCAAAAGTATCTGGGCAAATTCTTCTTTCATTCCACATCATGTTTTCAATTCGCTGCATCTGCTCCTCATATGGCAGCTCAAACAGTTCATCTATGCTAACTCCAAAAAATATGGCAAGTCTAGGGAGAAGTGAAATATCTGGATCACTTGCTCCAGTCTCCCATTTTGAAACAGCCTGATATGATACCCCAAGGTACTCAGCCAATTCTTCCTGCTTAGCCTGTTTCTGTAATCTAAAATACTTGATTTGTTTGCCTATCATCTATAATCCTTTCTCAACCTATTATCGAATAATTTGATAAAAGAATGGCCATTTCTTTTCATAGATTGATTATAGATGCTGATTATTCACGAAACAATCGAGAGATTTTTTAATTAATTCTACTTTTAGTTGAATCATTTATAATGGACCACAACCCCCGTCCCCCAGGACCATATGTGGACTACCGCCATGCGCGAACGAAAGAAGCGGAGCTTCCTTCTCCGCGGGCTGGCGCCCTATAGACTAAGACAACCGAGAAAGCTACAAGCCATGCGCGAACGAAAGAAGCAGAGCTTCTTTCTCCGCGGGCTGGCGCCCTATAAAAAAGGATATGTACAAGCTCTTACGTGAGTAAACTCCCGACGAGCTTGTACATATCCTTTTTTGCATGGCTTGTAGCCTTCGCGAGTGTTCCCGATGCGATTCGAACGCACGACCTTTCGCTTAGGAGGCG